>JGI24741J21665_1000021_pt1 | contig 37608 bp, 30 predicted proteins | sample KBSCornC7_FD_21665 | JGI IMG/M metagenome (IMG submission 21665) | reverse complement strand
ATGGCGGCGCGCATGTGCTGGTGCCGGCTTTGCCAGTATCTGGGCGCCGGATCGGGAACGGTGAATGTCTGCTTCCCTTCCGACAAGCTGACGGTGACCGGAGAGGTGCGCTGGCATCACAGCGTGGCGGACAGCGGCAATGCCATGCGGCGCGGCTTCTGTCCCGAATGCGGCACGCCGCTGTTCAGCCTGGCCGAATCGCGTCCCCACCTCACCTTCATTCGGGCTGGCGCGCTTGACGATCCTGAACTTCTGGGACCGCAGGCGGTGATCTGGACCGATGCGGCGCCCGATTGGGCGCATCTGGACCCGGAATTGCCCCATTATCCGGCACAAATGCCGCCCGTGACCTGAAAGGCCGCTTGCGCCGCCGATGCATTTCGGCTCAACTTCCCCCGACGTTCAAAGCCGCGCCAAGACGGCCATGAATCGGAGGAAGGATGCCAATGCCCAAGCGTGCGTGGTCCCTTTTATCGGCGGTGCTGGCCCTGTCAGCGCCCGCATTCGCGCGCGCGGCCGAGGAAAGGGAAGCCTGGACACCCACTGCCACCGCGCTGCGCGCCGATGCAGCGGGGATCAGCATGCCGCAGACAGTCGCCGGGCTGTCCCTCTCCAAGAGCGGGGAGGTTTCCAACGGCGGCAAGGGGATCGACAATTACGCCCAATATCTGTCCGAAGACGGCGCGGTCCAGGCGACGCTCTATGTCTATCTGCCCAGCTATGCCGACGCGTCGCTGGCCGCCTATATGACGGACAAGGCGGTGATGGAGCGCTTTGGCGCAAGGACGCACCGCACCGATTATTCCAGCGTCGCCGTTGCGGGGCGCGCCAATGCCGCCATTCGCGCCGTCTATGACGATGCCGCCGACGGTGCGCTCACCACGGCGGCGGCATTCCTGCACGCCGGGCGCTGGATCGTGAAGCTGCGCGTCACGGGACCGACCGAACGGCGGAGGGAAGTCCTCGCAGGCCTGGACGGCATGCTGGCGGGTCTCCGCTTCGATGCGCCCGCATCCATCCATGCCACAAAACCGGCGAGGCTGACGGCGTGCCCGGCCGTCGACGCGGCCGAAGCGCGGCTGACCCATCAGACATCTGCCCAACCCGTCGATAATTCCCTGCCCCGCGAAGGGCAGGCGGATCTTTGCGTCCGCGGGAAGGCCGAAACCGCCAATGGCAGCTACGACATCCTGCAACAGGCCGGCATTGCCGACGGCGCGATCATCGTGCCGGTGGACGATTCGGGCACGGTAATGACATTTGATCCCGCCACGACCGGCAGCGGCTATCAGCTTTCGATCCACTCGGTGGGCCAGACCGATCTCTACGGCATTTACGACAAGGTGCCGAGTGCGCGGCAGATTGCCCAGATACTGGATGGAAAGGATCCGCAAACCGCGCAGGCCGGGGCAACCGCAGCCTACACCGCCAGCGGCCAGATGACGGTGCGGACGGCGGACGCAAAGCTGCATTAGGGCGGGCTTCCGGGCGGCCGGGCAGAAATGCGGCGCGGCAGGATAGCCGATCAGATCAGATAGCCGACCTCATAAAGGCCCCAACGCCGGCCGCCGAACATCAGCGGCACAAAGACGCTGCGCAGCGCCCGGTAACGTCCCTCGCCCAGATCCTGGCGATAGGTGAACAGGAAAAAATCCCCTTCTCCATCCAGGGCGCGGCGCGTCTGGCTGTCCATGAAAATCTGCCGGTTGCGCGCATGCTCCATGTTCCATCGCGCCTCGCCGGGCCGCTGCGGCTGGCTGCGCGCGCTGATATGGGTCGGCAGATAACCATTCATGTCGATCAGGCAACAACCGACGATGGCGCTGTCCTGCGCCGTGCGACGATCCAGGACGGGTTGCACGAAGCGGTCGGCAAAGGCGGTGAAGCCATTTTCATATTGCGCCGGTTCTGAACCGGGAGCCGGCCGATAGGCGGTATCGAACAGGCCGGCCATGTCCAGCGCGCCTTCCGCCAACGCCCGTTCGATCAGCGCCTGCACCTCCTCCGCCCCTTCTTCGGCGAACCCGATATAGCGGCTGTTGCGCGTAACGTGCCCGCCATGCGCCGCCGTGTTGAGCATCGCGTTCGCCATGCCCTCCAGGCTCTCCAGATGGCTGCGCGCCGTCGCCACGCGCGTCGCGCTCTCCGTCGCGGACTGGCTGAAACGGGCCAGTCCCTGCCGCAACGCCGCCACATCGCCATCCGCCTCATCCGTGCAGGTGGCGATCGTGTCGGAACGTTGCCCGAATTGCGTCACCAGCGAAGCGATTTCCGCCATGCTGACGCGCAGAGTATCGATATGCGAACCGACGTCGCGGCCACGCAGGATATTGGCCTCGACCCCGCTGATCAGTCGCCGGGCGTCATGGTCGAGCTGCCCCAGCTTGTCCCCCACGGAAGCGGCGGACTCGCCCGCCTGCCCCGCCAGCCGACGGATTTCGTCCGCCACCACGGCAAAGCCCTGCGTCGCCTCGCCTCCGCGGGCCGCCTCGATCGCTGCGTTGACGCCGAGCAGGCGGGTCTGCCGCGCGATCGCGCCCAGTTGCCCGGAAATATCGCCGACGGTCTCGATAACGCTCAGAAATTGCCGCAAATGCCCTTCAAGGCCGGTCACATTCTCGATCAGCTCCGTGACCTGGCCCAGGGAACGGCCAATCGCCTCATGCCCCTGGGCGATGATCTGCCCTGCGCGACGGGCCGTCAGGCTCAGCTCCTGCGCAGCCAGCACGCTTTCATTCTGGCTGACGGCCAGCGCCTGCATCGTTGATTGCAGTTCGCCCAGATGCGCCGAGTCCTCATGAATGCGGCGGGTAAGCTCCCCCAGAAAGCCTGCCGTTTCGCTGCATTGCAACGCAATGTCGCCCGATCGCTCCCCCAGGTCGGTCAACAAATCTCCGTTTTCCAATGGTCACCGCCCCATTCCACCCAATATGGATACTGCCCTGTTAACGATGCAATGCAACACTTAACATTCCGACAACGTCCGCTGCTTGCATGATCCGCCAAGCTGGCGGACAAGGGCGCCATCATGATGCTCAACTTTCTCGATGCGCTGCGCGCTGCCGGCATTCCCGCCAGCATCAAGGAACATCTGCTGCTGCTGGAGGCGCTGGACCGGGACGTGATCGGACAGCGCCCGGAGGATTTCTATTATCTCGCGCGCGCCACCTATGTGAAGGACGAGGGGCTGATAGACCGCTTCGACCAGGTATTCGCCCGCGTGTTCAAAGGCGTGCTGGACAGCGAAGCGGTGGAGGCGGACATCCCGGAGGACTGGCTGCGGCTGGTGGCGGAAAAATTCCTAAGTCCGCAGGAAATGGAGGAGATCAGGTCGCTGGGAAGCTGGGACGAGATCATGGAAACGCTGAAGAAGCGGCTGGAGGAGCAGAAGGGGCGTCACCAGGGCGGCAACAAGTGGATCGGCACCGGCGGCACATCCCCCTTCGGCCATGGCGGCTATAATCCCGAGGGCGTGCGGATCGGTGGCGAGGGCCGGCACAAGCGCGCCATCAAGGTCTGGGAAAAACGCGAATTCGCCAATCTGGACAATCAAAGGGAACTGGGCACCCGCAACATCAAGGTTGCGCTGCGGCGGCTGCGCCGCTTCGCGCGAGAGGGCGCGGCCGACGAACTGGACCTGGACGAGACGATCCGGGGAACGGCGCGGCAGGGCTGGCTCGACATCCGCATGCGGCCAGAGCGGCACAATGCAGTGAAACTGCTGCTGTTCCTGGACGTGGGCGGATCGATGGACCCGTTCATCATGCTTTGCGAGGAGCTGTTCTCGGCGGCGACGAGCGAATTCAGGAACATGGAGTTCTTCTACTTCCACAACTGCCTTTATGAGGGCGTGTGGAAGGACAACCGCCGCCGCTTTTCCGAACGCACGCCGACCTGGGATATCCTCCACAAATATGGGCATGACTATAAGGTGATCTTCGTCGGCGACGCGGCGATGAGTCCCTATGAGATCAGCCATCCCGGCGGCTCGGTCGAACATATGAACGACGAACCGGGCGCAACCTGGCTGAGCCGCGTGCTGCATACCTATCCGGCGGCCGTTTGGCTGAACCCCGCGCAGGAGGCGCACTGGGGTTATAATCAGTCGACCCGGATGATCCGCGAGATCATGAACGGGCGCATGTATCCGCTGACGATCGAGGGGATAGACGACGCCATGCGGGAACTGACTCGCAAGCGGTGATCCGCCGGCTCGCCCGGCATTGCCGAGGCGACGGAAAACAGCCCTGGGCGGAAGAATTCACGCCGGTTCGAAGAGCACGCCGCCCGTCATCGGCTGCGGCGCGCCGGTCGTGCCGGGGAAGCTGATGGGCAGGCCCTTCATATGGCGTACGGCCATATAGGCGAAACCCTGCGCCTCCAGCGCGTCGCCGTCCCATCCCAGCTCGTCCACGGGCCGCACATCCGCGCCGGTATAGGCCCCCAGCATTCGCATCAGCGTCGCATTGCGGCGTCCTCCGCCAGCGGCATAGATGCGCGTCGGCCGTTCGACGAGATGCTCCATCCCCCGCGCAACGGCTGCGGCGGAAAAGGCCGTCAGGGTCGCCGCGCCATCCGCAAGGGACAGCCCGCGCACCGCGTCGATGGTGAACGCCTCGCGGTCTATGCTCTTGGGCGGAGCGACGGCGAACCACGGGTCGGACAGCATGCGGGCCAGCCGCGCCTCGTCGACCTGGCCGCTGGCCGCGGTCGCGCCATCCTCGTCGAAGCTGCGGTCGCCATGGGTCTGCATCCAATTGTCGATGAGGCCGCTTGCCATGCCGGTGTCGAAGGCAAAAATCTCCCCGTTGGAGGCAATGGCGGTAAGGTTGGCGACCCCGCCCAGGTTCAGCACGGCGAGCGGCTTCGCCAGATCATGGGCCAGCGCACGGTGATATACGGGGAGCAGCGGCGCGCCCTGCCCGCCTGCCGCGACATCGGCGCTGCGCAGGTCCGCGACGACAGGGATGCCGAATGCCCCCGCCAGGGCGGCGCCGTCGCCGATCTGCCAGGTCCAGCGCCATTCGGGACGATGGGCCACGGTATGGCCATGGAAGCCGATGACGGCAATGTCCTGCGTCACATGGCCGCTGCGGGCCAGCAGGTCCGATATCGCCTCGACATGAAGCTCGGTCAGTTCCTCCTCGACCGCGTGGATGAGCGGTTCGAAACCCGGCCGCTCCATCGTCATGGCGCGCTGACAGGCTTCGGCAAGGCGAAGGCGAAAGCCCTCGCCATAGGACATGGCGTGGAAAGCGACGCCCTTGCCGGCGCCCTCGCCATCGGTTTCTATCAACGCGGCGTCTATGCCGTCGCGCGATGTTCCCGACATCAGGCCTATTGCGAGCATCGATGATCCTGCCTCTTTTACACTATTCCTCTCAATGCTACAGGGCCGCGCCATGAGCAACTACCAGTCCGATCTGCTCCGCCTGCTCGAAGCGCGCGGCTATATCCACCAGCTGACCGATGCGGAGGGCCTGGACGCCCTGGCCGCCAGACAGATCGTGCCGGGCTATATCGGGTTCGATCCCACGGCGCCCTCGCTGCATGTCGGTCACCTGGTGTCGATCATGATGCTCCGCCAATTGCAGAAGGCCGGGCACAAGCCCATCGTCCTGATGGGCGGGGGCACCGGCAAGATCGGCGATCCCAGCTTCAAGGACGAGGCCCGCAAACTGCTGACCACAGACACGATCGCGCAGAATGTCGGGAGCATCAAAAGCGTGTTCGAACGCTTCCTGACATTCGGCGACGGGCCGACCGACGCGATCATGGCCGACAATGCCGATTGGCTGGACCGCCTGGAATATATCCCGTTCCTGCGCGATATCGGCCAGCATTTCTCGGTCAACCGGATGCTGAGCTTCGATTCGGTGAAGCTGCGACTGGACCGGGAACAATCGCTGAGTTTCCTGGAGTTCAACTATATGATCCTCCAGGCCTATGACTTTCTGGAACTGTCGCGCCGTTCGGCCTGCCGGTTGCAGATGGGCGGATCAGACCAGTGGGGCAACATCGTCAACGGCGTCGAACTGGCACGCCGGGTGGATGGTACGCATGTGTTCGGGTTGACCACCCCGCTGCTGACCAATGCCGACGGCACGAAGATGGGCAAGACCGTGGGCGGCGCCGTCTGGCTCAATGAGGACCAGCTTTCGCATTATGATTACTGGCAGTTCTGGCGCAACACGGCCGATGCCGACGTTGCCAGCCGGCTGCGCCTGTTCACCGATCTGCCGATGGACGAAGTGGAGCGGCTGGCCGCCCTGCAGGGAGCCGAAATCAACGAGGCGAAGAAGATCCTGGCGAATGAGGCGACGACCCTTTGCCGCGGTGCCGAAGCCGCCGCCGCGGCCGCGGAGACGGCCCGGCGAACCTTTGAAGAGGGCGCATCGGACGCCAATCTGCCAAGCGTCAGCCTTGGCGCGGACGGGCTGAACATCCTGCAGGGGACGACAGCGCTGGGCTTTGCCGCTTCCAACAAGGAAGTGCGGCGAAAGCTGGCCGAGGGCGCGATTCGCGTCAATGGCGAGGTGGTGAGCGATCCCGCCCTGTCGCTGAAGGCCGGTGACAAGGTCAGCTTCGGCGCGAAACGGCACGGGCTGGTAACCCCCTGAAATCGAAAAAGGCTTTAGGCGGCCTTAACCACAATAGGTAAGGAAGAGGCCATCTTCCTTACCTATCCTGTTTCCATGCCTTCGGTGTTCGCCAGCCTTTCCCATCTGAACCTGTCGGGGGATCCCGCGATCAACCAGCGGCGCGTGCAGCGCGATCTGGTCGATATGGTCAGCCATATCACGGCAAAGGGCCGCAGCCATGGAGCCCGGGTCATCAACATCTCTGCCCTGGGCCTGATGTGCCGGACAGAGGCGCCCCTGACCATTGGCGAGCGGGTAACGATATGGCTGCCCGTGGTGAAGAACCAGGCCGCGGAAGTGCGCTGGTCGGAAGAAGGGCGGATCGGCGTGGAGTTCCTGCAGCGGATCGAGCCGGAGGTCTATGACGCCATGCTCGCCCTCATACCGCCGCGCCAGACGGCCTGGTAAACGCCTTACCCAGATCATCCCCCGCCTCCAGCCGCTGACGCGATCGCACCAGCGCCTGCGGCATTTGCGTGCGCAGGAAATGCATCATCGCCTCTCGCACCTCGCAGCGCAGGTCAAAGGCTATGCCGGCGTTGCGGGCGCTCAGAAGGCCGCGCAGTTCCAGCGCATCGGCGCGCTGGTCGGTCACCTGCATGATGGCGACGCGGCCGTCCCAGCGGCTGTTGGCCTGGACCGCCTCGATGAATCTCGCCCGTATCGCCTCTATGTCCGCGGCGGGATCGACATAAAGGAAGACGGTGCCGAGCAGGTCGGAGGTTTTCGTCGTCCAGTTCTGGAAGGGCTTTTCGAGGAAATAGGATACCGGCACGATCATCCGCCGGTCGTCCCAGATGCGGACGACGACATAGGTCAGCTTGATATCCTCGATCCGGCCCCATTCACCCTCGACGATGACGACATCATCCAGCCGGATCGGTTCGGAAAAGGCCATCTGTATGCCCGCGATCAGATTCTTGAGCGCGGGCTGCGCGGCGGCGCCGACGGCCAGCCCCGCCAGCCCCGCGGATGCCATCAGCGTAACGCCGATGCTCCGTACGCCGGGAATGGCGATCAGCATCAGCGAGAGGATCAGGAAGCCGACGATGAACTGCGTCACGCGGTAGAGGATACGGATTCGGGTATGCTGCCGCCGCGCCTTGAGATTGTCCGCCACGCTGATGTCGCTGCGGCGCTCCAGGATGATGCGCCCCGCCCGCATCAGGGAAAAGATCAGCCATCCCATGAGCAGGATGAACAGCATCCTGGAACCGATGGACCAGATCGCCTCCACGGTCGGGGTGAAGGTCAGCGGCTGGACGCCCGCCGACAATGTCATGAGGACGATCAGCCAGCGCGTAGGGTGGTAGAGGGCGGGCAGGATCACCGGTTCCATCCGCATCCGGTGGACGATGCGGGTCGCCAGCCAATAGGCCAGCCAATGGAGCAGGAAGGCGACGACGACCGACAGGCCGATCGAGATCGCCGCCATCGACGTGACATGGTGCAGGCTGATGTCGGATTGCATGGCGATGCAACGACAGGGCGGCGGGATGGTTTCGCAACTGCGGCAAGACGTTGTTTTCACAATATGTGCCGCGCCGTCCTGTCCCGTTCCTGGCCCTGTTCCTGGACCTGTTCCTGAAGGCAGGAGCAGGGACTCTACCCGCTGCGAAGCAGGCCCACCGCCGCGTCGCGTTCGAAAAGATAGAGGCAGGTTCGGGCTGCCTGCCCGCGTGCTTCGCTCAGGCCACCATCCCTGTCGATCAGCAAATGGGCGTCGTCCCGAGCCGGGTCCAGCAGGGCGGAGAGATGCTCCGGCGTAGCGAGCTTCAACTGCTGCTCGCCCGACTGGCGCGTGCCCAATATTTCGCCCGCGCCCCGCAGGCGCAGGTCTTCCTCGGCTATGCGGAACCCATCATTGGTTTCCCGCATCAGGGCAAGGCGCGCCCTTGCGGTTTCACTCAGCGCATTGCCGCGCAGGAGAATGCACACCGATTGATTCTGCCCCCGCCCGACGCGCCCGCGGAGCTGGTGAAGCTGGGCAAGGCCGAAGCGGTCGGCCCCTTCGATGATGATGAGGTTGCTGTTAGGAACATCGACGCCGACCTCGATCACGGTGGTCGCCACCAGGATTTTCGTGCGGGCCGAAGCGAAGGACTCCATCGCGGCGTCCTTTTCCGGCCCCTTCATCCGGCCATGCACGATGGCGACGCGTTCGCCAAAGCGCATCCGCAGCGTTTCCGCCCGCGCCTCTGCGGCGGCAAGGTCGCTATTCTCGCTTTCCTCGACCAGCGGGCAGACCCAATAGGCCTGCCCCCCGCCCTCCACATGGCGGGCCAGCGCCTCGACCACTTCGTCGAGACGTCCGGAGGACATGACGACGGTCTGGATCGGTTGCCGGCCCGGCGGCATCTCGTCCAGGCGCGACACGTCCATCTCGCCATAATAAGTGAGCGTCAGGGTGCGCGGGATCGGCGTGGCGGTCATCACCAGCAGATGCGGCGTGCGCTCCGCCTTGGCCGCCAGCATCATGCGCTGCGCGACGCCGAAGCGATGCTGCTCGTCGATCACCGCCAGGGCGAGGTTCCTGTAACGCACCGCATCCTGGAAAATGGCATGGGTGCCGACCAGAATGTCGATGCTGCCGTCGGCCAGCCCCATGAGGGTGGATTCGCGCGCCTTGCCTTTTTCCCGCCCGGTGAGGATGGCGATGTTCACCGGCAGGCCCGACGCCATCCTGCGCAGCGTTTCATAATGCTGGCGGGCCAGGATTTCGGTGGGAGCGAGGAGCGCGCCCTGGGCTCCCGCCTCCACCGTGTTGAGCAGGGCCATCAGCGCCACCAGCGTCTTGCCGGATCCTACATCGCCCTGCAGCAGGCGGAGCATGGGGACAGGCTGGGCCATGTCCCCCTCGATTTCTCCGAAGGCGCGGCGCTGCGCGCCCGTCGGCGCGAAGGGCAGTTGCAGCATGGCGCGCAGTCGGCCGTCGCCGGCGATCGGCACGCCCCTGCGCTTGCGGGCGGACTGGCGGACCAGCATCAGCGCAAGCTGGCCGGCGAAGATCTCGTCATAGGCAAGGCGCTCGCGGGCCATGGCGTCGCTGGGGTCGGCGTGGATGCGGGTGAGCGCTTCGCGCCATGTGGGCCAGCCCCTTTGCGCAAGGAGGCTGGGTTCGATCCATTCGGGGAGGTCAGGCGCGCGGGTCAGCGCCTGCGCCACCAGGTCGCGCAGGCGGTTGTTGCTGAGGCCTTCGGAGAGGCCGTAGACCGGCTCGCGCGCCGGGATGGTATCGGCTTCCTCCGGCGGGAGGACATGGTCGGGATGGACGATCTGAAGATTGTCGCCATAGGCCTCCAGCTTGCCGGAGACGAATTTGGGTTCGTTGAGCGGCAGCAGCTTGCGCGGCCATGCGCTGTTGCGGCCGAAATAGACCAGCGCGACGCTGTTGCCGTGCTTGTCCTGCGCGATCACGCGGAATGGGGCGCGGGCGCTGCCGGAGGCTCGGTAATCGGTCGGCGTCAGTTCAATGCCGATGACCCGGCCGGAGTCGGAGAGGATCAGTTCATCCACCATGCGGCGGTCGATGAAGCTGACCGGCAGGTGGAATGCCACGTCCACGGCGCGAGCCAGCCCCAGCCGCTCCAGAGGTCGGGCGAGCGCGGGGCCGACGCCCTTCAGGGCTTCGATTTCGGTGAAGAGTGGGTTGAGGATATCGGGTCGCATGGCTATCTGAGGCGGTCTAGAGCATTTTCGAGCCGGACGGTACGTCTGGCGGCCCGGAAAATGCGCAAACAGAAAAACTCCAGCCGGGATGGTGGTTCAAACATCCGATCGGCGAATTTGTCATGTCCGCGCAAGGAACAAATTGTGAACGAAGACCCCCGCATCCGCCGCCTGCAATTCCGGGCCTGGCATCGTGGCATCAAGGAAGCGGACCTGGCGGTGGGCGGGTTCTTCGACCGCTACCATGGCGAATGGGGCGAAGCGGAACTCGACTGGTTCGAGCGGTTTATCGAGGAACAGGATGCCGACATCATGGCCTGGGCCCTGGGGACGCTGCCGCTGCCGGACGAGTGGCGCGGGCCGATGTGGGACAGGTTCGTGAAGATGGATTTCGTGGAGATCGGCANGAAGTAANCCCCTCCGTCCCGACCTGACCTGACCTGACCTGCCCTGCCCTCCCCTGACCCCTCCCGTCTCCGGGCGGGCTACTGAGTAGCGAATGACCGACCTTCTCAAAATCCTCAAAGCATCCTCACCCATCACCCTTTCGGGCGTGCCTGCCGGTTTCCAGCCCTGGTTGCTGGCCGACATTGCGCGGGCAGCGCCTTCCCGCGCCCTGTTCGTCGCGCCTGACGAGCAACTCATGCGGGCGGTGGCGGACACGGCGCATTATTTCGCGCCGGAGATCGAGATTGTCGAGATTCCGGCCTGGGACTGCCTGCCCTATGACCGGGCCAGTCCTTCGCTGCGGACAGCGTCGGCGCGGCTGGCGGGGCTTCATGCCTTGCAGGCCAGGCCCAGGGGGCCGCAACTCGTCCTGACCACGCTCAACGCACTTACCCAGCGCACCCTCACCCCGTTCCGTGTGCGGCAACTGGTGGCGAAGCTCGCGCCCAAGGAGCGGATCGCGATCTCGCGGCTGGCCGAAATGTTGCAGGCGAACGGCTATGTGCGCACCGACACCGTGCACGATCGCGGCGAATTCGCCATTCGCGGCGGCATTGTCGACCTGTTTCCGGGCGGCGAGGAACAGCCGCTCCGGCTTGATTTCTTCGGGGACGAGATAGAAACGGTCCGCCGCTTCGATCCTGCCGATCAGCGGACGAGCGGGGGTGTCGAGGGCTTCACCCTGCTGCCCGCGTCGGAGGCGTTGCTGGACGAGGAGACGATCAAGCGTTTCCGCGGCCGCTATCGCGAGATTTTCGGCGCCACGGCCACCGGCGACCCGCTCTACCAGGCGGTGAGCGACGGACGGCGACTGCAGGGCATGGAGCATTGGCTGCCGCTGTTCGAGGAACGGCTGGTGCCCCTGACCGATCATCTGGGCGACGACAGCCTGATCCTGCTGGACCACGGCGTCGCCGGCGCGGCAGAGGCGCGGTTCGAGGCGATCAGGGACTATCATGCCAATCGTGCGGCGGCGAAATCCTCCGATCCGGGGGCCTATCGGCCGCTGGAGCCCAAGGCACTCTATCTGGAGGCGGAGGAATGGGCCGCCCTCGCGCACGACTGGCCGATGCACGCCACCACGCCCTTCCATGAACCGGAAAGCGCTTCCGTCATCGACTTCGCCGTGGACGGCCCGCGCGACTTCGCGCCGGAGAGGGCGCAGAACGCCAACGTCTATGAGGCGGTGGGCAAGCATATCGCCTCGCTTCAGCGGGCGAAGAAGAAGGTGGTGATCGCCAGCTATTCGGGCGGCGCGCGGGAACGGCTTTCCGGGCTGCTGGCCGACCATGGGCTGAAACGGATCGCCGCGGCGGACAGTTGGCAGGAGGCTCTGGGCCTCGCCGCCGGGGGCAGCACGGTGCTCACCGTCCTGCCGCTCGACCATGGCTTCACCGCCCCGGATGTCGCGGTGCTGACCGAGCAGGACATGCTGGGCGACCGGCTGGTGCGGCGGGCCCGGCGGAAGAAGAGCGCGGACGCCTTCCTGGCCGAACTGGCGACGCTCTCGCCGGGCGATCTGGTCGTGCATATGGACCATGGCATCGGCCGCTATGAGGGGCTGACCCAGATTCCCGTCGCCAAGGCGGCGCATGATTGCGTCGCGCTGGAATATGCCGGCGGCGACAAGCTCTATGTGCCGGTCGAGAATCTGGAGGTTCTCTCCCGCTACGGCTCCGAAAGCGAAGGCGTCAGCCTCGACAGGCTGGGCGGAGAGGCCTGGCAGCGGCGCAAGGCGCGGATGAAGGAACGCATCCGCGAGATCGCAGGGGAATTGCTCAAGACCGCGGCGGAGCGCGCCCTGCGGCCCGCGACCGTGGCGGAACCCGACAGCGCCGGCTATCCCGCCTTTGTCGATCGCTTCCCCTATCAGGAAACCGACGATCAGGATCGGGCGATCAGCGATGTGATTGAGGATCTGGGCGCCGGCAGGCCGATGGACCGGCTGGTCTGCGGCGATGTCGGATTCGGCAAGACGGAGGTCGCGCTGCGGGCCGCCTTCGTCGCGGCGATGGCGGGGATGCAGGTTGTGGTGATCTGCCCGACCACCCTGCTCGCCCGCCAGCATCACATGAATTTCGAGGAGCGTTTCCGGGGCTTCCCGGTTAAGATCGGCCGCCTCTCCCGGCTGGTCCCGGACAAGGAGGCGAAGGCGGTGAAGGCCGGCCTGGCGGACGGCACCGTCGACATCGTCGTGGGCACCCACGCGCTGCTGGCCAAGGGGCTGGAATTCAAGCGGCTGGGCCTTGTCATCGTGGACGAGGAACAGCGGTTCGGCGTGACCCACAAGGAACGGCTCAAGTCGCTCAAGACCGACGTCCACGTGCTGACGCTGACCGCGACGCCCATACCGCGCACCCTGCAGATGGCGATGTCTGGCCTCCGGGAACTGTCGGTCATCCAGACGCCGCCGGTGGATCGCCTGGCGGTGCGGACCTACATCATGCCCTGGGACGGCGTGGTGGTACGCGAGGCGCTGCTGCGCGAACATTATCGCGGCGGCCAGAGCTTCTTCGTCGTGCCGCGCATTTCCGACCTGACGGAGATCGAGGAATTTCTCCGCACCGAAGTGCCGGAGGTGCGCCCGGTCGTCGCCCATGGACAGATGAGCGCGACGGAGGTGGAGGAACGCATGTCGGCCTTCTACGACAAGCGCTATGACGTGCTGCTCTCGACCACCATCGTCGAGAGCGGGCTCGACATCCCCTCCGCCAACACGCTCATCATCCATCGCGCCGACCGCTTCGGCCTGGCACAGCTCTACCAGCTTCGCGGACGCGTCGGACGCGCAAAGACCCGCGCCTATGCCTATTTCACCACGCCTGCCAACCGGGTGATCACCGAAACGGCGGAAAAGCGGCTGAAGGTCCTGTCAGACCTCGACACGCTGGGCGCCGGCTTCCAGCTCGCGTCCCACGATCTCGACATACGCGGCGCGGGCAATCTGGTCGGCGACGAGCAGTCCGGCCACATCAAGGAGGTGGGGTTCGAACTGTACCAGTCGATGCTGGAGGACGCGATCCTGGAGGCCAAGGCCGGCGGCGCGGGGCTGGACAAGGCACGCGAGAGCTTCTCGCCGCAGATCACCGTCGACGCGCCCATCCTCATTCCGGAGGATTATGTGCCCGACCTCGACCTGCGCATGGGGCTCTACCGCCGCCTCAACGAAGTCGAGGACCGGCAGGGGCTGGAGGCCTTCGCCGCCGAACTGATCGACCGTTTCGGCAAGCTGCCCGCGCCGACGCAGAATCTGTTCAAGATCATCGAGATCAAGCAGAATTGCGTCACCGCCAACATCGCGAAAATCGATGTCGGGCCAAAGGGCGCGCTGGTCAGCTTCTTCGAGGACCGCTTCCCCAGGCCGGAGGGGCTGGTCGCCTATATCCAGCGGCTGAACGGCGTGGCCCGGCTGCGGCCCGACAGCAAGGTGGTCGTGAACAGGGCCTGGGCCGATCCGGCCGCCCGCCTCAACGGTGCGTTGCAGCTTTCCAAGGGGCTGGCGAAGGCGGCGAACTAGAGCGATTTCCAAGCGATCGGAACCGATCGCTGGTTGAGAAATCGCGGCAAACAAGGGATCCAGAGCGGCGATCTGATTCAATCAGATCGAAACCCGCTCAGGCTGTATCGACATTCAGCCAGCACCCCTTTGTCATCCCCCAGACAACAGCCAGCAACAGTCGCAACCTAAATCCCGCTCTGACGACCGGACAGCAAAGTCCGGCGTCGAGCAGGAGATAGACATGAGTTTGACCCTTATTGCCCTGGCCGCGGCAGCGGCCACGCACAGCGTGCAGATCGACCATGGCGGAAAGCCGGTCGATGCGACCTACAGCGCCCGCGCCGAATTCCGCACCAGGACCATAGGCGCCCGAACCCCGAACCGCACGGACGCGCAGCGGTGCCAATGGACCGCCACCATCCTGGTCGACCGGGCGCTCAGCCATGGACCTGCGCTCAGCCGCACGGTTTCCAGCGACAAGCAGTTTACGGGCAGCGAGCATGGCGCCTGCACGCCCGGCCGCCAATCGGGCGAGCGCAATCTGGCGCGCCATGAAGGCGAGATCCGCGCGCACCTGGTCGCGGTTGCGCAGGCGGATCACGCACCGCTACTGGCCGAGCTTGATGCCGTTCGCAATCTTGCCTCCAATTAAAAGGAAGGCTGCGCTGGCCTGCGCCTTTCTGGCCTCTGCCGGCGCCAGCCCCGCCTTCGCGCAATATGCCGATGGCGTATCTGGCACGATGGAGGCCGCCAGCGAGGAACGGCGCCGGGGACTGAGCTGGAGCGACGGCGACCCGGTGCTGCGCGGCACCCTCTCGGTACCCGTGGCGGAAGGGCTGAGCCTCGACGGCGTGGCCGTCTCGCTATGGGGCAGCGATCGGCATGGCGGAGCCGACGCTGTCGTCGACCTGGGTGCCACCTATGCGCGGCAGATCGGCGGATGGCGGCTGTCCGCCGAAGGTCGCTATCATCTTTTCCCCGGAAGTGCCGACCAGGCTTATGGCGAAATCGGCGCAGGCGCGGCTTTCCTGATCGGTCCGGCCAGCATCGATTTCAACGGCAGCTATGCCCCGCGGCAGTCGTCCATAGGCGGCGACAATCTCTATCTGTCCGCGTCGGCGACCATGGGGTTGCCCGGCACGCCCTTGACCATCTCGGCGCGGATCGGCCGGTCTTCAGGCGATGTGCAAGACCCGGCCCGTGCCATGCGGCTGCGCCCCGATGGCACCTATTGGGATTATGGCGTGGGCGTCGATTATATGAAGGATCGCTGGTTCGCCGGGCTACGCTATGCCGACAGCAGCATCGCAGGCCCAGCCAGCCGGCATGCGGGCGCAGGCCTGATCGCACGGATAGGACTGAGCCTTTAGCCTGCAACCGTGGCACGCCCCTTACGGCTTGAGCGCCAGCGCCACCAGATCGGCGGAGGACACCCCCGCCGAACGCAGGAAACCCTGATAATAATCGCAGCCTTCGCGCGTGAGGAGATCAAGCTGCTGCTCGGTTTCCACCCCCTCGGCGATCACCCGCAGACCCAGCGACTTCGCCATATGGATGACGCCGCGAACGACGATCCGGTCGCGGGACGTCCCGGCGATGTCCTGCGCCAGGCCGCTGTCGATCTTCAGATAATCAAGCGGCAGGCTCTTGAGATAGGCGAGGCTGGAATAGCCGGTGCCGAAATCGTCCACCGCCACCGCCAGCCCTTCTGCGCGCAACGCCGTCAGCAGCACCGTGGCATTTTCGACATCCTCGATCAGGCCGCTTTCGGTGATCTCCACCGTCAGGCGCGACCGGGGAAAACCGCTCATGTCGACCAGGTTCAGGAATTGCGGCATGAAGCCGGGCTGGGCGATGTCCTCCGCCGTGACGTTGATCGACAGGCGCAGGTGGGACAGGGCGTGCGGCCAGGCGGCGGCCTGGCGCAGCGCTTCGGCCTGGATATGCGCCGAAAGCGGCAGCATATAGTCGGAACGCTCCGCCGTGGCGAACAGCATCCCCGCGCCCAGCGCGCCATATTGCGGGTGGTTCCAGCGCGCCAGCGCCTCTACCCCGATCATATGCTCGCCATCGACGGGATATTGCGGCTGGAACAATATGCCGATCTCCCCGCGATGAAGGGCAAGGCGCAAGTCGGTTTCCAACTGGTCGGCATCCACCTGGCGGCTGCGCTTTTCCGAAGAGAAGATGCGGATGCCCTCCCCACCCCCGACCCTGGCATCGGCCAGGGCAGTTCCGGCGCGACGGATCAGCCGGGTGGCGTCATCGTCGGGGCGCGACTGGGCAATACCGCAGCGCGCCGTCAGACGGATCAGATGGTCCCCCGCGCTGAACGGCCGGCCGATGGCGCCAATCAGTTGGCGGGCCAGGAAGGTCGCCTTGTCCGCGGTGGCCGCCTCTCCGGTCAGGCCGATCAGGAATTCCGTCCCGGCGATGCGCGCGACCATGGTGCCGGCCGCCATATCGATGGTCATCCGCTCTATGCGGCGGGCGATTCGGCCCAGCAAGGCATCGCCCACGACCTGGCCATAGGCGGCGTTCATCCGGTCGAACTGGCTGATCGACAACAGCAGCACCGTCGTCGCCAGTCCCTGCCGCCGCTCCAGCCAGTCGAGCGCCGCCTGGCGCGAACGCAGGCCGGTCAGGTCGTCACGGCCGGTCGCCTCATGGCCATGCGCATCGGAAAGCCATTCCACGTCCGCCGCAACGACGCCGTCGATCAGCCGAAGATGATGAACCAGCCGGTCACCCGGCCGGCCCGGCGCCGCGTGGGCGAACGCCTCCGGACGACCCGACCGCATCATGCCGCGCAGCGCCGCGATCACGGACCGGCGTTCCGACCGGGGCAGGCACCGGATAAAGCCCGCCGGATCGACGCTCTGCCCCTCGACGCCAAGATGGCGGGCGAGATTGTCGCTGAGGCGGATCCGGTTCCCATCCCGCTCCCAGAACAGGGCGTCGCCGCGCCGGATGCGTTGCGCCCGCCGGCTATGGGTGGTGCCGCCGACGAGCCGGTCGACCAGGCGCTGCGCCGAAGCCAGCGTCGCGCCCAGTTCGGCAGGCGTGAAGGGGGCCGCGAGATAATGCGTCGCCCCCGCCTCCAGCATGGCCGGCACGGCGGGAAGGTCATGCGCGTCCACCAACACGACCAACGCACCCCCGCCCGCGTCCACCGCCGGCACCAGCGACGCGATCAGGCGAAGGTCGCCGTCCCGCGCGCCACGCATGTCGGTCAGCGCTATGCGGGCATCGCTGTGCAGGAAACGCTGCGCCGCATCGGTGGCGCGCCGCGCTGCGATCACGCGCCAGCCGGCCGACTGCGCGAGCTGCGACAGTCCATCGCGGTCGCCCGGCGAGAGAATGTAGAGGCTGCGCTGTCCGTCCAGTGCGGTCTCGCCGCTCACATCTTGCTCCTTGGGACGATCCACCAGCTCTTCCCTATGCTCTATCGGTTAGCGACCTGTTTACGCTCCCGCAACCAGTGACGCTTGCACGGGGCAGGTCCATCGCCTAACTTGCATATATGAAGACGACTGATCTTACGCGTGCGGCTCTGACCGATGCACTTGGCCGCCGGATCAGCTATTTGCGGATTTCGGTGACGGATCGCTGCGACCTGCGCTGCCGCTACTGCATGTCGGAACGGATGACCTTCCTTCCCAAGGACCAGGTGCTGACGCTGGAGGAGATCGGGCTGCTGGCCGACCTCTTCATCTCGCGGGGCGTTCGCAGGATTCGGCTGACCGGCGGCGAACCGCTGGTGCGCCGGGACATTGTCGACCTTGTCCGCCGCATCGGCCGCCATGTGGGCGAGGGTCTGGACGAACTGACGCTCACCACCAACGGCACGCGGCTCGCGCAGCATGCCGAGGCGCTGGCCCAAGCGGGCGTCAGGCGGATCAACGTCAGCCTGGACAGCCGCGACCCTTCGCGCTTCGCCCATGTCACCCGCAATGGCGACATCCGGCTCGTGTTCGAAGGACTGGAAGCCGCGCGGGCGGCCGGGCTGGCGATCAAGATCAACATGGTCGCGCTCAAGGGCCTCAATGAGGATGAAATCCTCCCGATGCTGCATTGGTGCGACGAACAGGGCTTCGACCTGACGCTGATCGAAACGATGCCGCTTGGCGAAACCGGGGAAGACCGCACCGATCATTATCTGCCCCTGACGGAGGTGGCCGACTCGATCCGCCAGCATCATGCCCTGACGCCGATACCGCATCGCACCGGCGGTCCGGCCCGCTACCATGCTGTGGAGGGGCTGAAGGCAAGGCTGGGGCTGATCACGCCGCTCACTCATAATTTCTGCGCCGATTGCAATCGCATGCGCATGACCTGCGAGGGCAAGATTTTCATGTGCCTGGGCCATGAAGATCATGTCGACCTGAAATCGGCCTTCCGGCAGGGCGGACTGCCGGCGGTCGAGCCGCTGATCGACCGCGCCCTTCGCCTGAAGCCGGCGGCGCATGATTTCCGCATCGGCGCTGGTGCTGCGCCGGCGGTGCGAAGACATATGAGCGTGACCGGCGGATGACCGAAGAGGTCCGGCGCGCCCTGGTCGCCTCCTCCAGTCCAGCAGCCAAGGCGGCGGAGGAAAGGTTGCGCGCCGCTTATGATTTCGTCCCGGTCGAGCAGGCGGACATGATCATCGCGCTCGGCGGCGACGGCTACATGCTCCAGACGCTGCACTCCATGCTGGAGGGGCGGCACATCCTGCCGGTCTTCGGCATGAATCTCGGCACGGTCGGCTTCCTGATGAACGAATGGCGGCTCGAACGGCTGGAACAGCGGATCGAGGCGGCGAAGCCGTTCAAGGTCAATCCCCTCCGCATGATCGTCGACACGGTGGATGGAGAGCGCTTTTCCATACCCGCGATCAACGAAGTGTCCCTGCTGCGCGAAACGCGCCAGACCGCCAAGCTGGAGGTCAAGGTCAACGATCGCACCGTCCTGCCCGAACTGGTGTGCGACGGCGTGCTGGTTGCCACGCCCGCCGGATCGACGGCCTATAATCTTTCCGCCCATGGGCCCATCCTGCCGCTGGGATCGGCGCTGGTGGCGCTGACGCCGATCAGCCCCTTTCGCCCCCGGCGCTGGCGCGGCGCGATCCTGCCTGAAAATACCGCGATCCAGTTCACCGTGCTCGATCCGGTGAAGCGCCCGGTCAGCGCCGTCGCCGATCAGCGCGAGGTTCGCGACGTGGCGCAGGTGGAGGTGAAGATCGATCGCGCGACGCCGCTGACCCTGCTGTTCGACCCGGAACATACGCTGGACGACCGGATCGCGGCCGAACAGTTCATCGCGTAAAAATTCCGTCATTTGCCGCTTGCCATTGCGGGAAAGCCGCTGCTATAGGCGCGGCCTGCCCGGCGAAGGCCGGGTTGCTCCCCGATAGCTCAGCGGTAGAGCATTCGACTGTTAATCGAATGGCCGTAGGTTCGAATCCTACTCGGGGAGCCACTTTTCAACCGGCGATCGAGCCGGAAAATCCACCATGATCCGACAGATCGACAGGCTGGCCGCCCCTCTTCAGGGTACATCAAGCCACCGGTCCATTTTTTCGGGCGGACGGCTTTTGCCACCCTTGCCATTTCACGAAAGCCGCTGCATATGCGCGGCCTGCCCGGCGAAAGTCGGGTTGCTCCCCGATAGCTCAGCGGTAGAGCATTCGACTGTTAATCGAATGGCCGTAGGTTCGAATCCTACTCGGGGAGCCACTTTCCTTCCGGTGCCGAAGCCCCCCGGCGGATCGTCATCCCGCCCCCGACAGCCTCCGTTCAGCCGCGCTGATCCGCCGCCAGGGCGCGCACCACCTTCTGGTCGACCGCCCCGAAATGGTCGCCGACCGCCTGCATCTGCACGCGATCGCCGAACCGCAGGAAAGACGTCGCAGGGGCGCCAGAAGCGATCATTTCAATGGCGCGGCGTTCGGAAATGCAGGCCGAACCAACCCTGTCATAACTGGCATTGGAAACAGTGCCGGAACCAATGATGGTCCCCGCGACGAGATCTCGGGTCCGCGCGGCATGGGCAACAAGTTCATGGAAACCAAAGGCCATCTCGCCCCCGTCGGGATTGCCGAACCACTGGCCGTTGACATGGACCTCCAGCGGCAGGTGCACCCTCCCGTCCTTCCACGCGTCGCCCAGTTCATCCGGCGTGACGGCAAAGGGAGCGGCGGAACAGGCGGGCTTGGCCTGTACCCAGCCAAAGCCGGTCTTCATCTCGACAGGCGCGATGGCCCGCAGCGACCAGTCATTGATGAGGATGACGAGCCTTATATGCTTCATCGCCTCCTGCGCGGTGATGCCCATCGGCACCGCATCGGTGATGACGCCGAACTCGCCCTCGAAATCGATGCCATCCGCCTCGCTGGGCAAGGGCACATCGGCGTGGCCCGGCAGGAAACGGTCGGACAGGCCCTGATACATCAGCGGCCGGTCAGTCTCGATCGGCGGCAGGTCGAAGGCGCGCTGCATAAGCTCGCCATGCTGCGGAAATGCCGATCCATCGAGCCATTGCCAGGAACGCGGCAGGGGAGCCAGCAGCGCTGCGGGATCCAGCGCCTCTCCCTCCCCCGCTTCCAGCCGGGCCGCCAGCCCCCGCATCGCCCGTTCGGCCTCCCCCCAATGCTCCATCGCCGCAAGGAGGCTCGCAAAGCGCCCGCCAACCGGCAGCAGGCGATCGCCACCGGCCGATATCACCACAAGTTCGCCATCCGCCTGACCGTTGGCCCGCGTTGCAACCCTCATGCGGACTGTTCCTCCTTGATCATCATTTGCAGCTTACGGCGCGCCCGCGTCCCGCCGGAGTCTATGCCCAGCGAAAGCGGCTTTGCCGTCCAGAAATCCTCACCCTCCAGATTCTCGTAGGCGGCCTTGATGATCGGCTTGTCCTCCTCGTCAAATGCCTGGGCGAAAAGCGCCTTGAGAAACGCGTCCGTCTCTGGCGAGTCCAGATCATGCGTGCGCGCGGAGGCCCAGAAATAATGCGCCGTCGTCGCGCTCGCAGGCGTCAGCACATGCGCCTGATACGCAACCACCCCCGTCTCGCGCAGCCCGCCCGACGGACAGGAACCGATCTCCAGCAGCATTGTCGCGGGCGCGTTCCACCGCATCTCCAGCCAGTGGTCGGTAATCATGTCGGGGGGATAGATGCCCATCGTGTGGCTCGGGGCGGGCACGCCGGGCATCCACCAGTTGGATCGCAGCGTGTCGCCTTCGTCGACCACCTCGTGACGGCCGGCAAATATGACGCCACCCCCGGCAAAGGACCCCTTGTGCACGAACTCGATATGCGAAAGGTCCATCAGATTGTCGGTGCCGAACTCATAGGGCGCCTCCAGCAGCGTATAGCCGCGCACGACGCGCACGGTGTCGCTGTCCTCGACCAGGCCAAGGTCCGGTATCATCGCGGGATCGGCGGATTGCGGCTCGCCGCCCCATAGCCAGATCGCGCCATGACGTTCGGCGCACAGCCAGGCGTCGATGCGGGCGGCGGCCGGAATATTCTCTGAAAAGGGGTTGCGGACGCAGCCGCCCGATCCATTGAAGGTCAGGCCGTGATAGGGGCAAACCAGCGCGTCGCCGTGCACCTCTCCCAGGCTCAATGGCGCAAAACGATGGGGACACCGGTCCGCCACCGCGCTGACGGCGCCCGCATCCGTCCGGAACAGGGCAATCCGGCGGTCACGAATGCGGCGGCTGATCACCTGGCCGGGACCAAGTTCCTCGCTCCATCCGGCCATGTACCAGACGTTGCGCAGATACTCGGCCATGGCCTTCACTCCTCGAAAATGGCGACGGCGCGGGTCCAGCCGGCCGAGGCGCCCTTGATCTTGTGCGGGAAGCAGCTGACGGTGAAGCCATCGGGTGGCAACACCTCCAGATTGTGCAGCTTTTCAAGGTGGCAATAGCCGATGTCGCGGCCCGCCTTGTGCCCTTCCCAGATCAGCGAGGTATCGCCGGTTTCCTTCACCTTTTCCGCCGTGTGGACGAAGGGCGCGTCCCACGACCATGCGTCGGTCCCTGTCACCCGCACGCCCCGGCTGGTCAGGTAGATGGTGGCCTCATAGCCCATGCCGCAGCCCCGGCTGACATAGTCCGGATCGCCCAGCGCCTTGCCCGCAGCCGTGTTGACCATCACGATTTCCAGCGGCTTCAGCTCATGTCCGATGCGCTTGAGCTCCGCCTCCACATCCGCCGCCGTGACCACATAACCGTCGGGAAAATGACGAAAGTCCAGCTTGACCCCTGGCTGGAAACACCATTCCAGCGGCACCTCGTCGATGGTCAGGGCCGGTTTGCCGCCATCCTGCGTCGGATGGAAATGCCAGGGCGCATCAAGATGGGTGCCGTTATGGGTGGTCAGCTTGACTGATTCCACCGCCGCAAAACCCTCGCCCCCCGGCGTTTGCTCCGCCGTCACGCCCGGAAAGAAAAAGCCAAGCTCCTGCATGGTTTCGCCATGCTTCTGATAGGTGATCTCCGGCCGCAGGAACGGCGGATCGCTCACCACCTCATTGCACAATGTGATCGACAGATCGACGAAGCGGCGCGTCATGCCGTATGTCCTCCCAGCGTTTCGGCAAACCAGTCGGCAATGCAATCACGGCCATAGCTCATATTGTCCGCGCCGACATGCTCCACCCCGCCCTCGCGCGCGGTGAAGATCACCTTCTCGCGCCGGGGGGAGTTTATCAGCTGCCCATAGAGATCGTCGGCATAGCTGACGCTGATCTGCCGGTCCTGCGCGCCATGGGTGACGAGGAAGGGCACCTTGATGCGGTCCATATGGCCGTTGAGGTTCATGCCCTGCGACTTTTCCAGAAATTCGTCCATATCGCCCGCGCCAAAGGCCCACATGACATGCGCCCAGTAATGCGGCACCGGATTCTCGCCCTCGCGCTTCATCCGCTTGTCCTGCACCTCGCGCCAGTTGTGGTTGGCGCCCCAGACCGCGCCGGAGGCGAAGCGGGGTTCATAGGCGACCGCGCGGGGCGCGAAATGGCCGCCCAGCGAAATGCCGGTCATGCCGATGCGCCTGGGATCGACGTCGGGCTGCTGCTCCAGCCAGTCCACCGCCTTGCTCGCCCAGCTTTCGCTGTGCGGATCGACGGGAAGATTCTGCAGGCGAAGCGCCTCGCCGCTGCCCGGCTGGTCGACGCAGAGCGTCGAAACCCCGCGCCGGGCGAGAGCCTCGGGCAGGCGCGACCAGTAAAGCAGTTCCTTGCAGCTATCGAGGCCGTTGCAATAGACGACCACCGGATGCGGCCCATCCCCCGGCGCGCGGGTGTAGAGCGCGGGCATGGTCCCCTCTCCAGCGGAATGTCCACCCGTTCCCGGTTGATCCTGCCCAGGACCGTCGAGCGGTCGAAGGTCTCCCGCGCCTTGGCATAGGTGGCCTGGCGTCCCGGATGACCATGCCCTTGCATCCGCTCCGCATTCAGGAGGTAGAGCGCGGCGCGTTCCAGCTTGTTCGATGCCGAAAAGGCCCGCCCCCTCGCCTCGTCCTCGGCGGCGAGCTCAATCAGCTTGTCACCCATTGCCGCCCATTGCGCCATGAATTGCGGCGTCCCTGCATCCGCGCCGCTTGCGGCCGCGTCCCGGATCGGCTGGCACATGTCCACGATCTCGCCGATCTGGCCGCCGCTCTCCATCGCGATGGCGACCGACAGGTTCCAGATATAGTTGGGGAAATATTCGAACAGAGCCATGCGATCAGGCCTCCACCGCCACGAACAGCCCTGGATTGGGCGTAGGATGCGGCAGGGTCTGCGGCCCGCCGGTGCCGATCCCCCATTGGTCCATGACCATCGGCGCGGGCGTGTAGACGGTCGGCTCCCGCGTCTCGAAATCCACTTCTTCCAGCTCCGACGTATATTCCGTGACAAAACCGTTCGGCGTCACGAAATAGCTGAACGTGTTGTTGCCGGCCGTGTGCCGCCCCGGACCCCAGCCGATGTCGACATTCTTCAGCTTCAACCGATGCACGCCGCGCATCATGTCGTCGACCGAAAGCATGTCATAGGCCACATGGTTGAGGCACGGCGGCCCCGGAAGAATGGCGATGCGGTGGTGCGCCGAATTGCAGCGCAGGAAACACATGAAATCGCCCAGCCAGTCGGATATTTTGAAGCCCAGCACGTCGGTGAAGAATTTGACCAGCGCCGGATGGTCCGGCGAATGCAGCACGATATGGCTGATCTTGACCGGCAACCCTTCCCAGCGCGTCAGTTCGCGCTTCGGCCCGGTTTCGACATCGCTCGAAATCTCGAACTGAAGGCCGTCGGGCGAGAAGAAGCGAAAGCCATAGCCGCCGCCCGGCGTCGTCAGGTCGCGCGGTTCATGCACGATCTTCGCGCCCGCCGCCGCCACCTTGCCGCACAGGGCATCGACATCGGCACGACTCTCCGCGGCGAGGGCGATGACATCGACCCGGTTTTCATCGGATTGCCGCAACCGCACGACATGATGCTCGCCATGGCCGGGCGCCTTGAACCAGGCAAGACCATCGTCGGAGGGAACGGGATCAAGCCCGAAGACTTCGCCATAATAGCGGCGTTCGGCCTCGATATCGGTGACGCCATAACCAATATAGCGGATTTCAGTGACGCGGCTCATTGCCGGCTTCCTTGTTGCATGAGGGATTTCACAGCGGCTGGGATACGACGGCGAACATTTCCGCCGTCGCCTTGTGGTTGTCCACCAGCGGGCCCTTGCCCAACTGGCCGTAACAGATGGCCAGGCTGCTCTCGACGATATAACGGCAACGCTCATGGCGGCGATCGCGATAGGCCTTCAAGGCCGCCTCGACATTGTCGTGCTTCCCAAGCTCGTCGACGATGACGATCGCATCCTCGATCGCCATGCCCGCCCCCTGCCCCAGATGCGGCGTCGTGGCATGGACCGCATCGCCCAGCAAGCCCACGCGTCCCCTGCTCCACGGACCATGAACCATCATGCCTTCAAGGGGGCGGTAAACGACGCCATCATCGTCGGTGATCTGTTGGGCCAGGGCACGGATCGCCGGCGCGCAATTGGCGAGCTTGCCGCGCATGGCCGCCGCCAGCCCCTGGCGCGGATAGCGCGGATTGTCCGGCTCGGGCGTGGTGACATACATATACATGAGTTCCGGCCCGATCGGCACCAGTCCCACCCCGATAGGGCCGTTATAGGCCCGCAACGCATCCAGATCGGTATCGCGCGGCAGATTATATCGCCATACGGCCTGCCCGGTGAACACCGGGCGCTCCGCGTCGGGCAGGATGAGGTCGCGGACCTGCGAATAGACGCCGTCCGCGCCGATCACCAGGTCGAATGCGCCCGCCGAACCATCGGAAAAGGTCACATGGACTTGCGCACCATCATCCGAGAGGCTCTCCACTGTCACGCCGAGCCGGATTTGCGCACCCAGCCCCTTGGCGCTGTTCCCCAGAACGCCCTGCAGGGCGCGCCGGCCAATCCCGACATTCGCCGGCTTGCCCTCGACCAGCCGGGGCGACGGAATACGCGCCACCCGGGTTCCGTCAGGGGCAAAAACCTCGACGGCGTCGAAACCGCAGGCCGCATCAAGGAAATTCTCCAGCACGCCAAGCTGATCCATGGCCCGCAGGACATTGGATTGCTGGATGATGCCGACGCCATAGACCGACCATTCAGGATCGCGCTCGATCACCAGCACGTCATGGCCGGCGCGGCGTGCCGCAATCGCGGCGGACAGGCCGCCAATGCCCGCTCCGACGATCAGCATGTTCAATTTTTGCATTCCAGGCTCTCCGTGAAGGCGTCGCACGGACCGATGCCGCCACCGCCGCATCCCTCCCCGCAGGCAGACCTTCTTCCAGGTCACTGCCGCACGCCGTCTTTTCTATTGCCCAAAAGCTAGCCGGAAACGGATCATCCTCAAAAATAATTCTTTTTATAGTCTTCTATCGATTTCATGGATTTTGAGGGGCAGCCTCCATCAGCGTCGCGATCAACCAGCGCAGACCCGCATCGTCAGCCCGCGCCCTGTGATATTGCACCATTTCCCGCATGCCCGGCATGTCGAACGGCAGCGGCGCCGATTTGATCGGATAATGGAGCGAAGCCCTCTCCGCCAATCGTCGATGCATGACAGCCAGACGAGCCGTTCCGACCAGAAATTCAGGAATGAGGGTGAAGGAGGAAACGCGAATCTCGATCCGCCGCTCTATTCCTCGCGACCGCATGAAGGATTCGGCAAAGGACGCGCGGTTGACGCGCCCGATCTCCACGGCGACATGGCCGGCGGCCTGAAACTGGTCCATGTCGATCGCGCCTGCGAACATCGGGTTTTCGTTCCAGCCGGCTACGACATGTTCTTCCTCGAACAACAGTTCGGCGGGATGATCCCCGCTGATATAGATTTCAGGCGCCAGCAGCATGTCGGTCTCGCCCCGGTCGAGCTCCGCCGTGGCCTCGTCACTCAGGGGGACGAGTTGTATCCGCAAATTGGGCGCCACCAATTCCATCTTCGGCAGCAGCGGCGCGATCAGCACGCTGGACAGAAAGTCCGACACGCAAAGCTTGAACGTCCTGTTGCTCGTGGCCGGATCGAAATAGGGGGACGTACTGATGAGCGAATCGACGTCGCCCAGCAAAGCCGTGATCGCCGGCAGCAGCCGCATCGCATGGGGCGTCGGCAACATCCGCTTGCCATGCGGAACCAGCAGCGGATCACCGAAGAACACCCTGAGCCGCGACAGGGCGGCGCTGATAGCAGGCTGGCTGAGATTGAGCTGCTCGGCCGCGCGCGTGACGCTCTGCGCCTCCAGCAACGCGTTGAGGCAGACCAGAAGGTTCAGATCCAGACCCTTGTACCGCATTGTCGCTCCATTTTATCCATAACCAAATTTGTTACATAACAATAAAAACTAATCATTTCCATTATGATCAACTCCCCTGCAAGGATGAAAATAACGATAGTCAAGAACATCTGGGGAGAGAGAAATGCTGTGCAGAACCTTGTTCCGCTCATCAGTCGCAATCACCGCGCTGGCGCTGGCAAGTCCGGTTGTCGCGCAGGAAGGAAGCGATGCCCGGCCTGATCCTGCCGCCTCCGGCAACGGCCTTTCCGATATCATCGTCACCGCGCAGCGCCGCGAGGAAAATCTCCAGCGCGCCGCCCTCGCGGTCAGCGCCGTGAACGGCGATGTGCTGGTCAACCAGAGCGTCACGCGGGCCGATGACCTGACCCGCCTCGTGCCCGCGCTGCAAGTGGCGCCGGCTTCCTCCTTTACCCAGATCTACCTTCGCGGCATCGGCACCTTCGGGGCGAACGCCTTTGCCGAACAGGGTGTCGCCTTCAACCTCGACGGCGTCTATCTGTCCCGTCCGGCGGCACCGGCCGCCCTCTTCTATGACCTGGAGCGGTTGGAGGTGCTGAAAGGGCCGCAGGGCACGCTCTATGGCCGCAACGCATCGGGCGGCGCCGTCAACGTCATCACCGCCAAGCCGAAGCTGGGGGAAACCTCCGGCTTCCTGACCGGCGAATATGGCAATTACGACACCTTCAAGACCTCCGGCGCCATCAACCTGCCGCTGGGCGACCAGGCNGCCCTGCGCATTTCGGGCCAGCGCGCCAGGCATGACGGCTATATGAGCGACGGTTATGANGACGAGGACACATGGGCGCTGCGCGGCCAGNTGCGCTTCGATACGGGCGGCGGGTTCAATGCCAATCTGATGGTCGATTATGGCCATGTCGGCGGCATGGGATCGGGCGGCACGATCATGCCTCTGCTGGCCGGCAAGAAGCGGCTGGGCCCAAGCGACCCGGCCGTGATCGCCGCCTATCTGGCGAGCCCGCCCACACTTCCAGTGCCTCAGATCATCGCCCGCGACGATGGCTATCAGGACAATGAATATTATGGCGCAATCGCGACCCTCAACGCCGATCTGGGCTTTGCGGAACTGACGGTCATTCCTGCCTGGCGCAGGACAAATCTGGATTTCCTCGGCTACGCGTCCAGCTTCCTTATCGACGTGACCGAGAAATCGGACCAGATGTCGCTGGAAACCCGCCTCGCCAATCAGAGCGACAGGCTGAAATGGGTGCTCGGCTCCTATTATTTCGTGGAGGACGTGTCGGCCCGCCAGTTCTTCGACCAGGGCAGCAACGGCACGCGCATCAACTCGGAACTGGAAACCAACAGCTATGCGGTATTCGGCGAGGCGACCTATTCGCTGACCGACCGTTTCCGCCTGACCGGCGGCTTGCGCTATACCCATGACAACAAGAAGCAGGATACGGAAGCGCACACCTATCCCTTTGTCGGCTTCGTGCCGCCCGCCTTCCCCAACTTCACGCCAATCATCCTCGACCTGCGCACCGACGCCACATCCGACGTGAATTTCAGCAAGGTGACATGGAAGGCCGGCGTGGAATATGACGTCGCCGACCGCTCGCTGCTTTACGCGACCGTCTCCACGGGCTTCAAATCAGGCGTGCTTTTCTCTGCGCTGGGGCAGAATTTTTCCCGCCCCGAACGGCTGACCGCCTACACTATCGGCAGCAAGAACCGGTTCCTGGATAACCGGCTGCAACTCAATGTCGAAGCCTTCTACTGGGATTACAAGGACCAGCAGATTTCGCATCTGGCGCCGGTCCAGGTCGCCATGACGCCGGGCGGCCCGATATATGGCCCTGTTTTCGCGACGGAGAATGCGGGCGCCGCGACCCTCTATGGCGCGGAACTGGAAATGCTGTGGAAGGTCATGCGCGACGGCGTCCTGTCGCTCAACGTCCAGTATCTCCACACCAAATATGACGACCTCAACTATCAGGCCTATTCCACCAGCGGCCCCGCGCCGGTGATCGGTTGCGCGGTGACGCCATCGTCGCTGACAGGCGCCTCGCCCGGTGCGCGCATCTACAATGTCGATTGCTCCGGCCGTCCGCTGGTGAATGCGCCGAAATGGGTGGTGAACGCCGGCTATGAACATAGTTTCGACCTTGGCGGCACCGGCCGGATCAGGGCGGGCGTCGACACCCGCATCGAAAGCTCGCGCTATCTGTCGCTGGATTACCTGTCGCTGGGCCGGCAGGGCAGCTACATGATGTCCAACGCGCGCCTCACCTATGAAACGGCTTCGGGCAAGCTGGCGGTGACCGCGTTCGTGAACAATATCGAAAATAGGCTGGTATTCGCCAATTCGGTTCAAAGCCCCGCAAAGTCGGGCGTGATCTACAATCAGATCCGTCCACCGCGCACCTATGGCATCCGCGGTACGGTACGCTTCTGATCGCGTCGCGGGGCGGGTTGGCACCCCCGTCCCGCGCGCTTCTCTCGGCATGGGGCAACGGGTTCGCAACAGCAGACTGGCGGAACAACCGGCATAGACCGGGCCAGCAATATACAGGTCAGCAAATGGAGGACATCATGGCAGGGACCGGACCGACTTTCCCAGGCGTCAGCATGGATCGTCGCGCCCTGCTAGCGGCTGGCGGCGCGACCGTGGCGGGGGCATTGGCCACGCGCGCCGCCGCCGCACCCCCCTCCCCCCTGCGCCTGATCGCCGTCGAAGAGGCCTGGGCCTGCCCGGAGTGGATGGAGGCGATGGCGGCACTGCCGGCGCGCGGGCTGGAGGAGGATGAGGTCCGCGCCTTCCAGATGCTTGCGCATATCGGGGACATTCATGCGCGCCTCCTGGACATGCAGCTTCGCCAAGCGGCAATGGACGAAAATGCCGTGGACATGCACGTGCTCAGCCTGACCGCGCCGGGCGTGCAATCGTTCGACAATGCTTCCGCGCTTCGGCTCGCGCGGCTGACCAATGACCGGCTGGCGCGGATCGTCGCGGACCAGCCCCGCAGATATGCGGCGCTTGCCTCCGTACCTCCCCAGGACGTACCGGGCGCGATCATGGAAATCCGCCGCGCCCGGCGCGAACTGGGGCTGAACGGCATCATCATCAATTCCCACACCCGTGGCGAATATCTGGACGACCGCAAATATTGGCCGTTGTTCGAAGCGGCGGCGGAAACCGGCGCGCCGGTCTACATCCACCCGCGCACGCCCAATCCGACCATGGCGCCGCTGTTTCGCGATTATAATCTGTGGGGCGCGATCTACGGATATGGCGCGGAAACCGGGCTTCATGTGATCCGCCTGATCTCCAGCGGCCTGTTCGACGCCTATCCTGACCTCAAGGTCGTGATAGGCCATATGGGCGAGGGATTGCCTTACTGGTTCTATCGCATCGACCATATGCACCATAATATGGTGACGCTGGCCAAACCGCCGCTCCGGCCGGTGCTCAGGAAAATGCCCAGCGAATATTTCAGGTCCAATATCTCGATCACCACCAGCGGTGTGAACTGGCACCAGGCCCTGGCCTTCGCGGAGGAGGTCGTCGGCGCGGACAACATCATGTTCGCAATCGACTACCCCTATGAACGAACGGAACCGGCGGTTGCGTTCATCCGCTCCGCCCCCCTTCCTCCCGACAAGCTGGAGCGGATCGCCTATCGAAATGCCGAGAGGATTTTCGGCATCAAACCGGCCTCCTGAAAAGATTTGCGGGCGGACACCATGGGTGCCGCCCGCAAATCATATCCCTTTGGTCGCCGACTTTTTTTCAGCGTGACGCGTATTGGCGGCCCCTGGTCGCCAACGCCCAGCGCTGCGGCGTTGCGTCGGCCACATTTTCGCGCACGAAGCACTGGCCGCGCCGCGCCTGGATCGCGCGGCAAAGCGCAACCGCCTCCGGCACGTGCGTCGAAACCGCCGACCGCCAACCGCGCGAAAGTGGCGCCGTTCACCGTGATCTGGCTGGTAACGACCGGCAAATTCGCCAGCACGCCGTTGCGGCGAGCCATGGAGAACCATTTTTCCTTGGCAATGGCCGCATTGTCATAGGCGCCAAGCTGGACCACCCAATGACCATCGTCCTTTCCGCTGAAGCGGAAGGCAGCCTGCTGGAACCGTGCGGCCGCCGTGGCACGGACGGGCGCCATCCCACGCGAAACCTCGCGAACCGGTGCGGCGATCGCCTGGATCATCGGTGCCGGCGCCTCGAATATAACCGGGGAAGGCGCGGGTGCCGGATCGGCGGCGGCGATTTCGACTGGCGCGGCCTCGACGGCCTGCTCGGCCGGAGCGGCTTCGGCGGACCGGACTTCGGCGGACTGGACTGGCGACGACTCAACGGGTGCCGACACCGGCACCGCCAGCGCAAGGGCAACCGGCTGCCCGGCGTCCGCGCCGTCGATCGTCACGCCCATCAGGGCGGCGACCCGCTGTTGCGAAAGGCCCGGCGCGGCGGTCTGCGCCCATTGGGTGATGCGCTGGTTGGCGGCAAGCGGATCAAGGTCGAAGCCCGCCATCATGCGCGCATCCTTCCACCGCCCGGCCAGCGCATAGGCATAGGCCAGGTTCTGGCGGGTGCGGGCATTGGCCGACGGATCATGGATCATCTCGGACAGGATGCGCACGCCCTCCGGCACGTCGCCCGCCATCGCCATGGCCAGGCCATAATCGGCGGCGGGCAGGACGTCGGCATGGCTTGCGAGCAGGTCGCGCGCGGCGCGATCCTTGCCCAGCCCTACCTGCACCAGCGCAAGGGTAATGATGGTCCGCGCATCGCCATTGCCCAGCGTCATCGCGTCAGACAGAGCGGTTTCCGCCGATGCGAAGCGACCGTCAGCGACATAGGCGCGACCCAGCAACTGGCGGTAGCGGGCATCCTGCGGCGCCGCCTGCACGGCCGCCTCGGCCAGGTCGACCGCGCGGGCGCCGTCGCGATCCGCCAGCGCCTTCTCGACGCCGGCCGCAAGACGGTCGGGCTGTTGCGGCGCGACGGCGGCGGTGCGGAACGCCGCCCCGGTGCATCCCACCATGGTCGTGCCGATCATCATCGACGCGACCGCTGCTTTGGCGAAGGCGTTGCGCTTCATCGCTTCCCAACCCTTAATTGTCGCCGCGGGCGCGCGGCAGTTGCTGGGCCAGCCGGTCGACGTCCGGCAGGCTGCCAAGATAAGCGTCCAGTGCTTCGGTCACCATCTGCTGCGCGGACCGGCCGACAATGGCGCTGGCCAGACGCAGCTTCAGATGGCGGTCGGCATCCAGCCGCAGGGTGAAGGCGGCCTTGCGCCCCTTCGCCACGGCGGAGGCGCGGGGCTTTTTCCCGGCCTTTTCGACCTTGGCGGGCACAGCCGCTTCGGCAATGCGTTCGGCCAGTTCCTCGCGTTCGGTGACCACGGCGGGCACCGGCGCCACGGCGGGAACCGCCGTCATGGGCGTCAAGCCGGCAACGGAGCGGGCTTCGGACGGCGCCGGTTCCGGCTGCGTCACGTCAAAGCCCATGTCGTTCCAGCCCAGATCCTCCTGCAGCGCCGTCGCTCCGGCGGTCATGCCGAAGACGGGGCGGCGCATGGCGGGCGAGGCGGCGCCCTTGCGCGCCAGCAGGCCGGAAGTCAGCGAAGCGAGAGGTTTCGGTTCGACCATGATGCTCCCCTTCCCTTATTGCGAGACCCGGCGGCCGAAGCCACCGCTTGTCGGACGGGCCGTCCCCGCCGCGCCGACCGCATTGTGCGGAACGGAAAAGACGGTGCGACGGAAATTCTTTTCCAGCCGGTCGGACACATAGGTCCAAAGCTGCGCGACTTCGCTGGCGGATCGACCATTGGGATCGACCTCCATCACCGTGCGGCCATCGATCATCGATGCGGCGAAATCCGTGCGGTGGTGCAGCGTGACCGGCGCGACGGTGCCGTGCTGCGACAGCGCGACCGCCGCTTCGGATGTGATGCGCGCCTTGGGCGTGGCGGCGTTGACCACGAAGATCAGGGGCTTTCCCGCCCTTTCGCACAGGTCCACCGTGGCGCCCACGGCACGCAGGTCATGCGGGCTCGGACGGGTTGGAACGACGATCAGCTCGGCTACGGAAATGACGCTCTGGATCGCCATGGTGATGGCCGGCGGCGTATCGATGACGGCCAGCTTGAAGCCCTGCTGGCGAAGGATTTCAAGGTCCGCCGCCAGACGCGCGACCGTGGTCTGGGCAAAGGCGGGATATTCGGCCTCGCGCTCGTTCCACCAGTCGGCCAGCGAACCCTGCGGATCGATGTCGATCAGCACGACCGGACCAGCGCCAGCCATCTGCGCCTGAACGGCCAGATGCCCTGACAGGGTCGTCTTGCCAGATCCCCCCTTTTGCGATGCCAATGCCAAAATGCGCACGCAACTTCCCCCAGAAAACCAATGCATGGCAGGATTGCCACAGGCCCGCCTAAGAATTGGTTAATCCGCGTGGAAGCCTGACAGCCGGTAAAAAGGCGATGTTCTTAATGCTAAGTCGCTATTAACCTTGCCGTGGCATAGACCGGGCAGGAACCCTTGGGAGCATGAGCATGAAGCATATCTGTGGCGTGCTGGCCGCCGGCGCGGTGTTGATCCTGGCGCAGCCTGCGCTGGCCGACGTCAAGGCAGGCGTCGATGCCTGGCAGCAGGGCGACTATGCCAAGGCCGTCGCCATATGGCAGCCGCTGGCGCAGTCCGGCGATCCCGACGCGCAGTTCAACATGGGCCAGGCCTACAAGCTGGGCCGTGGAGTGAAGACCGATCCGTCCGCCGCGATCGACTGGTACGGCAAGGCCGCAAGGCAGGGCCATTCGCGGGCCGAGGACAATCTGGGGCTGCTGATGTTCCAGCAGGGTGACCGGGCTGGCGCCCTCCCCTATCTTCAGCGCGCCGCCGAGCGGGGCGAGCCGCGCGCGCAATATATCGTCGGCACGGCCCTGTTCAACGGAGACCTGACCGCGAAGAACTGGGTGCGTGCCTATGCGCTGATGACGCGGGCGTCCGAATCCGGCCTGGTCCAGGCAACAGCCAGCCTCCGCCAGATGGACAAATATATTCCGCAGGATCAGCGCGACCAGGCCATCGCCATGGCCCGCTCCATCGGCCAGCAGAACAGCAGCCTGGCGGCGGATGAGCCTCGCCGGCCCGCGCCGGTCATGCGGGAAGCTCCCGCCCCGGTGCGGAGCGCGCAACTGCCGCCCTCCGCTTCGTCCGCACCCAGGACGGCCGAACCGGCCCCCCGGCCCGCACCCGCGAAGACAGCCGCAGCCAAGCCCCCGGAAGCCAGGCCGGCCGCCTCCAAGCCCGCGCTCCCCAAGCCCGCAAGCGGCGGCTGGCGAGTGCAGATCGGCGCCTTCAGCGTGGAAGCGCGCGCCCGCACGCTCTGGACGCAACTCAGCGCGAAGGTGGGCGGCCTGTCCGGCTATCAGCCCTATATCATGACCAGCGGCGGCGTGACCCGCCTGCAGGCAGGCCCCCTGGCGAGCAGCGCGGACGCCACCCGGCTGTGCAGCGCGATCAAGGCGGCCGGCGCGGAGTGCATGCCAAAGAAGATGTAATTCTTGCTACGACTTGGAATTTTATTTCAACCATGCGATAATGGAAACTCAGCACGGAGCGTCCCATGTCGGTGGAAAATCTGTCGGTGATCAATGCGCTGGTCGAGGGGTTTCTTGGCCCCGAACCGGCCCGGGCGGCGCTGGCCGCGCTCGATCTGGACAGCCGCCTGACCGAACAGGGCGGCCCCCATGTTTCCCGCGCCGCCTTCGCCATGGCGATGAACGTCGCGCTGTTCCACGATCTTCTCCAGCGCGTGCCGAGCGGGGCGGCCTATGTCGCGGACCGGCTGGCGCGCGGCGGCAGGGTGGTGTTCGACCATGGCGCGCTGCGCACCGTAAGGCTGGTCGAGGGTGCGACCGGGCAATTGCCGCCGGGCGAGGAGGCCTTCACCCGCATATTGCTGCCCCTGGGCTATGAGATGGCGGCGGTCTACCCGCTCGACCGGCTGCGGATGACGGGCCGGGCCTATCGCCATGTCGACCTGCCCGAATCGATCCCGCAATTCTTCCTGTCGGAACTGCATGCCGACCGCTTCGACCCGGAATTTGCCGAAGCCGCGGCGCGGGTGTTCGGCACGTCCCGCGATCCGCTGACACCGGAAGCGCAGGCCGTGCTGGAAAAATTCGCGGACAATCGCCCCGTCACGCGGGCGGAGGCGGCCGCCGCCCTGCCCGCGATCGTGGCTGCCTTCGACCGACAGCACCAGCCGCCAAGCGTGGAGGATTATGAACTGCTGCTCTCCCGATCCCATGAAGCGGGCTGGATCGCGACGGAGGGCAATGCCTTCAACCATGCGACGGACCGGGTGGCGGACGTCGCCGCTTTGGCGGAACGGCTGAAGACGCAGGACTGGCCGATCAAGGAGCGTCTGGAGATCTCGATCACCGGCCGGGTGCGGCAGACCGCCCTGCGCGCCGACACGGTCGAACGGCTCTTTGCCGGCAACGAACTGCGCCGCGTTCCCGGCTCATTCTACGAATTCATCAGCCGCGACATCGATCCGGAAACCGGCAGGCTGGACCTTGCCTTCGACACCGGCAACGCCACCGGCATCTTCGCCATGACCAGCGCGGCGGACGAGGGACGCCCGCAACAGGGTTGATCGGCGGGCGCGCTTGAGGCAACGGGTTCACCGAATTTGCGGGGAGATGCACGTTGACTGATCCGGTTGTCCCATCCTGGGTGCTGACCCTGGCCTGCGCCGACCGGGTCGGCATCGTCGCGGCCGTCAGCCAGTTCCTGGCGGAACGTGGCGGCTTCATCACCGACAGCCAGCAATATGCCGACCGGGAGGCAGGCCGCTTCTTCATGCGCGTCGCGTTCGAGGCGACGGACCAGCGCATGGGCGACACCGACCGGCTGCGCGGCGAATTCGGCGATATCGGCACCCGTTTCGCGATGGACTGGCGGTTGACCAGCGCCGATGAAAAGCCGCGCATGCTGATCGCCGTGTCCAAGGGGTCGCACTGCCTGGCGGACCTGCTGCACCGATGGCAGACGGGAACACTGGCGGTCGACATCATGGGCGTGGTGTCCAACCATCCCGACATGCGCCGGATCACCGAATGGCACGGCATCCCCTATCATGAGCTGCCCCCCAATGGCGACAAGGCCGCGCAGGAGGAGGCGCTGTTCAACCTGTTCGAACGGACGCGCTCGGAATATCTGATTCTCGCCCGCTATATGCAGGTGCTCTCGGGCGAACTGGTCGAAAGGCTCGCCGGGCGCTGTGTCAACATCCACCACAGCTTCCTCCCCGGTTTCAAGGGCGCGCGCCCCTATCACCGCGCGCATGAGCGGGGCGTGAAGCTGATCGGCGCCACTGCCCATTTCGTTACCGCCGACCTCGACGAAGGGCCGATCATCGAACAGGCGGTGGAACGCGTGGACCATCGCGCGACGGCGGAGGACATGATCCGCATCGGACGCGACATCGAAGCGCAGGTGCTCGCCCGCGCCGTGACATGGCTGGCGGATCGCCGCGTCCTGCAGAATGGCGGCAAGACGGTGGTGTTTCGCTAGGCTGTTATGCCCCCACCGTGCTCCTGCGAAGGCAGGAGCACCGCAGACATGGGGTACCCTGCGTTTGATCGGAAGGCAGGTCGTGAATCGCCCGATCCCGCCTCCCCCATATCAAGCCAGCTTCCGCGCCCGTTCCCGCCATGCCTCGGCCAGCACCGGCATGTCCGCCAGCGCCCGCACGGCGTCCGGCTCACCCTTGTGCCCGCCCCCGATCAGCAGCCGGAACACCCGCGCGATCGACCATTGGGGCAGGGGCCGCTCCAGCAATTCCATCATCGCGCCGGCCTCCGCCTCTCCCTCCCGCAGCACGCGGAAATATATGCCGCAGCGGGCGGTCTTCACGATCGTCGCCATGACGTCGCGCGCGCCGAAACGATGGTCGAGCTTCCAGCAGGGTTGCCGCCCATGGCTCACCTCGACCACTGCGCTGCCCAGCGAAAAGCGGTCACCCAGGCAGACCTCCTCCTCCGTCATCCCGCGGGAGGCGATATTCTCGCCAAAGGCGCCCGGCTTCTCCAGCAAGGGATGGCCAGGCTTGCGCTCGCGCCACCAGCCATAATGGTCCTGCGGATAAAGGTGGATCGCCTTGTCCCACCCGCCATGATGCACGGGGTCGGCCACGCTGTCGCCCGCCAGGCCCAGCCAGCCGATCCGCACCGCGCCCGACACCGGCTGCTTCGCGATCGCGCTGTAATCGCTATCGCGGAAGGGAACGGGTATCCCCGTCAGCAGCGCGTCAACAGTCATGGAGGAAGCGGTCATGCCTCCCCATGCCACGGAAGCAACCGTGAGGAAAAGGCCGCCTGAGGGAAAAAGGATTCAGCCGGGGGAAAGCTCCGAACCCAGCTTCAGCACTTCGGAACCGCTGTCGGTGGTCACCAGATAGGCGGGATTGCGGCTGGACCCGTTACGCCTGATGACCGCGCCTTCTATCCGGCACTCCACCT
>JGI24741J21665_1000015_pt1 | contig 40031 bp, 37 predicted proteins | sample KBSCornC7_FD_21665 | JGI IMG/M metagenome (IMG submission 21665) | reverse complement strand
CCGTCACGCTGGCGAACCCATTTAGCTGGAAAACAGACCGCGCCGCAACGTCCGCTTGCGAGTAGGGCAACTGATCACAGGATCGGCAATTTCTGGTCGTTCTGAACTGGCAGCAGAGGCCAATAATCGGCTAAGGTATGGGCATGAAAGTTCGAGCTTCCATTGAGTTGATCCCGACGGAGAGGGGAGGCGCTGGCCACCCTCTACGTGGTTGCTTTCGTCCCAATCATCGGTTCGGCTCCGATGACTTCGTGGTTGGAGAAGTCGAGCAGGCTCCCGACGAAGTCATTGCGCCAGGTGAGTGTGCAAATCGTATCGTCGCCTTTCTTCCCGATGGTTTGCCCATGCTAATAGCAGGGACGCAGTGGGAGATATTCGAAGGCCCGCAAAAGCTGATTGGACACGGAACGGTCTTGGAACTGCTTGAAGGCTAATGTCAGCTTCCAGGTGAGGTGGTGCTGCTGCCGCTGAATGACAAATAATGGTCGTTTGTAGATGGGCAGCTATCAGCGCCCGCCGTCATAAGAATAATAGATAGCCCAATAAGACACCTATCAGCATCCCTGCGGGGATAAGTATGAACATGCTAGTGGGTGGCGTCGTTACCGGGTCGAACCGCAAGCGCGGGCCTTCGCATTCATCCAGCGACTTCAAGCGCCGTTCGCGGCGAAATGGTCGAATGTCTGCCATGCTACCCCCTTCCGAACATGGTGAGCTTATGCTGTTCGCTTTTCCACCCTTTGGATGGCGGCACGGCTGACGGCATACTCCTTTGCCAAAGCGCCAAAGGAAACACCCTGTTTCCGCTTTTCTATAATAGCGCGCTGCTGATCGTCTGTAAGGGCCTGTGGGCGTCCTAGAGCCTTGCCAGACGCCTTTGCCCTAGCAAGCCCGGCTTGCGTTCGTTCTATCAGTAGGTCGCGTTCAAACTCAGCTACAGCGGCAATGACCGCCATGGTCATCTTGCCCGCCGCACTGGTCAAATCGACGCCGCCAAGAGCAAGGCAATGAACCTTTATCCCTTCCGCTGCCAACCGTTCGACCGTTGCGCGAAGGTCCATGGCATTTCTTCCAAGGCGATCTAATTTTGTAACAATAAGAATGTCGCCCGCTTCAAGACGATCAACCAGCTTGGCGAAGCCCTTGCGCTCCATGGCAGCGACCGAACCGGAAACCGTCTCTGTAACAACCCGCTTGGGATCGACCGTAAAGCCTGCCGAAGCAATTTCCTGAATCTGGTTATCGGTTGTCTGGTCGCTGGTCGAAACCCGGCAATAGGCAAAGGTGCGGCTCATATCGTCACTTTCTGTATCGAATATGTGCATCGTATAACGGAAGGTATCGATATAGTTCAATAGGTATTTTACGATACAGGCTGACAAAGTGTATCGAATAGGATCGTCATGGATACATTGAAGGCGCTAAGGGCTGGAATGTAAAACAATAACAAATTACATCGACGCCTCTGCCGGGGGGTGAAATTCGGATGGGTTGGCTCAAAGCAATTACTAACGCACTGGTGGGGTCGTTGATCGCCCTTGTGCTGGCGGCGGCATTCCAAGCGCCGTTACTGGATTATTTTAATCGGGATCGTCTGACGGCTCGATTTGAGGCCGGTCCTTGGATTGAGAAGCCGAGGCTGCGAACTGATGAGACACGCTTAGCGTATGATAAAGGCAACGCCGTGGGCGCTGCGGTTAAATCATTCGTGGGTTCTCTCAGTGATCAGAATTTTGATGGCCAATGGTATGAAGCAGGAAAGCTAACCATTACAAATCGCAGTAAGAAGGAAATTACAGCGATAAGGATTAACTACACTTCATTAAGTGCGCCAGATTTACTGGTCATGCCTGAAAATAAAGATCAATCCTACTTCGTTAAATCTGCGAATGATATAAAGCTTCCTGATATGAAACCGGGTGATAGGGTGACTATATTTCAATGGTCAACAATATCTCCAAATTTAACTGATGTTAATATGAAAACATATTCATCAGAAGGTGATTTCAGAATAAATTTTGATTTTCCAACTACCGTATCTACAAACGTGGCAGGACAGTTTTTTTCATTAATATTTGATTATATTTGGTTCATTATGCTTATATTTGTGATAATCATATTCATAATGCTTATGGTTCAGATAGATTTTTTGGTTTTATATTATAAGAAGCTGCTATCGGACGACGATGCGTATTTGTCTGAGCGTGAGCGCTTTGAAGCAGATCGCGAAAAATTTTCTCCTACGGCAAAGCAGTCCGCATCTTAACCACTATAGACTGGCCGACCGCTTCCTTCCCCTTAGCAGGGGACGAAAGGATGGTTGCTGCCCTTTGGCAGCATAAAGCGTGTGTAATTTTGGTGTAATCGTGCCGGGATTTTAAGTGAAATTCCGGGGATTGGCGGGAAATCTCAGCTAAGAAAATACGGTATAAATCATTGAAAATGAGTAATATAATGGATGTTCGGGAACGTTAGGGTAAGCCCACGTGCCAGACTGAAAATCGCAGTGTCGGCGGTTCGACTCCGTCCCCGGGCACCATTTGTTCTCAACATCCTGAAATTGTTGGAAAATCGTCACAAAGACGGTCTTCTAGCCCTCGCTCCCCCACAGTTCTGCTACACAGTCGAGTAGGGGAAGGTGCTGGAAACCCTTGGAAATCAAGGGCTGTCGGTTCCAAGAACTGCTACGCAAAGCTGCTACACAAATTGCCTTCAGGCATGTGTTTCGGGGCGGTCAGTTCTATCTACGACGCCGTGTTCCACAGGATATTCGGCAGCACATGGGCCGTGTCGAGATTTGGCGGTCGTTGCGGACCGACAGCTTGAAATGTGCCGTTCGCCGGTTTCCCTTGATCGTTATTTGTTCTTTTCACCTCATCCAGAGCCGTCCAGAAAACGGCGGAAAACGTGGGTTTTTGAGTAGCCCATCGTCCCCGCACGTCCTCCGGGGTACACTGGCAGCCACCCCTCGGTGATGGAATTTTGATGGTATTCCGAAAAATACCATCATGGAGATACCATCATCGCGCTCACCGTCACGGCAATAACGCTGCATAATATCTACCATTGCCAAATGGCTGCATAATTCTTAAATGATGCCATATGGAGATGTGATATGTCTATGTTGCAGCAGGTGGATACGGCTCCAGTGCCGTTCCAGAATAGTCCCGTTACCCAGGCAGAGGGCGCTGCGATGTTTCGGGCGGCTGTCACCCTGTTTGGAAAATGGGGAGCGACGGACGAGCAGGCTGCAACCCTGACCGACATGCCCGTGCGGACATATCGGCGTTGGAAGGCCGAAGGGCCCGGGCGAATGTCTCGCGATGGGCTTGCGCGCCTTTCCAATCTCATGGGTATCCACAAGGCTCTTCGCGTGATCTTCCAGGAACCGCAGCGGGGCTATGATTGGGTGAAGGCGAGCAATGCTGCCTTTCGGGGTGCAAGCGCCCTTGAGGTCATGCTGGGCGGGGAATTGACGGACCTGATGCGCGTGCGACGCTATCTCGATGCGGAACGTGGCGGCTGGTGACCCTGGCTGACGACCTGCCGGTTTGCAGGGTGGAATGGGACGGTGCGGTCCGGATCATCCGTAGCGTCTACCCGCCCATCGACCTGTTCGAGGATATCGCGGATCCAGCGGACTGGCCGCTCCTCCTTTCGGCCGAACAGAAGACCAATCCGCGCATCATGGCGGCCATCGGGAATCTCGACCTTGTACCTCCCCAACGACGGGTGGGCGGCCATGGCGCTTCCTATCTGATGGCCTCCTTCACCCATGTCAGCCTCGACCGCCCAAGCCGATTTTCTGACGGAAGCTATGGCGTTCTCTACGTCGCCGNCAGCTATGAAACAGCCCTGTTCGAGACCATCCATCACCACGCCCGGTTCATGGCACGAACCGCTGAAGCTCCCGGCTGGACCTCCCAGTTCCGAGAAATCAGCCTGACGGTTCGCGCTGACCTGCACGATTTGCGCAGCCGCCAGACCCCGTTCGCCGCGTGCCTTGACCCGGATGACTATGCAGCGGCCCAGCAGCTTGGGGCTGTCCTGCGGAAGGCCGGGTCAGAGGGCATAGCCTATCCCAGCGTGCGCCAGCACGGGGGAGAATGTGTCGGGCTCCTCTACCCCGACTGTGCCTCCAGCCCTGTCCAGGGCAGGCATCTCGACTATCATTGGGACGGCAAGCGGGTCGATCTGGTCAGGGATGCAGGGAGCGGAGCAGTGTTCCGGGTGGTGGAAGAATGATGGTGGAACCGTTCGCAGCATGACTTTCGGCACCGTCGATCGCCATGAGCGCGCAGCTGATGCGCTCAAAGGCCATCCCGATTATCGGATTCTGCGCCGGTTGATGCCTGTCACGGCGTTTCATGAGGCTGATCCATGGGCACCCAGCAGGATGGCATTGCGGTTGACGTAGAAACGACCGACCTCGATCGCGAAACCGACAGGATCATCGAGCTGCCGGTCCAGCGCTTCCGGTTCAACGATCTGGGCCGCGTGATCCAGGTTGGCGTGCCACGGTCCGGCGCGAGGATCCTGGCATCGCGCTCGACCCAGGATCACCAAATTGACCGAACTTACGGCGGACGACCTTGCTGGCCAAGTCATAGACGAGGCGGCGGCCGTCGAGATCCTTTCGTCCGCCGACATAATCGGCGCGCATAATGCGGCGTTCGACAGGCCATTCATAGACCGCCACCAGCCTGCCATCGCCGGCAAGTCCTGGGTCTGCTCCATGGCGGAACTGGATTAGCTCAAGCTTGGCTTCGATGGCCGTGCCCTTTCACATCTCGTGGATCAATCTGATGTCATCCGACTCCAATTGGCCGATGGCTTCGGACTATCTCTTGGCTGCGCCGACTGGCGGTCGCCTGTGGCGAACGAACTATCGGTTTCTCGGTCAGCAGAAAACGCTTTCCCTCGGCACCTACCCGAAAGTGTCTCTCGCAAAGGCTCGCGAGAGGAGAACCGCAGCGCGGAAGCGCTGGCAGATGGTCAAGACCCGATTGAAGTTTGAAAGGCCAAGGTTCGCGAGGCGAAATCCACATCGGAAGAGACCTTCAAGACGATAGCCGATGAATGGCTTGCCCGCCTCGAGATCGACCATGTTGCCCCCACAGGACGCCGCCATGCGGCGACCGAAATGGTGCTGCGGGCTCAATCGCAATCGAAGCTCTCCGCCCGCGCAGGGTCGCCGCCACGATAGCGCGCCACCTTGGGCCAGGGGCAGAGCGGGCGGCTGACCCCCGACAGCGTCTTGCCGGTGGCGACGATCCGGTCCGGCGCGATTCCCTGCTCGACCCATGCCTGGATGGCGGTCAACGGATCGAAATCATCCGTCGCCCGCCCGCCTTCGCAGTGCATCATCCCCGGCACCAGGAACAGGCGCGCCCAATCCTGGGTCTTGCCGCCGGTATCATGCGCCAGGCGGTCGTACCATGAGGTGATTTCGAAGGCCGACAGGCTGTAATCGCTGGTCCCATGATAGATGATCAGCTTCGATCTCGACGCGAAGCTGTTGAGAAAGCTTCCCTCCGCGTCGATGACCCCGGCCGTGCTGACCAGGCTGGCGAAAACATCCGGAAAGCGTATGTCGAGTGCATCGAGTCCGGGATTGGGCGGGGTCAACGCGAAATAGCGCATCGTGTCCATGAACAGTGACGGCGCCCTGGTGTCGGCCGCCGCGGCACCCGCCCAGAAGGCGGGCGTCGAATCATAGGGCAGCGGCTTGTAGTAGGGCTTGCCCTGGGCATCTACTGGTCCGGTGACGATCCGCTTCAGCGTATCGACCTGAGCCCTGGAAAGGCAGGTGGCGGTTTTCGGGCCCTTGCATTGCAGCACCGCCGGGTCGAACTTGCAGGCCGCAATGTCCTGGATCAGCCCGTCGGCAAGACCATCCAGCGCGTCGCAGCGCTTCACCGCACCATCGGCCACCAGTTTCAAGTCCGCCTTGGTGAATGCGCCCACGCCGGGCCTGGAGATGCGGCTGAGCTGAGCGGTGGTCCATGACAGGCGCGGCGCGATGCGCGTCAGATTGAACGCGGCATTACCTGCCACCACGCCGTCGAAATAGTCGGGGAAGCGCTGCGTCACCAGCATCGCCTGCCGTCCGCCATTGGAACAGCCGATGAAATAGGATTTGGCGGCAGGCTTGCCGTAATGCGCGGCAACGATGCGCTTTGCTGCGATCGCGACCTTGTCGAGCGCCACATAGCCATAGTCGATCCGCGCCTGCTGATCGATCGCCCAGCTGCCATCGGTCGATTCATTGCCGGGGCTGATATGCCCGCCATTGGTCCGCACCACGGCAAAGCCGCGTTCAAGCGCCGTTGGCGACAGGCGGCTGAACAGCGATCCATAGGCCGGCCAGTCGACGCCATCCATGTTGCCGCCGCCCTCGAACAGGAAACGGCCATTCCAAGCCGCCGGCATGCGCAATTCGAACCGGATCGCATAGGTTCGGCCGTCGACGCCCCGGCGATCGCCAAAGGAGGCGCGGATCAGGCAATGCGCCGGCATTTTCCGTCCCTGATCCTCACCGTAGAATGCCGCCGCCGGACCGGCAGCAACCTCTCGCGCCTCCAGCACATGCAGGTCGCCGTCGGCCATTTGCTTCAGCCTGTCACACGCGGTCGCCGGGGGAGATGGGGCCGCCTGGGCCGATGCCGGGCCGGTCCCGGCAAGAAACAGCGCCAGCGCCGATGCCATCGTCCCGCCGGCCCAAAGGCCGACGGCCGACCGGGCGCCTGCTGGAGAAGCCAGCCCGCCGCGCGCCGATCCCATTTGAAGAAAAGACGTCATCCAAACCCCCAAGAATGGCAAGCCGGCCGCTTGCAGCGGTTTATGGAACCACCCGGGCACGGTCACGGGCGCAAGTCATCATCATTTTGTTGACGCGTCAATAATATCATCTGGATTTTCCGCTGAAAATGGCCAATATCGGGCCGTAAGAAAACCTTCGCTCACAGAATCTCCTCCATATATTCTTGTCGAGTAATCATGGCTCTTCTGATTATCTCGACATCTTCGACGAAAGCAGGGCGCCGGACAGCTGCCTTGGTTACCCTCGTTCCCACCCTCTCAACGGAGGCCCCATGATTGAACCCGCCACCATCGAACGATTCGCGCCGCGTTTCGAATATGCGTTCAGCATCGCATTGACGCTGACGCCGGTCCGCTGGGTCAGCCCATCAACCATGGGCGCTACACGCGGTGCCGTCTATGCGGCGCAGGGCAGCATCGAAGGGCCTGCGCTCAATGGTCGCGTGGTGCCGATGAGCGGTGGTGACTGGCCGCTTGTGCGTCCGGACGGCGTGATCGATTTCGATGCCCGTTACCTTCTGGAACTGGACGATGGCACGCTGATCTACATGCAGAATTCCGGCTATCGTTGGGCATCGACCCCGGAGATCGGGGAGCGCATGGCACGGAATGAGCCTGTCGATCCCGATTCATACTATATGCGCGTCACGCCGAAGTTCGATGTGCCAGCGGGACCACATGACTGGCTCGCGCGGCATGTTTTCGTGGGTGTGGCGGAAAAGACGCCTGGAGCGAACCGGATCCATTATTTCAAGCTGCTGTGAATGCCCGACGGGCGGGAAGCCGTGGCTGCGCGAATGAGGACAAGGGGCGGAACCAGGATCCGGGCGGGATGGAAGGGGCCGACCCGGATCGCCCCTTTCATCCCGCCTGCCCCCTAAACGTTCAATTCCATAGTGGCGGCGCCCGGTCTGTAACAGAGCCAGACAAAAACCAGCCCCAGTGCGAAGCTGCCTATTCCGATCACATTGGTCCACAGGTCGAAGGTCGTCACCGCATAGAGCCCCAGGCCGATCAACGCCACGCTGCTCGCGGCCGGGAACAGGCAAAGGGTCAGCCACTTGCCGATCGAGACCTTGTAGCTATCCCTGAAGACCCAGGCCGCGCCAAGACCCGCAAGCCCGAAATAATAATCCACCTGAAAGCCCAGCGCCCGCACTGACGCGAACAACAGCAACTGCACGCTCGGCATCAGGGCTGATGTCCATATCAGGATCAGGCCCAGGACGATCATGGCGTATATGGCGTGCGATGGCGATAAGGTACGATCATCCACCGTTCCGAAGATGCGGGGCATCGATCCATCGCGTCCCATCGCGAACAGCGTCCGCGAGAACATCAGCATGGTCGCCTCGATCGCCGCGATGCTCGACAATATGACCGCGGCCGACGCCAGCAATCCGCCTGCATAGGAAAGCCCGGCTCGGTATGCGATATTGAATATCAGATTGTCCGTGAGATTGGCCGCGTCCTGAACCGGGAACATCATCAACGCCACGGCGGCGAAGCTGGTGTAGAGCAGGATGGTGATCAGAATGCTGAGGAGGCCGCCCAGGCCGGCCTTGCGCCCCCCGCCGACCGTTTCCTCGCCCAGGTTGGAGGTGACGTCCCAGCCCCAGTAGAAATAGACCGCGATCAGGGCCGTAGCCGCAAAGCCATCCAGGGTCAGGCCGCTGCCAAACCATCGTTTTCCGAACGCCTCGACGCTCCCGACCTCATGGATATGCATCAGCGCCGCGCCGAGAATGACGACGAGGATCAGCAGTTGCGCCAAGGTGATCATCGTCTGCGCCCGGCTGGTCACCGTGATACCGGCGACGACTATCGCGGATACCGCCGCGAACCAGAAGCTGGCGACGATCGACGTGGTAACGACGTGTCCCACCTGGCTGGGGGCTATGATGTTGAGCGTGGCGGTTGCGATCGGCACCGTGCCGCTGACCACGAACAGCAGCGTCGCTATGAGCAGCGACCAGCCAGAGAAGAATCCCAGGAACTTGCCGAAGATCGCTGACGTCCATTGATAGGAGGCGCCCGCATTCGCATCGCGTTCTCCCAGCGCCTGATAGGCCTTCGCTATGCCGAGCATCGGAACGGCGAAGATGAGGAGGGAAACCGGCGCGAAGACCCCGGCGGCGCCGATCAGCGCCGCGGTGCCCATTGCTATGGACGATGCGGGCGCACTGCCCGCGACGCCCATCATCATCGACCCGATGAAGGAGACGGAATTGTCCTTGAGATGATCGTTCACCGAGATCCCTCTCGCCCGGCCGCGACGGCGGGAAGAAAGGCGCCTGGGCCATCGCGCCCTTGTCCCGAAACCGGCATGCGCCTCATTCCTTTATCGACAGGGTCAGGCCCATGGTGCGTGGCCTGAGCGTCGTTGAAACCCAGGCAGGATCGTTCTGGATCGGCCGCGATGCCGGGCCGAGAAGCAGAAGCGGATGTGCATCGGTGATGTTCGTCATGAAGACCGACAGATCATACCGGCCAAAGGTAGCCCCCAGGCGCGCGTTCAGAGTCGAATAAGCCGACACCTGGCGCAGCAGCGGATTGTAGCCGAACGCCCCTGGCTGGGTCTGCCCGGCGCGCCGTTCACGCGACGTGTAGGTAAAATCAACGCGCGTGTAGAAATTCACGTTGCCGACGGGCGGCATGTTATACACCCCCGACAAGGACGTGTTCCAGGGCGCGCTTGCCCCGGGAACCCCCGATCCGCGCGGAAATATGACATTGGCGCCACGTGCCACCGGGTCGTCGAACGTCGCCTTGGTATAGCCGGCCGCGCCTGTGAGGATCAGCCCGCGGACGGGTGAGACTTCCAGCGACAGGTCGAAGCCCTTGGCGGTCGCGTTGCCGGCGTTGTCCACGAAGCTGTAGCCGCAGGTCGGCAGCGCTATATCGGTCTGGATGTTCTTCCACTTGATGATGTAGCCGCTCGCCGCGATCGAGACACGGCCGTTCAGGAAGCGGTTCTTGCTGCCGATCTCGTAGCTCCACACCGAGTCCGAATTATAGGTGGTTGGCGTCGAGGTATAGCCGAGCTGATTGAGGTCGGCATCGCACACATTGGGCGGTATGATCGGCCCCGATCCGCCAGGGCGGAAGCCCTTGGCTGCCGTACCGTAGAAAAGATTGCGCGAATCCGGTTCATAGGTCAGCCCGAACTTGGGCGTGACGGAGGTTTCGAGCTTCTTCGATCGCGCACTGGGGTAAACCGGCGTCAGCGGCCCCTGACCCACGGTACAGGTTCCACCGGGGCCCACATAGACCTCGCATGGCGTTCCATAAGGCGCGTTGATGTTGCTTTCCGGACCCAGCAGGTCGACATTCTGTTCAAACTTGTTGCGCGCGACCCGGACGCCTGCCGTCAGCTTCAGCTTGCTTGACAGTCGGAGATCGGCCTGGGCGAAACCGGCGATCTGGGTTTCGACAAGTCGCCTGTTCTCGTCATAGCTGACGGATCCGGGAAGGAGGGGCGCACCAAAAGTGTTGATGAACGCAGTCGATCCCGGACCGAACGGCTCGCCATCGGTGAAGCCGTAAGGGACGCCGCCAAAGGAGATTACCGGAAGATTGGCGGTGAAATTTTCGGAAATGGGTTGCCGGTCCGTTTGGATGTTACGCGAGTAGAAGGCGCCGACCACCCATTGCAGGGGCGATTCCGATTCCGCCGACTGCAACCGGATTTCCTGCACGAAATTCTTCTGCTTGTTGGTGAAATCGGAATTGGCCCTCGCTCCCGGCGGCGGGACAAGCTGTTGCGTCAGATAGCGATAATAATATCTCGTATAATCGGCCCGCTGGCCCTGCAGCCGGTCGTAATAGGAGGTGTTGGAGGTAATGGAGGCAAAGCCGAGGTCCCAGTTGATCCGCAACGCCGGCAGGTAGAANCGATCGCCTCCCGCCTCCCGGTCGGTGCCGGACAGGGCCGTCAGCGTCGGATCGGTCGCCGGATCGCCNGCCTGGTAGAGGTAACGGGCATATTGCGCCTTGCCGGGGTTGGATGCGGCCAGCCAGAATTGGCCGATGCCGTCATTGTTGTGCAGTTTCTGATAGGTCAGCGAGGGTGTCACCGTGATGGCGTCGCTGAGCGCGAAGACCAGCGCGCCGCGCAACAGAAGCGCCGTGTCGGAATTGGCGTTCTTGTGGATCGTCGACGTCTTGGTGAAGTTTAACGAGTCGCCATAGGATGCGGCCGTGGGATCCACGACCGTGTAGGTTCCATTTACGTCGTCGACCCAGCCGCCATTACGGCGATAATAGGCGCTGACGCGGAAACCTATCTTGTCCTCGACGATCGGGCCGCCGACGGCCGCAGCCGCTTCATAGGTCGGCGCCCCGTTCCGCGTGGTCGCGATTTCGGCGCGGCCGCGATAGGAAAAGTCCTTCATGCTGGGTTCGGTCTGGATGAAGCGGACGGTGCCGCCTTCCGAACCCGCGCCGAACAGCGTTCCCTGCGGGCCGCGAAGAACCTCGACGCGCTCGATGTCGAACAGGCTCGGAAAGCTCGAACTGGGAGCATAGCCCAGATTGCGCGCCTGTATGGGCGTATCGTCGATATAGATGCCTGTGGTGGAAGCACCGGCGCTGGAGGCGATTCCGCGTATGGAAACCTGATTGCCGCCGATCGGGGATTTCTGCAGCGACAGGCCCGGCGTCAGCCGCACCACGTCCGAAAACTCCCGCGCGCCCCTGGCCTGCAGCTCCTGCTGCGAAAATGCGCTGACGCTGATTGGAACCTTCGACAACGTCTCGGATCGGCGGGTAGCCGTCACCACGATTTCGGCCTGTCCCATATCCCGCGCGTCATTCGCGGACGGTTTCTCCGGCTCCTGTGCATGGGCCGCCGTGGCCACCGCTACTGCCGTCAACGCCACGCCAATCGACATGGCGCCATATTTGCTTCGAAAACACCCCATTTTATGTGCTCCCCGTTAGCCCTGTGCTTGCGTTCATGACGCAGGTGCCCGGTATCCAATCCCTAACGCATATTCATATGTGTCGCCTGTCAGTGCTACGCCCTGAGTGCCACCGCATCAGGCTTGCAGCGCCAGCAGGCGGAAGCCATGGACGCGATGCGCCGGCCTACGCCTTCGACAGGATATGATGGCTTCAACCATCGGCCCGCCCGGTAGGTTGAAGAAGCTGCGCGATCATATAGGGCGTCGCTTCATTTTCAATGGTCGGCGGCACGGTCCAATCCTGACCATTGGCGATTTTGCGAAGGAGGTTTCGCAGGATCTTCCCGGATCGCGTTTTCGGCAGCTCCGGAACGACATGCACGTCGCGCAAGGTGGCGATCGCCCCAAGCTCGCGCCGCACGGCCGATATGACCTCCGCGGGCAACTGGTCCGCGTCGAACGCTTTCCGCGCGACGACAAAGCCCAGCGGCACCATTCCCTTGATCGGATCATCCGCGCCGATGACCGCGCATTCGACCACACCGTCGACCGCCGCCACGATCTGTTCCATCTGCCCGGTTGAAAGGCGGTGGCCGGCGACGTTGATGATGTCGTCGGTACGGCCCATGACGAAGACAAAGCCATCCTCGTCCATATGGCCGTAATCTCCGGTCTCATAATAGCCGGGGAAACGCTGGAAACTCTTCGCAAAGCCCACGGGATTGTTCCACAGGCCGCGAAACGCGCCGGGCGGGAGCGGCTGGCGAACGACGATCGCGCCGCTGCTGCCGGCCGGGCATTCGACCCCGTCCTCGTCCACCACCTGGATGGCATAGCCCGGGACGGGCGGCCCGGCGCTGCCGAGTCGACGCCGGTCATCACCCAGGGACAGGCATGGCGCGATCGCCGGCCATCCCAGCTCGGTCTGCCACCAGTGATCGACGACCGGCAGGCCGCTATGCCGCTCCAGCCAGGTCACCGTGTCGGGATCCGCCCGCTCGCCGGCCAGGAAGATGGCGGTCAGTTCACCCGTGCCGATCTCGCCGAGCAGCCGCGCCTGCGGATCTTCCTTGCGGATCGCGCGGATCGCCGTCGGCGCCGTGAAGAAGGTCTTCACCCCGTTCGCCACGATCGTTCGCCAGAAGACCCCGGCGTCGGGCGTTCCCACCGGCTTGCCCTCATAAAGGATCGTGGTCGCCCCGACGAGGAGCGGCGCATAGACGATGTAGCTGTGGCCCACCACCCAGCCGACGTCCGAAGCGGCCCAGAACACGTCGCCCGCGCCGATCCCATAGATGTTCGCCATCGACCAGGCGAGCGCGACCGCATGACCGCCATTGTCGCGCACCACGCCCTTGGGCGTTCCGGTCGTGCCTGAGGTGTAGAGGATATAGAGCGGGTCGCCTGAGTCGAGCATGGCGCAGGGCGGCAATGGGTCGCCGGCGCTTGCTTCTCGCAGCGCCGCCCAGTCGCGGTCGCGTTCCGGTTTCAGTTCTGCGGCAAGCCGGTCGCGCTGGAGCAGCAGGACTCGATCGACCTGGTGCGTGGCGGCAGCTACGGCTTCGTCGACGATCGGCTTATAGGCAATGACGCGACTGCCCTCGATCCCGCAGCTCGCGGTTATCAACAGCGTCGGGCACGCGTCGTCGATGCGTTTGGCCAGTTCGTGCGCCGCGAAGCCGCCGAACACGACCGAATGGATCGCCCCGATTCGCGCACAGGCCAGCATCGCGAAAATCGCCTCCGGCACCATCGGCATGTAGATGACCACGCGATCGCCGCGCGTGACGCCGAGGCGCAGCAGCATCGCGGCCACGCGCTGGACTTCGTGAAGCGCCTCTTCGAAGGTCCAGTGCATCGAAGTCCCGGTGACCGCGCTTTCATAGACGAGGGCCGTCTGGCTACCCCGCCCCTGCAGCACATGGCGATCGAGGCAGTTATGGCATGTATTCAGGACGCCGCCCGGAAACCAGCCCTCCTCAGGATCGAAGGCGCGGCGCGGCGGTACGGCCCAGTCGACGGCTTCGGCGGCGTCCGTCCAGAACGCCTCGGCATCTTCAAGGCTCCTGCGCCAGGCGGCGGTGTAGCGCGGCTCCATAGCGCCGATCTCATGATTATCGTCATGGGGCATGTCTGTGCTCATCGGGTTTCGTCCCGGCTGTCGGCCTCCGCCGCGACCAGTTGTGCGGCCAGAGCCGCCATTTCCGCCGGCGTAAAAACCCGTCCCCGCGTGAGGAACCGTTTTTCGCGGCCATTATCCAGACTGAACATCCCTCCGCGCCCCGGCACCACGTCAAGGATAAGCTGGGTATGCGCCCAGGCGGCTGCCTGCGCCTCCCCGATATAGACCGGCACATCATCCACCATGCCGAGCAGGATGTCACTCCCGCCGATACGAAACCCGTCCGCCGGATAACACATCGGCGAGGAGCCGTCGCAACATCCCCCCGACTGGTGGAACAGGAGCGCGCCATATTCCGCCTTCAATTCGGCGATGAAGGCAAGCGCGGCCGGCGACGCGACGACGCGCGGGACTGCCCCCGACGCATCGGTATCCGCGCCGCCGCTCATCGCAGAGCCCCCTGACCGCCGCGGCGCCGGCCTATGGAGCATCCCCCGCGCCGCATCAGAAGAAGCCGAGCTTCTTCGGACTGTAGCTCACCAGCATGTTCTTCGTCTGCTGATAGTGATCGAGCATCATCTTGTGGTTTTCGCGGCCGATGCCGGACTGCTTGTAGCCGCCGAACGCTGCATGCGCCGGATAGGCATGGTAGCAGTTCGTCCACACCCGGCCCGCCTTGATATTGCGTCCGAAGCGATAGCATCTGTTCACGTCCCGGCTCCAGATGCCGGCGCCAAGGCCATATAGCGTATCGTTCGCGATCTGGAGCGCTTCTTCATCGTCCTTGAACGTCGCCACCGACAGGACCGGCCCGAAGATCTCCTCCTGGAAGATCCGCATCTTGTTGTGTCCGCGAAACACCGTCGGCTCGACATAATAGCCGCCCGCGAGCGCCCCGCCATGCGCAGCCGCCTTGCCGCCCGCAAGCAGTTCGGCGCCCTCCTGCCGGCCGATATCGATATAGGAGAGGATCTTCTCGCACTGCTCGGAAGAGGCCTGCGCGCCGATCATGGTTGCCGGGTCGAGGGGATTGCCCTGCCGGATCGCAGCGACGCGTGCCAGCGCCCGCTCCATGAAACGGTCGTAGATGGACTCGGCGACCAGCGCGCGGCTGGGGCAGGTGCAGACCTCGCCCTGGTTCAACGCGAACATGACGAAACCCTCGATCGCCTTGTCGAGGAAATCATCATCCTCGCGCGCGACATCGTCGAAGAAGATGTTGGGCGACTTGCCACCGAGTTCCAGCGTGACCGGAATCAGGTTCTCGCTGGCATATTGCATGATGAGACGGCCGGTCGTCGTCTCGCCGGTAAAGGCGATCTTTGCGATCCGGCTGGAGGAGGCAAGCGGCTTGCCCGCCTCCAGGCCGAAGCCGTTGACGATATTGAGCACGCCGGGCGGCAGCAGATCGCCGACGATGTCGATCCACACCATGATGGAGGCCGGCGTCTGTTCGGCAGGCTTCAGCACCACGCAATTGCCCGCCGCCAGCGCCGGCGCCATTTTCCAGGCCGCCATCAGCAGCGGGAAGTTCCACGGAATGATCTGCCCGACCACGCCCAGCGGCTCATGGAAATGATAGGCGACAGTATCGTGATCGATCTCTCCGATCGATCCTTCCTGCGCGCGGATCACGCTGGCGAAATAGCGGAAGTGATCGATCGCCAGCGGCACGTCCGCGGCGGTGGATTCGCGGATCGGCTTGCCATTGTCCCAGGTTTCGGCCAGCGCGAGCTTGTCCAGATTGGCTTCCATCCGGTCCGCGATGCGATTGAGGATCAGGGCGCGCTCGGCCACCGGCGTCCGTCCCCATGCGTCCTTGGCGCGATGCGCCGCGTCCAGCGCGGCTTCAACATCCTCCGCCTGCGAGCGCGCGATCTGCCCGACAACGCCGCCGGTGATCGGCGAAACATTGTCGAAATAGCGGCCCGATTTCGGCGCAAGCCACTGGCCATCGATGAAATTGTCATAGCGCGCCGCAAAGGGAGCCTTCATGACCAAATCGGGGCGATCGTCGACAGGCATCTCCATCTCTCTTTCTTTATCGGATTTGAACTACTCGACCGGGGTGCTTCCTCAGCAAGAACCCGATCGATCTTCCTTCAGCCGCGCACGAGTTCCTCGGTAAATTCGGCCACCAGCGCGACATAACCGTCAATCTCCTCGGCCGTGTGGGCGAACGAAGCCTGCGGCCCCGCACTGACGATGCAATCCCAATAGCCCCTGTTGGCCATGAACACCCGCCGGGCGTCGAGCATGTCGAGATCCATCGAGGCGCGTGCCTCCTGATAGTTGCGCGGCAACTCGGTCGTCAGGCACATGCCCGACCGCGGCCCGAGGCGAAACGCCCGGCACGGCAGGTCAAGGTCACGGCAGATGGCGTCGATCCCATCCGCCATGCGCGCGCCCAAGGCAGAGATGCGGTCGTAGGCGGCTTCCGTGAGCACATGCTCCAGCATCGCCCGGGCAACCGCCATCGACAGGGCATTGCCATAGAGCGTGCCGCCCAGGCCGATCCCGGACCGGCGGTGGAGGATGTCGAGGTGCCGCTCCACATGATCCGATACTTCGCGGGTCATGCCGTAGGCCGCGAAGGCGACCCCTGAGCCGAACCCCTTCCCCAGCGTCATGAAATCGCTCTTCAACTGCCACTTTCGGGTCAGGCCGCCATAAGCGAAGGAATAGGTGTGGGCCTCGTCAATGCACAGCATCGTGCCTGTCTCGCGCGTAATCTCGCGCAATCCTTCAAGAAAGCCCGGTTCCGGCATCACCAGCGAGCAATTGGTCATCGTCGGCTCTGTCAGCACCAGTGCGACGTCGCCCTGTTTCAGCACGCGCGAAACCGCTTCCAGATCGTTGAACGGCAGGATGATCGTGTCCTCCGCGCGCTTTCCCGACATTCCCTGATATTCGGGGACATTGTGCCCGTCTTGGGAAACGACCAGCGTCTCTTCGAGATGGCCATGATATTTGCCTTCGAACACGACCAGCTTGCGACGGCCCGTCATGTGACGCGCGATCCGCATGATGTCGGTGTTCGATCCGGAAGCCGAGACGGTGAACTGCCATGCCGGCATGCCGGTCTGCGCCGCCAGCAGTTCCGCAGAGACGATGGCATCCTCCGTCGGCAGCAGGAAGTGGGCGCCCCTGCGATATTGCCGGGCCAGTGCTTCCTCGACCTCCGGCACGCCGAAGCCGATCGTCATCGAGAGGTCCGAAACGTTCATGTCGACATAGGAATTGCCGTCCGGATCGAAGAAGCTTGCCCCCTCGCCGCGATCGGCAAAAAGCTGGGGATGGGAATAATAGCCCGCCATCCATGAGTTGGGGACGGCTGCCGGCATCACCGCCAGAGCGCGTTCGCGAAGCGCGTTGGACGCGCCGGTGCGTTGCCTGAAACGGTCAACTTCACGCTGATCGATACGGGCCACACGATCTCGATCCGCCACGAAGCGATCGGCATTACCAGTCTTGAACGACATCATTGAGACAAGCTCCTGCGCGCCGGCGAACCCACCGGCATAAATTTCGTTTTCTGCTTATGGTCCGTTTCTATTCGGACGACGGCGAATAGACCTTCTTGCCCATGAACCATGTCGCCAGCACCTTGGTATCGCCGATCTTTTCGGGATGGCCCGAATGGGCAAGTTCCAGAATGTCCTGATCCACGAGGATGAAGTCAGCCGACTTCCCGACTTCCAGCGACCCGATCTCCGCACCGCGGTTTAGGGCTCGGGCGCCATTGATCGTGTAGGCGTCGATCACATCTTCGACACTGAGACGCTGCCAGGGGCTGATCGGCTGCCCGCCGCGGCGCGACCGGGTCACCCCCATCTCCATGTTCACGAACGGCTGCGGATCCTGCGTCAGGACTGGCGCATCCGATCCCGCGACAATAACCGCACCTGCATCCTTGGACGTCTTGGTGGGATAATTGCACTGTTCGAAAAAGCCGTTCGGCTTATGAAGCGCCTCATAGCTGTTGCCGTGCACCTTTTCGAAGAAGGGAACAGTGCTGAGGTCGTATCCGGTGGGTTCGGCATACATCCAGCTGAAGGTATAGACGAGATTCAATCGGTCTTCGCCAATGCGCTTGATATCGGCCGGGGTGGCGCACTGGAGGTGAGCCAGCGTGTCCGGACGAGTATAGACGCCATCGGCCTTGCGCGCCGCCTCTATGGCCTCCAGCGCCATATGCACTGCGGCGTCACTGATCGTATGGATGTGTATCGTGTAGCCCTTTAGATGCGCCTTCATCACATAATCGGCAAAGATCCACGGCGCGTGCTGCGGAATGCCGTAGGAAATCGCACATTGTCCGGGATGGAAGCCGTAGCGCTTGGTGAAATCGGCAATGGCTGTCGGCGAGGACACGTCAGCCGGAACAGCCCGCACATAGACGCATTCAGGCGATGAAATGTCGACATAGTCCTTGACGGACAGATTGCCCTGGGCGTCCTTTTCGAAAATCGGCTGCAAATAGGGCACGGGGCGGAAGGCCGCACCGAAGGTGGGCGGAACGTTGTTGGGATTGGCCTCCATGTCGCCGTCCGCAAAGATTTTCACGGAATCCGCCGAAGCGAGCGGATTGCCGGCATATTTCCGCTTGATGGCATCCGCCTGGGTAAAGAGGGCATCCCAGTTCACGCGGCCGTCGGCGTCCCGGAAGTCTTCGGGCGCCCAATATTGCGCCATATTGACGCGGAAGCTTTGCTGCCCGTTCTTCTGCAGCTTGTCATAGACGTCGAAGATGCTGCCCGGTCCGAATATGCCGGTCGATGCCGACGCGGCGGCGTCCCATACCGCCGTAATGCCCCGGCTGTTGAGCGCCTGGGCGAGTCGCTGGGGTTCGGCGAGCAGCTTCGCAAACTCCTCGCGCGATGTCTCCGACGAATCGATGACGGTCCTGCCCTCGTCCTGGATATCACCACTGGGCTCGCCGTGAATGTCGACGCCGACCACGGCCTTGTAATGCGCGAAATCCGTCTGCAGCGTCTTCTTGGAATAGCCGACGGTCTCCCCCTTCGCATTCTTGGCCAGGGCCAGTGCGCGGCTGTTATAGGCGCCATGATGGCCGTCCCAACCGGTCATGACGACCGGATTATCGGGTGCGGCATCATCCAGCGCAGCCCGGAGCGTGGCGAATTTGGCATCGGTCTGATTGCCGGCCGCATATTCCCATTGCGAAACGGCAAGCCATTTCCCCGGCTCGAGCTTCGCGTCCACGAGGCATTGGCGAACCAGCGTCGCGATTTCCGCAAGCGTATGCGCCTTGGCCTCGAGGTTGCAGCCGCCAAAGTCCACAATGCCCCGAGGATGGATATGCGCATCAACAAGGCCCGGCAGGACAAGCTTACCACCTGCATCCTCGACGACCGTCTGGCTGCCGATAAAGGCGCCTATGGCGGCGTTGCTGCCGACGAATACCAGCTTGCCGTCCTTTACGGCCAGGGCTTCGACGATGCGGTGCGCCCCGTCCACCGTGTAGACGCGGGCATTTTTCAGCACCAGATCGGCCGCGACAGGCCCGCGCGCGATCGCCGGCGCCAGCGGCATCAGACAGATCGCCAATGATGACGCCAGGGCCGCCCCCCTGAGCCTGGCAGACCAGCGACGTCTGGCCTTAGATCCGATGCGCATCGTCATTTCTCCCGAAAACGGACGGGCCCGACCCCTGAGGCATATGTTTCATCGGTCCCTTGCAAGACCATATCTAGCTTCATGCGGCGCTGAAGATCACAGCGTTCCGAGACAGCGCTTTCGACTTTCCGTGCCAATGTCGCCGCCACTCCGTCACGGGATTGAAACATGGTGTAGACTATGGCACGCTCCTGCACTTCATATATGTGGGGGGCACAGCATGCTCGACTTCACCACAAAAAAACTGCCGGAAAACGGGCGCGCCGCCCGTTATTCCGAAGTGCTCAGTTCTTATTACAGTTCCATTGAATCGGAACGCGAGGTCATTGCCGAGATACAGGAACGGGATACTCTCGACGCATTCTCCATGGCGTTCGATCTGGGCAGGCTGAGTTGTTCCGTCCATAAGTGCAATTCGCCGCTTCATCGCTACTCCATGCGCAAGAGCCCGATGCAGTTGGGTCATTCCCTTCAATATATTGTGGAGGGCAATCTCACGATCGTGAGCGACGATCATTGCCATGAAGTCGGCCCCGGCGATCTGGTCTTCCTGCGCTCCCGCAAGCTGCTGGAATATCACACATCATCGTGCGGCAGCAAAACCATAGGCGTGCAACTTCCCTGGGCTCTGGTCCAAAGCCTTGGCCTATGGGCGGAACATCTCCCTGGATCGCGTCTTCACGAGCAAGGTCGGAATCGGCGCTTGTGTCGCCTCCTTCATCGACGCGATCTTCAACTCTCGCGCGGATCTTTCCGCAGCCGACTGCGCCGCTCTCCAGGTCGGCCTGGCCGAGGCGATCGTCCAGCTTGGAACCCTGGCGACCGGATCCCTTGCCGATGCGGCGCGAATGGGCCTGCTGAACGACCTCAAGTCAATCGCAACCGCCGCGCTCGACGATCCGGAGTTGAGCCCCGCGACGGTCGCGGCAAGGGCTGGCGTCTCCGTCCGCACGCTGCATCGCGTCTTTCAGGCTTCGGGGGAAACATTCTGGAGCTGGATCCGCGACCGGAGACTTGATCGCTGCTATGCCGAACTCACGGCGCCGACCCAGTCGAAACGAACCATTACCGAGGTTGCATTCCGCTGGGGCTTCAACGAACTGAGCACCTTCGACCGCAATTTCCGCAAGCGCTACGGCGCATCACCGCGCAACGTGCGGTCCCTGGCCCAGGCGGATCCGCAATCGGCCTGATGGGCACGGCTTGCGCGACATTTTGCAGCACACCGCGCTAAAGCAGAGGCCGTCGCGCATTCCAGGCCATTATTATCGGTTCAAAGCGGGAAGCCGCAGCTGGAGGAGCGGGCGCAGGTCGAGCCCGCCATCGCCGAACAGGCACAGGTGCAGCTTGCCCTCGGCCGACAGGCGGAGCCGGCTGCAGGTAGCACAGAAATCCTGCGCATAGGGGGCGATGATGCCGATCCGCCCCCTGGCATCGGAATGGGCGAATGCATTGGACGGATACGGCGCTTCCTACCCTCCAACACCGACATTGCGTTGCTGTCGGACGAGGAGATCCAGGCCGTTGCCGATCTCCTCAACAGCACACCCCAAAAGTGCCTGGGCTATCGCGCCCCGCACGAAGTCTTGGGCGAGCAAATCACTTTCCTCAAGGCCGGATAAATTTTGCCATCCGGGGTGGGGGCTCGCCCCACCCCGGATGAAATGCTACGCATCACCCCGGGTGTCGCACTTCCCGGCAGTGGAGCTCAGACACGCTCCACCGCCAACGCCAGACCCATGCCGACACCTATGCACAAAGTGGCGATGCCGCGCTTGCCGCCGGTCTTTTCCAGTTGATGCACGAGAGTCATGGCGATGCGCGCGCCCGACATGCCGAGCGGGTGGCCGAGTGCGATCGCTCCGCCATTGGGGTTCACATGCGCAGCGTCGTCGGGCAGGCCGAGGCCCCGCATCACGGCGATGCCCTGGCTGGCAAAGGCTTCGTTGAGTTCGATCGCGTCGAAATCATCGATGGTCAAGCCGAGGCGCGTCAGCAGCTTTTGCGTGGCGGGCAGGGGGCCGATGCCCATCACGCGCGGCTCAACGCCGATCGACGCCATGCCCAGGATGCGCGCGCGCGGGGTCAGGCCGTTGGCATTCGCCGCCGCCTCGCTGGCGATGATCATCGCGGCCGCGCCGTCATTGATGCCCGACGCATTTCCCGCTGTCACCGTGCCGTCGGGCCCGAACAGGGGCTTGAGCTTGGCCAGCGTCTCGATCGTGGTGTCGGCGCGAGGATGTTCGTCAACGCTGATCTCCATCGTCTCGCCACGTTTCTTGCCCGGCACAGTGACGGGGATGATTTCCTCCGCGAAGAAGCCGCTTTCCTGGGCGGCGGCGGCGCGCTGCTGGCTGCGCAGGGCGAAGGCGTCCTGATCCTCGCGGTTGACGCCATAGTCGACGGCCACATTCTCGCCCGTGCGCGGCATGGTCTCCGTGCCGTAGAGCGCGTCGAGCGCAGGGTTGACGAAGCGCCAGCCCATGGTCGTGTCCTCGATCTTCTGGTTGCGGCCGAACGCGCCGTCCGACTTGCCCATCACGAAAGGCGCGCGGGTCATGCTTTCCACGCCGCCGGCGATGGCAAGCGCCATCTCGTCGGACCGGATCGCCCGCGCCGCCGCACCCACGGCCTCCAGACCTGATGCACAGAGCCGGTTTAGCGTGACGCCCGGCACCGTGTGCGGCACGCCCGCCAGCAGCAGGCTCATGCGCGCGACGTTGCGATTATCCTCGCCCGACTGGTTGGCGCAGCCGTAGAAGACTTCCTCGACCGCAGCGGGATCAAGGCCGGCGTTGCGTTCCAGCAGCGCCTTCATGGGCAGCGCTCCCAGATCGTCGGCGCGAACCTTGGAAAGGCCGCCGGCATAGCGGCCGATGGGGGTACGAACGGCGTCGCAGATAAAAGCATCGGTCATCGAAAATCCTCTCGATATTATACGGCTTCAGGCGGCTTGCAACTGTACGGCCATTTCCAGCTTCACGCCGGTCAGCCTGCGCAGTTCATCGAGCGTCAGCCCCTCGACGATCTCCAGCACCTGCGCGCCCTGCGGCCCGACATCGAATACGCCCAGATCGGTGTAGACGCGCGACACGCAGGCGAGGCCGGTCAGCGGATAGGTGCAGGCGTCCACCAGCTTGCTCTCCCCCTGCTTGGTCAGCAAGTCCATCATCACGAAGGTCTTCTTTGCGCCGATGGCCAGGTCCATCGCACCGCCCACGGCGGGGATCGCGCCCGGCTCGCCCGTGTGCCAGTTGGCGAGATCGCCGTTCACCGCCACCTGAAACGCGCCCAACACGCAGATGTCCAGATGGCCGCCACGCATCATCGCGAAGCTGTCGGCATGATGGAAGAAGCAGCCGCCGGTCAGCAGCGTCACCGCCTGCTTGCCCGCGTTGATCAGTTCCCAATCCTCTTCGCCCGCCGCCGGGGCCGGTCCCATGCCGAGCAGGCCGTTTTCGCTCTGGAGGAAGATTTCGCGCTCTTGCGGCAGATAGTTCGCGACCTTGGTCGGCAGGCCGATGCCAAGGTTCACATAGGCGCCTTCGGGAATGTCGCGGGCGACGCGGGCGGCCATCTGGTCGCGGGTCATGCGGTTCATGGTACGGGTCTCCCGGATCAGGCGGCAAGTGCGTGGTTGGTGGCGGACGCGATCTGGACGACGCGCTGGACGAAGATGCCCGGCGTCACCACGACCTCCGGGTCGAGCGCTCCCAGCTCCACGATCTCGCCGACCTGCGCGATGGTGGTCCTGGCCGCCATTGCCATGATCGGACCGAAATTACGGGCGGTCTTGCGGTAGACAAGGTTGCCCCAGCGGTCGCCCTTGTGCGCCTTGATGAGCGCGAAGTCGGCATGGATCGGATATTCCAGCACATGGTGGACGCCGTTGATCTCGCGCGTTTCCTTGCCCTCGGCGAGCAGCGTGCCATAGCCGGTCGGCGTGAAGATGGCGCCAAGGCCCGCGCCCGCTGCCTGGATGCGCGCTGCCAGATTGCCCTGCGCCACCAGTTCCAGCTCGATCTTTCCGGCGCGATAGGCCGCGTCGAAATGATGCGAGTCCGACTGGCGCGGGAAGGAGCAGATGATCTTCTTCACCCGGCCCTCGCGGATCAGTGCCGCGACGCCCGCTTCGCCGTTGCCGGCGTTGTTGTTGATGATGGTGAGGTCGCCCACGCCGCGCGCGATCAGCGCGTCGATCAACTGGTCGGGCATCCCCGCCGTGCCGAAGCCGCCGATCATGACCGATGCGCCGTCTTGAATTTCTGCCACCGCCGCTTCGGCGCTGGCCACCGCCTTGTCGATCATCCGAGTCTCCATAAGGGTCCGTTGCAGACCATCTGATTAGGTCGGGATATTGCGTCAATCGGTAAACGTGATATTGTCCGTTTATCGTTTGATTTGGATGGCGATATGATCGAGAACAGTGACCTTGAGGCGAATGGGGATCCTGAGTTCATGCAATCGCTGGCACGCGGCCTCGCCGTGCTTCGCTGTTTTGCAAACGAGCAGCGGCCCATGACGATTGCGCAGGCCAGCCGACTGACGGGGTTGAGCAGGCCTGCGGTCAAGCGCTGCCTGCACACATTGGTCCGAACGGGCTACGCCGCGCAGGACGGCGTGCAATATGCGCTTCGTCCCAAGGTTCTGGCGCTTGGCTATGCCTACATGTCCTCCAGTACACTCGCGATGCGGGCGCAGCCGTTGCTCGATCAGCTGCGCGACGACCTCCACGAATCCTGCTCTCTGGGCGTGATCGAAGAGGATGAAGTCTATTATGTCGCCAGGGCCGAGGTATCACGGATCATGTCGATTGCTTTGAGGGTCGGAAGCAGGCTGCCGCTCTATTGCACGTCGATGGGGCGTGTTCTCCTTGCGGCCCAGCCGCGTGGCGATCAGGAAGCCTATCTGCGTCGCACGCAGCTGAGGCAATGTACGCCCAAGACCGAAATCAACCCGTCCAGGCTGCTCGCGATTCTCGAGCATGTCGCAGAGGAGGGATATGCGATCGTGGATGAAGAGCTCGAGTTGGGGCTGCGTTCGGTGGCCGTGGCTGTCCACGGCAAAGCCGGTGCGATGGCGGCCGTCAACATGGGGACGCAGGCTGCCAGGGTCTCATTGCCCGATATGCGATCCCGTTTTCTGCCGGGCTTACGGCGCATAGCACGGAACCTCGAAGCCATGGGGCATGACTGACATGAGGATATCACGCCAGCTTTGCATGTGACGGCGACCTCGCGACCCGGCGGACGGACTTTAACGGGAACCGAGCTCACACGTCCCTGGGGCCCGTGACGCCTGCCGAATTTGCTTCATCGGCCGAGGGTTAACCCCGGCCGATGAAATGCCGGATCTCTCATTCTGGCCGGTGGCTGAACTGGGACAGGGCCAAAAAGCCACGTTCGGTCAAGGGCCGCCTGTTATAAGGTCATCCATCGTTCAATTTTCTGGAACCATCGTCTTCAAATAGGTGGGTGGTACACAATTGCAGATCCTGTCAGGTCACCGCTACAAAAACATCGCTGGAGCAGTGATATGGCGAAGGTTCTCGTTCTCTATTATTCGACCTACGGACACATCGAGACGATGGCGCAGGCGTTGGCCGAAGGCGCCCGTTCGGCAGGCGCCGAGGTCGACATCAAGCGCGTCCCTGAAACCGCACCCGAGGATGTCGCACGGGATAACCATTTTAAACTCGACCAGGCCGCTCCGATCGCGAACGTTGAAGATCTGGGGAATTACGATGCCATCATTATCGGGACTGGCACACGTTTCGGCCGCATGTCCTCGCAAATGGCGGCGTTCCTCGACCAGGCAGGCGGTCTATGGGCCCGCGGCGCGCTCAACGGCAAGGTCGGCGCTGCCTTTGCGTCGACCGCAAGCCAGCATGGCGGTCAGGAAACCACGCTGTTCTCTTTGATTACAAACCTGCTTCACTTCGGCATGACGATCGTTGGTTTGCCCTACAGCTTCCAAGGTCAAATGACGATGGGCGAAATCACCGGCGGGACGCCCTACGGTGCCACAACTCTTGCCGGCGGGGACGGCAGCCGCCAGCCCAGCCAGCTCGAACTCGACGGCGCCCGACACCAGGGTGAACTTGTCGCCAGGACTGCCGCCAAACTCTTCGGATAGATTCTCAGGCACCGACGTTGGGACTCGCCGCTGCAACCCATAGAAAAACAAGATTTTTCTCCGAGCGGGCGATCGGTGAGGTAGTTTAGGAGAGGATGAAGTGGGACTTCTGGTCGAGGGCAGGTGGCATGACGACTGGTACGATACTGCGTCTACCGGCGGTCGCTTCGTCCGGAAGGACAGCACGTACCGCAACTGGATAACCCCCGACGGATCCGCTGGCCCTAATGGCCAGGGCGGCTTCAGGGCGGAGGCTGGGCGCTACCACCTTTATGTCAGCCTTGCTTGTCCTTGGGCACACCGCACCCTGATCATGCGTGCCCTCAAGGGGCTGCAGAAAATGATCGGCATTTCGGTCGTCAACTGGGTGATGGGGGAACGTGGGTGGACCTTCGACGACGCGCCGGGCGTGATCCCGGACCCGATTCACCACGCCAAGTGCCTGCACGAAATCTATACGACGGACGATCCGCACTTTACGGGTCAGGTTACCGTGCCTCTGCTTTGGGATAGGCTGCGCGGACGAATCGTCAATAACGAGTCCTCCGAAATCCTGCGCATGCTCGGTTCGGCATTTGATGGCCTTGGAGCGAAGCCGGGCGATTACTACCCCGAACCGCTACGCGATGAGATCGACGCGCTTAACCTGCGCATCTACGACACGGTGAACAATGGTGTTTACCGGGCTGGCTTCGCGACCACCCAGGAGGCCTACGCCGAAGCAATCGTCCCGCTGTTCGAGACACTTGACTGGCTGGAGCAGAGGCTTGATGCACGTCGCTTCCTCTTCGGCGACGCAATGACAGAGGCCGATATCCGATTGTTTAGCACTCTGGTGCGGTTCGATGCGGTGTACTTCGGACACTTTAAATGCAACCTGCGGCGAATTGTAGATTATCCCGCCCTGTGGCGCTTCACCCGCGAGGTCTATCATCTGCCCGGCGTGGCCGAGACGGTGAATATGCAGCATATCAAAGGCGCTTATTATCAGAGCCATCCGACCATAAACCCGACCGGCATCGTTCCGTTAGGCCCATCTATTGAATTCTAGGGGGCGGGCGTTCGATGCACGGGATCGCAGATTCGGCGCTTCCATTGACGGAGAGGCAGTGTCGGACGGCGAAGTCGGGACCATATCTGTGCGTCAAANACNCTCGACAGCCAGCACGAGCCCCACGCCGATGCCNATGCAGAGTGTCGCAATGCCGCNCTTGCCGGTGCTCCTCTCGAGCTGATGCACCAATGTCATGGAGATGCACGCGCCCGACATNCCAAGCGGGTGATCGCCGAGCTAAACCGGATTGCAGATCGCGGCTACGCGGTCGACGATGGTGAATGGGAAGACGGTCTCCGGTCCGTCGCGGCACATCTACTGGGATCAAGCATCCGTGCTCATGCAGATCGGCTTGCTTGACCCGGCAAGCCTGCCGATCGCGGGTGTAGAAACTGCCCGCGAGGTTCTGGATAACAGCCTGCCCAGCAACGAACTTTTGGGCGCGGCCTGGACCAGCAGCAGGAACAAGCCTATCCAGTTGCAAATTCCTTGCGACACTTCCTACTCACAAACAGCTCGTTGATGGAACTGCGCCGCAGGGCCTGGGTTCAACCCGCCGCGGTCAAGTCTGAACAATGGATACAAGCCCCATGTTGAAGTGGTTTCTGCTGATCCTCGCCTGCCAATTTGCTGGTGAGGTCATCGTGCAAGTCGTCCACATTTCCTTTCCCGGCCCCGTGCTCGGCATGGTCCTGCTGCTCGGACTTCTCGTTGTCTGGGGCGACCTGCCAGAAGACCTCGAAAAGGCTGGAGATGCGTTGCTGTCCAATCTCTCACTACTGTTCGTGCCCGCAGGCGTCGGCATCATGGGCAGCGTCGCCATCCTGAAGGCAAACCTGCTTCCTCTGGGCGCAGCCATCGTCTGTTCGAGCCTGCTGACAATCGCCGTAACCGCTGCGACGATGGCAAGGCTGAACCGCGGCCGTCGAAAGAATTGCCATGCGTCTCCGCAAACCGCCAACGACGCTGGCGCCAATGACTGACGTGCAAACCATCTGGGACCATCTGGTAAAAGGCCCGCTGCCACATATCGTCCTGACGCTGATCGCATATCAAATCGGTAGCTGGGTCTATGAGAAGTCCGGCCGGAACTCTGCTTGTAATCCTGTCCTTCTGGCAATTGCGATCGTGATTGCTGTTCTGACACTGACCAACACCACCTACCCCGTTTATTTCGATGGCGCCAAATTCATCCATTTCCTGCTGGGGCCGGCTACCGTGGCGCTTGCCATTCCGCTTTATCGCCAGATCGACACGCTTAAACGTTCGGCGCGCGCGATCCTCGTCAGCCTGTTCGTCGGATCAGTGACAGCTTCGGCAAGCGCAGTCATCATTGCCTGGGCTCTCGGTGCCGACAGGGCAACGCTTGTCACGATTTCCCCTAAGTCGGTAACAGCACCTGTCGCAATGGCGATCGTGGAGCAACTCGGCGGAATTGAAGCACTAACAGCTGTGTTGGTAATCCTCACCGGCATCTTTGGCGCAATTGCCGGACCGGTCTTGATGAACCGCATGAAGATCGACGATTGGGAAGCCCGCGGCTTTGCACTGGGCATCGCCAGTCATGGCATTGGCACCGCTCGAGCGCTGCAGGTCAACAAGACCGCCGGAGCATTTGCTGCACTCGCCATGGCGCTCAATGCGATCCTGACATCTGTATTCCTGCCCATCGCCTGGTCGTTGATCGTTTGAGGGACGGTATAGAGCGGGACCGGTGCACATCGCCCTTGTCGACCCGTGCCGACAGCGCTCCCTTTGCATGGCATGGGCAGATGCATTCGATCCGACACCTCGTTCCTTCAACACATAGTAAATAAACGTGAAAAGAGTGCCAGCGTGTTGATTGTCACTGGGAGTCGACCCGGGAAGGGCGGATATTTCCACTGAGAAATGACCCATGTTGAACTCACCCCTGGCTTTGACGAGCGAGGGGTCATCGAGTGTTGGACATGGCGTCATTGAGCGTTATCCGGCGCTGGCATTTCCGCGATCATCTCTCGTTCCTTAAGATTGCGCGGCATACCAGGCTGTCACGCAATACCGTCCGTAAATATCTGCGATCAACCATCTTGCGCCGCCCGGCTTTGGCGAGGATCGAGCGTGTATCGTCGCCATAGTCCCCCGCAGCCTTCTCGGCATGACACAGGAAGCTTGAGTAAACGCCAAACGTCATGAGGGCGCCAACCATGCCGGTCGCGGTCGGGCGATCCAGGACGGCATTCGATGGCACAACCAGTTAAGCAACCGGCGTTCATTGGCGGCGAGCCAATTCTGCTGAATACGGGAAAGCAAGGGATTGGAGTTGGACCGTCATGCACCTTCGCTCATTAACTGCCGCGACCGAAGATGCGCCAGCCAAAAAACTCAGCACAACAAAGGATGCATCATTGTTGCCCGCAATGAAATGATATTCCTGGATGAAAATTNTCCCGATTATGCGAAAGCACTGCAGTCTCTCGATCGGATCGTGNGGAAGAAAAACCCGATAATATTCGGTATCGGATCTCCAACGGGCGGAACAGGATTTTTTGGGTCTCGCACGTCATTATCGAGGGACAGGAATGATTCATTATGCTACGGAGCATTATTGCGCGAAATTTGCCGCAAGCATTCGCCGTGACAGAGAGACACCGTGCTCCCGCTTGCCAGCTGAGGAGCATCTCCATGGAAGACCTGAATTATCTGCTGAGGTGCGAGCAGGAAGAATTGCTGCGTGCCAGGATCGCACATAGCCCTGCGGCGCGCACCGGTCATCAGCGATTGGCGCAGGGGTACGCGGCTCGCATTCGTCACCACCCGTCTCCATACCGCTCCCAACGATCGGATGGGTCGATGTCCTTCAACCCCTTCCCTTTCAACGTGGAAGGCGGCGCGGCATGAGCAGGGTTGTCAATGTGCGGGCCACGCTGGACGCCATCAAGGAGGCATGCACGCAGCATGCTTTCCGAATCTCCGCTTTGGAAGCGCTGGTTTCGGGCGGTACGAGAGTCGTTATGCTCGATCCCAGGGACGCCGACGCCTTTCGCATATTGATGAAGGGCAAGCTGATCGAGGGCGCCGTCACGCGGTCCGCCTCCCACATGGCCCGGCAATGGGCTCCCTCGCTTCATCGGAAATAACCATGAGCCAGTTCGATTATCTCAGGCGGCGGCTGCAGGCGGAACTGAATCATGCCGATCTGGCGGCCTGCCCCGACCAGAAAAGAAAACACGAAGAGCAGGCGCGCGCCTATTCCAAGATCATTTCCGTTCTGCGTCGGGAGGTAGAGGCCTCACTGCATAGTCGTTAAGCGAAGGCTCTCAGCGGGTTTGGCCGCGAACCAGATATTGTGCCACCTATCCCCGCTGCCGATATAAGCGGGCAGGATAATTTCATCGACGTAAAAGCCCGACTCTTCAAGCCTTCCCGCAAATTCATCGTCAGCATAGGATGACCATACGGACAATAGGCCGCCAGGTCGCAATGCGGCATAAGCAGCGGCAAGACCGGCGTGCGAATATAGTCGGTCGTTGGCGGGCGTGATGAAGCCGTCCGGTCCATTATCGACATCCAATAATATAGCGTCAAAATGGTCCGGCCGTTCGGCGATGACATCAAAAACATCGCTAAGGCGGAGGCTCACGCGAGGGTCGGACAGATTGTCCTTGAACAGATGCGCCAGTGGTCCTTCGGCCCAAGCAATGATCTGCGGCACTAGCTCGGCGACGGTTACCAAGGCCTCCGCACTCCACGCAGAAAGGACGGCATCCAGGGTGAAGCCCATGCCCAGTCCGCCGACCAGAACATGTCCGTTATTATGAGACAGCCGCTCACTTGTCAGAGTGGCCAGCGCCATTTCCGAAATATGATCCTGACTGCCCATCAACTCGTCGTTGCCGAACTGGATAGAAAATTCCTTGCCGCATCTGAGCAGGTGCAACTGGCCACCTCCTGGAATATCGGCGATGTCCAATGTCTCTATGGGCAGACGGTCTGCCGGGGCCGCCTTCGCCTGCTGTCTACAGGCAGTGGCGGCCATCCTTGGTGAATCGTCATCACGGTTCATGCTGTTCCTGGCGCATTCTCACATCAATCGCGACGTAAACCAGCATGGCGTCCATTACACGGTGACGATGCGCAGTGCCTGGGCTGGCCGCCTTTTACAAGGGCAGACGCATGTGCACACGCTCTCCGCGCGCTTCCGCATCTTTTAAATCCTTGGTCATAGGATCGACCGGACAAATCCTCTCAACCGTACCCATTGGAACTTCACGACCAATGGCCCGTTTAAAGTCAGCCGGCCATTCTAACGGCCTCCGCTAGACGTTCGGCCACATCAGGTCGGCTCCATCTCGTCGAGGCGGGCCGTTTTGCTCATATCAGCGAGGCAACTTCGATGGAAATGCCGACTGTGGAATTCTGCCATGCTCAGGCTGCAATTCATCTGGCGCGAGCAAAATCCAGCGACCTGCCGAACGTCCGAGCGATTGCACTTCAAGCCGCAAACTCATGGATGCGGGAAGCTGAGAGCGCGCGCAGGTTTTTCGAACGCCGCAGGCGCAAAGCCTCGGCAGATATTGGCTAGCCGAGCGGCCCTACTTCACCAAACAGAGCGTGCAGTTGAGCCTCCTCCTCGGCGCTCGCTGACTCGCGCAACCAGTTCCAGCATTGCGTGCTGAGGTGCCTAATTAAGCGTAATATTCTGGGGCACGGGCCTGGGTCTTTCCATGATCCATGGCTTCGTACGGCAGTCTGGCGAGCAGGCGCGGGCCTGTATCTTCCACGCTATTCGGGTGATCTCACCGAGGAAATGGCAGAGCTAAAGGCACAAATTTCAGAGGTCGGTGCCGGCGAAACTGTTCTGGTAATCGACGACGAACCAACTGTTCGGATGCTCGTCGGCAAATTTTCGGCTCTCTGGGGCGGACCGGCCGTTTCGGCATATAGCCCCTATTCGGAGGCCCGAAGCATAATAAGTCGTGGTCATAAAGCCTCAGCACGGGTCAGACCGANCGGAGCGCGTTCGTACCCGCAATGTAGCGATCTTGAGACCAGGGGNATTTTTTGCTAGTGGCTCCCCCTTCACCGCTAAACCGGTCTTGCGNCTGCAACGCGAGGTCCGCCGTCGATATAAACGTTCAAGGATAAACTTTGCCCTCTTATAAAGCTCCCTCGTTTCAAGACCGTATTGCCGCAGCAGGATCGGCCAAACAGAAAGCCCTGGATGCGCTGAGAGCCAAGCCGCCCGTTGACGAGGCAATTATGGCGGAGCGGCGCCGCGCGCGCGAAGCTAAGGATCAAGCACTTGCAGTCGAGCGGGCTGCCAAGGCTGAGGCTGCTGCTTTGGCCAAAGCTCAAAAGGCAGAACGCAAAGCGGCCGAACTGGCGGCAGAAGCCGAAAAACAAGCCGCCGCAGAGGCCGCGGCAGCACTCAAGGCCGCCAGGCTGAAGCCCGCCAGCGCCGCTGAAATGAAGGCTGCGCGCGATGCGCGTTACGCTGCGCGCAAAGCTCGAAAATAAATAGCTGAGGCTGGTTCATACAGGATGGCCGATGGCGTGGGGCAAGCCCCACGCCCATCACCTGAAACGACTCGCTCGGGGTAGCGTATCGACGCTGAGTATCCAACCGAATTGCGGAGCAGAATATGGCCGACTTGTATCAGAAAGCATTGGAGTCCGAACGCCGAAGCCTGTGGGCCGAATGCAGGCTGAAAGGTCTTGCAAAGGATACTCCGGAGCGCATCCGTATAGCGGAACTGGACGGATTGCTTGCAAAGCATAAAGCGAAGAAAGGCGGCGGATCTGCTCCGTCCAGTCCTGAGGCGAAAAATCCTTGAACGGGTACGTCAAATTCGAGACGCCCGACGGTGATGTCCTGGCAATCAATGCAGACAGTGTCAGCTTCGTTCGGCGTTACAGAGGAACTGATCAAGCTGGCGCCGTTTTCACTATGAACGAAAACGCTCTGATCTTTTGATGCCGCATTTTCCGAGCCGTTGACCGTAAACGGTCAACTTGAAAATGCTCGAGCGCCGTTAATTTTGAAAAGGGCCACTACGTCGTCGTTAAGCGCGATCTTGAGGCAGTAATGGACGCGCTCGCCAAAGCATAGTTCGCCAAGGTCGACCTTCCCGGCCGTTCAGGCGTTCAGTTCCAGTCTCCCGCTGCGGAGGGGGCCGTTTTCTGAAAGCCCCTCGCACTGAGGGTCAAATCACGACGAACTACCGGCAGTCATCCTGCTTCGAAGCCAGCCAGATTGTATGAATCACGTCCTCACCATCAACGAGGGCTGCCACACTGACCTCTTCTACATCGAAATGCGCGTTTTCAAGGCGTGCAACGAAGCCTTCATCCCCATAGGCTGACCAGACAGCCAATATTCCATTGGGCCTTAAGGCCGCGTGAGCAGCGCGCAGTCCCCAATTGCAGTATAGGCGTTCATTTGCCAGGTGGATCAGCCCATCGGGTCCGTTGTCGACATCCAGCAGGATGGCATCGAACGCCGACTTCTCTCTGGCGATCACGTCATGCACGTCGGCTATCTCAACCTTGACGCGGGGATCTGAGAGATAATCATGGAAGAGGTGTGACAAAGGCCCATTTGCCCACGTCACAATCTCCGGAATGAGTTCTGCTACGCTTATGATGGCTGTGGATGGCAAGGATTGCAGGGCAGCGCCGAGGGTGAAGCCCATGCCCAAACCGCCGATAAGGATGCGGCTGTCCCGATGCTGCAGGCGGCTACAGGCCAGGGTGGCAAGAGCTTCTTCGGAATGACGGACCTGATTACCCATCAGTTCATTGTCCCCGAACCTGATGGAATAATCATCGCCGCGTCGCCATAAGTGCAGCCGTCCTCCATCAGGAAGCTCTGCCTTGCCGATCAGTTCGACGGCATCATCGGGCATGGATAACATTGAGCTATTTTCCCTTTGCTGATGTCGCTCGCATGGACGCCATGAAGCGCCACTTGTAGCCACGATACCGAGATGAGAATTTTCCGAGGCCAGGCTCAACCAATCGTGTGAGCCGGCAACAATTTACTTGGTTGCAAACTGTCCGGGTCCGGCCTTGAACATATCTCGCGCAAAGTTCCGCACAGCAGTTGCCGTCTTGAACGTCTCCTCCTGCATCTGGGAGGTCACAAGCGGATAACCCTGCGAATTATAGCGTGTTTCACGCACAGTGAGCCGGAAATGACCATCCTCATCCTTTGTAATCAAAAAGGGGCGGATTGCTTCTCGGCTCATTACTGTTCCTAATTCTGGAGAAAGGCCGACAGCGTGGGATACTGCCGGCGCATGATGTTCAACCAATCATCGCTGCAACGATCCGCTTCAATTCATTGGTAGAGAGCGTCGTCGATCGAGTGGGAGAAAAGGGTCTTTTGCCCTGCTTGCCAAAAGGCAGGTGGATAATCGCACGTTTTCTGATCTGTGTAACAATATTCATCGTAAGTCCTTGCGGCTCTTGCCGCATTCCATTTTCAAATTCATTGGTGGGTTGTCCCTGCGTCCGTCTTCCGGCGGATTGATGCCCGCTATCCGTTTGACCAGGGGATGCTTCGCGGTTTGGCTTCGGTGGAAATCCGTATGTTCCGGACGCCTGACCTGTTCACGGGCGGTTTCGTCCCCCGTGAGGCCTCGCAATGCGAACCAATGTCCACAGGCATGTGCCGGGAGCGGCCTCCTGGCCTGCCCCCGCACCGTTTACGCTGATTGGAGATTGACCGCGGACATCTTGCCGCGCTTGTCCTTCTCCAGTTCATATGTCACGCGCTGCTCCTTTTCGAGGGTGTGCATACCTGCGCGTTCCACGGTGGAAATATGCACGAACGCGTCATCGCCTCCGCCTTCGGGAGCGATGAAGCCATAGCCCTTGTCGGCGTTGAAGAATTTGACTGTTCCGGTGATCATGCTCGGTCTCCTTGTTGCATGTCCTGCGAACGCGCGACCATTCGCGCATTCCGGCTTAAAAGAGGCAATGTGGGGACAAAGGTGAACCGAAGCGGCCCGATATCCGTCAAAACGCGACGTTCAGCGAAGCGTGGATAGCACAGGTGGAACGAAATGCAAAATCCAGGTGATCGGATCGGTCGCGCCACCGACTGCGATCTGCCGGGCGACGCCGCTTTCTGTTCTTGCGGACGCGTCGAGCTGGACCCACAGGATGAGATATTCTGTTTATTCCGGACGCGCCGCTTCATCACGCTTGGCTTGCGCAAGCGCGTCGTTCAAAGTCGAATATCGCCAGTCCCGGTAATGGTAGCGATATACCGGCACCTTGGTGATGCCATAGCGAGCCATGAGTTCGGTTTCGTCTGCAGACGCGACAGTCATTTTCTCTCCGATCTTGATGAGCGTTGACTGGGCTNGATTACTGGCGCCCGCCGGTTGCGGGGCAGGCGAGAAGCCTCACTGCATTTTCCACAGTCGAATATCCTGCGGCGTCGGCAATCGCCAGATCAAGCGGCCGAGCGCCCATCGAGGAATTATGCGTGTTCAAGAAGCGGATTGCTTCCTCGTGCCCGAGAAGGACAAATGCAAGATGGGTGATCAATCCCTGCCGCCTCGCCTGGTCAGGAGAAATCCGCGCCTCTCGGTTGACGAACGCTCGCCTTCGCGGACTGGAGGGTGGGGTTGCGTCCGATGTCATGCCGAAACGCACATATCCGCTGTCCGGCCGAACTGTTTCGACCAGGGCAGCCAACCGATCGAAGCAGCCGCATTTTTCGAGGAGAGCAAGTCGAAAATCTGCCCGCCGATGATCCCAGCGGCAAGCAGGTGCTTGTGACGTGCCGGCCCACAGGCCGCGCCATCAGCGCGCATGAGCGCAATCTGATGCTCGGTATAAAGTTGATTGAGATCCATGTGCCACTCCCTGGTAAGCGGGAGCACGATGGTCTCTCAGTCAAGAACGCCTACTTCGCCATGCCCTTGATNTATTCCATATAGGCTTGATTTGACATTCTGCAACCGACGCGGCCTATCAGCAGTATNCACTAATCCAGCGCGTGGTTAAGCTTGTTAATGATCCCGGCAGGGCCCATATCATGGTAATCGGCAGTCGGATTTACGACTGCTAGTTCGCAAATTGGCAGCGCTGGCTCCGCTTGTGAAAGCGACATTTTGGTCGCAGACCAGCGCACGGAAAGGCGAAACTGAGCCATGACAGCCAAAGAGGTGAAATTCGCGCACGCGGCCCGGGAAGGTATCGCGCGCGGGGTCGATATCCTCGCCAATGCCGTGCGCGTGACACTTGGCCCCAAGGGGCGCAATGTCCTTATCGACAAGAGTTTCGGGGCGCCTCGGATCACCAAGGATGGCGTTACCGTCGCCAAGGAAATGGAATTCAAGGACAAGTTCGAGAATATGGGGGCGCAGATGATCCGCGCCGTTGCGTCGAGAGCGCATGATCATGCCGGCGACGGCACCACGACCGCGACTGTCCTCGCCCAGGCGATCGTTCGAGAAGGGATGAAATCGGTATCGGCCGGCATCGATCCGATGGACCTCAAACGCGGGATCGACCTTGCCGTCACCGCCGTCGTTGCCGAACTCAGGGCGCGGTCCAAGCCCGTATCGAACAATCAGGAGATCGCGCAGGTCGGTATCGTTTCAGCTAATGGCGATGAAGTCGTCGGCAACCGGATTGCCGAGGCGATGGCGAAGGTCGGCAAGGAAGGCGTCATCACCATCGAGGAAGGGGCAAGCGTCGACTTCGAGCTGAATGTGGTCGAAGGGATGCAGTTCGATCGCGGCTATCTGTCGCCCTATTTCGTCACGAACAGCGAGAAGATGGCGGTCGAGCTGGAAGATCCTGTCATCCTGATCCACGAAAAGAAGATGGGCAATGTGCAGGCCATGCTTCCGCTATTGGAAGCGGTCGCCCAAGCGCACCGGTCGCTGTTCATCATCGCCGAGGATATTGAGGGGGATGCTTTGTCGACGCTGGTCGTCAACAAGCTGCGCGGGGGTCTGAGGGTCGCCGCAGTCAAGGCACCCGGCTTTGGCGATCGCCGCAAGGCGATGCTGGAGGATCTGGCCATATTGACGGCAAGCCCCGTCGTCACCGAGGAACTTGGCATCAGGCTGGAGGATGTCGCGCTGGACAGGCTGGGCACCGCCAAGCGCGTAACAATCACCAAGGATGACTGCACGATCGTGGGCGGCGCCGGTAATCCGGATGACATCAAGGCGCGTGCCGCGGCAATCCAGGCGCAGATCGAGACCACCACGAGCGACTATGACCGGGAAAAGCTGCAGGAACGTCTTGCCAAGCTGGCCGGTGGCGTCGCCGTCATCAAGGTCGGCGGATCATCCGAGTTGGAGGTCAAGGAACGAAAGGATCGGGTAGAAGATGCCCTTCACGCGACCCGCGCGGCGGTGGAGGAAGGCATATTGCCTGGCGGTGGCACAGCCCTCCTCTATGCGTCGAAGGCGCTGGATAGCCTTGATCCCGTCAATGACGACCAGCGGCGCGGCATAGACATCCTCCGCAGGGCACTCCAGGCGCCGCTCCGCCAGATCGCGGAGAATGCGGGATATGACGGTGGTGTGGTTGCCGGCCGATTGCTGGACGGAAGGGACGAAAATATGGGCTTCAACGCGCAGAGCGAGCAATATGAGAATCTCTTCCAGTCCGGTGTCATCGATCCCACCAAGGTTATCCGCACGGCCTTGCAGGACGCGGCCTCCATTGCCGGGCTGCTGATCACCACCGAAGCAGCAGTTGCCGAATGGAGCGACGACAGAGGCGGCCCGCAAGCCATGCCTGCCGGTGGGGGATTCTAAGCGACTGCGAACCGGGGGGGCCTGGATCTGATGGCGGGGATCCGACGAATAGATGCAGGTTCCCCGGACATTTCATGTTACAACCCGTCATCACCCCGATCATGCCGCAGGCATGTTGTGACAGAGAGACCATCGTGCTCCCGCCTGCAAACGGGAGATAGCGCAATGTCCGACAGCCCGATCCGCGCCCGCCCTGCCGGCGCGACGCCGTCATGACCATTCGCACCACACGCAAAGCGATGACATTTGCGGCGCCCTTCCACTTACCAGGTTTCGAAGCGCTTCTGCCCGCCGGAACCTATGTGGTCGAAACGGATGAAGAGGCGATAGAAGGCCAGTTCCGTACGGCCCTTCGCCGGACAGCGACGACCGTGCGTATCCAAACCGGTACCACCATCGAGCATCACCAGGTCGATCCCCGGGATCTGGAGGCCGCATTGCGCCGAGATCAAGACGCCGCGCGAGGCATATTGGCTCCAGCTGATCCGCCAGCGACGCAGACCCCGCCCTCGGACACCCCTGCGCCCAGGGACTGGCGTTGGGTTCCTCTGTGGGTCCGAAACGCGCCCACCGATAGCAGGGGGTAGATCGGTCATGCTCAACAGTTCCGCAATGTGCAGGCAGCAGGCAGCGCATCATCGGCAGTTTGCTGCCGCTACCTCCCTTGAGAAGGTGCGGGCGATTGCGCTTGCAGCTGCGAACGCATGGGACATTCAGGCCAGGGAAGCTGAGGCGCGCGAAGCCGGAAAGCCGGATATGCTCAGCGCGGACGATGCGGCGATTGCCCTGGAATTTCAGCTGGAGGACGAGGAAGAGGCGCGGATGCGCGCCAATAAATGAGGCGAGGCCGCTTTCAATTTCCTGCAAACGGCTGTGATGGGACGCGCATATGACCGTTCAGATTGAGCAATTCGGCACCTGGTTGATAGGACAATATTGTCGGCCGGGCTGGATAGGAGACTTGGCGCGGTCGGCGGCAGGCGACCAGACGTTTCCGCGGTCGGGCGACCCCGAAAAGGTGCGCGGTCATCTGAACCGGATTCACGCTGAAGCAGATATGTTTGAAGCGCTGGAGGATGCTGAAGCTCTCTGGTTCGGTTTTGGACGACCCTGATTCCAGGCGCCAGCGAAGGGTCCCCCTGACCGCTCCGGATCACACAAGCTCCCTGCCATTCATAATAAAACCGAGAACAAAAATCACCTTCTTAAGTAGTATACAAATGGCCAAAAGTCAAAAAAGATCAAACCGCGAAGTCCGTAAGCCCAAGGCTGAAAAACCCAAGAAGCAAAACGCGTCCAACCCTTCCCAAAAACCCGCCGGACTGCATATTGTAACTTTGAAAAGTTGAGAGCCTTTCGCAGAATCAAGACTTCATATTTGCCGCTCAGCGACCAATTCTCGATACCCAGCATGGGAGGATCAAGCGGTACGAGTTGAACGAGGCGCAATGGGCGAAGATTGCACCGTTGCTCCCCTTCGCGGGCGAGGGTCACGGTCATCGGATCGGATAACCGCTTGTTCATGAACGGTTGTTTGTGGGGTCTGCGGTCGGGAGCACATTGGTGCGATCTGCCGGAGCGCTATGGTCGGTGGAAGACGGTACATCGCCGTTTCAGCATGTGGTGCCATGCGGGCGTGTGGGAGTGGATCTTCGATGCGGCCGCCGGCCGATTTTCGACGATTGCCTTGCGCGCTTGCGCCACCAGGTCCGCTTCGACGCAGCCATTTGACACATAGCCTGCTGTGGCGCCCGTAATGCTGGCCGCCATTCGCAGGCCGGGCTCGCGCATGCTGCCTCCTTCGACCGCAGTGACGAAAACCAGCGCCACGCCGATCCGGGCCTCGGCGCATTCGACGACAAATCGGGCGACGTCCCGTGGGTGGCTGACCATGTCGATGCAGTGCGGCCCGTTCATCATCCGCCGACCAGACGAGCCGCAACCGCAAAACGCATCAACGTTGCGAGCGCCTTGGCCTTGTCTACCAACTGGTGTGGCCGCCGTCCGCGGCGATGACCGATCCCGTCATGAACGAAGATTCGTCCGACGCGAGGTGCAGGATGGTTTTCGCGATCTCGGCGGGGTGGGCAAAGCGCTTGAGGTGCTGGCGACCGGTCAACTTGGCCAGCAGATCCGCTCGGTCCTCGGCGGCAGTCCGGCCAGAAGCCCTTGCGCCATGCCGGTGTCGATCCCGCCCGGACAGATGACATTGCACCGGATGTCGGGCGCCAGTTCGGCCGCCAATGCCCGCGTCATACCGATGATCGCCGCTTTGGAAGCACAATAGACGCTCATGTGGGGCAGCGATACCAGCCCCCCGACCGACGAGACGTTGACGATCGCCCCGCCGCCCGAAGCGCGGATGGCCGGCGCGGCCTTCTGCATGGCGATGAGTTGCGAGAAGCAGTTGACGTGCATCACACGGTCGAACTGGGCCAGCGTGACGTCGGCCAGATCGCCGGGCCCCAGAATGCCGGCGATATTGCACCAGGCGTGCAGGGCGCCAAACCGTTCCATGGCCAGGCTGACCAGCGCGGCGTGGGTTTCCGGCTGCGTCGCGTCACCCGGAACCGCAACGACCT
>JGI24741J21665_1000011_pt1 | contig 41868 bp, 39 predicted proteins | sample KBSCornC7_FD_21665 | JGI IMG/M metagenome (IMG submission 21665) | reverse complement strand
CAAAGTTACCCCTATAGGGTCTCCCAAGAAGGTTAACAAAAACCTCGGGTCAACGACGACTCGTCGTATCCTTTGGAAATTTGCGACGAGTTGTTGAACAACATGCCTGAAGATCGCCCAAATCGGCGATATTTTCAGAATCGATATGATATCTTTTTGCGCGGAGACTTCGCGAAAACGAATAACGCCCCCGGCGCAAAGCCGGGAGCGCTTCTTCTCCATGCTTCCCTACAGGGGAATGGAATGTGCGCCGCAGCCTATTCTGCTGCCTGCACCAGTTCCTCTATTTCGGGAGTGGCACCGCGACCAACGCTGACATAGACAAAGCCGGCCGCCTCCGCATCGGCGGGACGATAGATATTCCGCAGGTCGACCAGACCGTCGCCGCTCATGACGCCCTTGAGACGCGGCAGATCCAGCGCCCGCAGCGCATCCCACTCGGTAACGATCACGACAGCGGCGGCCCCTTGCGCGGCGACATAGGGATTATCGCAGAAGTCGACATCCGTTATCATCATGCGGGCTGCATCCATCCCCTCAGGATCATAGGCCCGCACCTGCGCGCCGCCGTCCTGCAGGGCCTGGATGATCGCGATCGACGGCGCGTCGCGCATGTCATCCGTATTGGGCTTGAAGGTCAGTCCCAGTACCGCGATCGTCTTGCCGCGCACCGATCCGTTGCAAACGGCTACGACCTTGCGCGCCATGGCCCGCTTGCGACTTTCGTTGATTGCCACGGTCGTCTCGATCAACCGGATCGGCGCGCCGGCATCCTCCGCCGTCTTGACCAACGCCAGCGTATCCTTCGGGAAGCAGGAGCCGCCATAGCCGGGGCCTGCATGAAGGAATTTCGAACCAATCCGGTTATCCAGACCGATGCCGCGTGCCACCTGCTGAACGTCCGCGCCGACATTCTCGCACAGCTCTGCAATCTCGTTGATATAGGTGATCTTCATCGCCAGGAAGGCATTGGCGGCATATTTGATGAGTTCACTCGTTCGACGGCCGGTGAACTGGATCGGCGCCTGATTGAGATAGAGAGGTCGATAAACCTCCTCCATAACCGGACGGGCTCGTTCGTCCTCTATGCCGACGACAATGCGGTCAGGGCGCTTGAAATCCTGGATCGCCGCGCCTTCGCGCAAGAATTCGGGATTGGAGGCGACGGCGAACTGCGCATCGGGATTGGTTTCGCGGACGATGCGGTCAACCTCATCGCCCGTACCAACCGGAACCGTGGACTTGGTAACGATTACGGTAAAGCCGCTCAGATTGGACGCGATTTCCTGCGCAGCGGTGTAAACATAGCTGAGGTCAGCATGACCATCACCCCGCCGGGCGGGCGTGCCCACGGCGATGAACACCACGTCGGCCTGGCTGACCGATCCGGCAAGATCAGTCGTGAAAGTCAGGCGACCCGCCTTCACATTGCGCGCGATCAGATCGGCAAGGCCTGGCTCATAAATCGGCACGCCACCACCCTGCAATAACTCGATCTTGCGCACATCCTTGTCCACACAGATGACATCATGGCCGAAGTCCGCGAGACAGGCACCGGATACCAGGCCGACATAGCCCGAGCCGGTCATAACGATCCGCATCACTATTCTCCTTCTTCAAACGGCTTTCGAACAACCGCCAACCGATCATGAAAGGACGCACGAGGCCATTACGGGAAACCCCGACGTGGCGATCTTCATCCCTCATCATAGGCTGAGCGCCAGGCGACCTAGCCTGTTGCCCAATGGCCGGATCCAGCCGGCGATTGATGCAGCGCAGCATAACGCTGCGCAGCTTGGACGCAACGCGACTTGCCGCTCTTCGCACACATATGGACGCGGATCTGGAAGCGGATCGTTCAGGAATTCGGGCTGAGCCGAGGCGCAAGCGAAACATGAAAACGCGCCGCTCAAAATATCATACATCTGAAACTGCCCGGGATATGGCGGACCGCAACGTGCAAATGGGCGGTTCCCTCAAGTCGATGACGGCAGGCGATCTGGGTGCCATCATCAAGGCGCTGGTGGAACGAACGAAGATCGACCCTGAACGAATCGACGATGTCGTGTTCGGCCAGGACTATGGCAATGGCGAGGCGCCCTGCATCAGCCGCTGGTCAGCTCTGGCGGCGGGACTGCCGGAATCCATCCCCGGCGTTCAGATCGACCGCCGCTGCGGTTCCGGCCTCCAGGCGGTGATCGACACTGCCATGCGCATCCGGACCGGCGCGGCCGACATGGTGATCGCAGGCGGCGTCGAAAGCATGTCCAATGTGGAATATTATTCGATCGATCACCGCTGGGGCGGGCGCCTGACCCGCCCAGACCAGGAATGCTCCCCTTCGGAAAGCAACCGAAGGGACGCTTAAATACCCCCGGCGACTACAGGCCAGCCGCCGCGTTCCAGCCCGGCAACCAGATCCGCCACGCACTGGCCCAGATCCTCCACATTGACAGATCGGATCACGAAATTCGCGCCTGTCCGTCCTTCGCGGAAAAAGGGATAGCTGCCGATCTGGCACCCTTCATGCGCCCGCTCTGTAGCGCCGAGGAGGTCTGCGATCTCGCTTTCCGCCACCCAGCAGCCTATGGTGGTGGACAGCACAGGCAAACCACCTTCCAGCGTTCCCGTCAGGCTGTCTAGCATCCCCGCCGTGATATGCGGAACGCCAGCCATGATGAAGATGTTGCCATGCCGGATGCCTGGAGCGCCGGACATNCGGTTNTCGATCAGGCTCGATCCAGCCGGCGCGCGGGCCATGCGCAGACGCGCCTCGGTCAGGCCGCCGCGCGTTTCATANTAGTTTGAGAGCATTGCTCGCGCCTCGGGATGGATTTCCACAGGCACCCCGAGTGCCGCGGCGATGGCATCCACGGTGATATCGTCGTGGGTCGGCCCGATGCCGCCGGTCGTGAACAGATAATCGTTCCGCGCCCGAAGCGTGTTCACAGCCTCGACGATCGCGTCGCTCTCGTCCGCGACAACACGGACTTCGCGCAGGCGAATGCCCTGCACATTGAGCCATGTCGCAATCTGCGACACATTCTTGTCCTGCGTCCTTCCCGAGAGAATCTCGTCGCCGATCACGATCAGTGCGGCGGTCCATATGCGGGTTGGGTCGGCCATGGGCAGGCCATAGCCTCTGCCGTGCGCCATGCCTAGCCGCCCCCTCGCATTATGCGGCTTCACCGCTTATAATCACCCCATGACCGAATATATGACGATGACGGCGGATGCGCCGATTTCCCGCTCGACCGCGATCAAGCTCTACGACGCGGCCGGTTTCGATGGCATGCGCAAGGCGGGGCGATTGGCGGCGGAAATATTGGACGCGCTGGTCCCCCATGTCGTGCAGGGCGTCACCACCGGTGAACTGGACGATATTGTTCGCCGCATGACACTGGATGGCGGCGGCGTGCCCGCGACCCTGGGCTATCGCGGATATACCCACAGTTGCTGCATCTCGCTCAACAATGTCATCTGTCACGGCATTCCGGGCGAGCAGAAGCTCAAGGAAGGCGATATCCTGAACATAGACGTGACACCGCTGGTCGACGGCTGGCACGGCGACAGCAGCCGCATGTACATTTGCGGTGAAGCCCCCATCAAGGCGCGGCGGTTGGTCGAAGTTACCTATGAATGCCTGATGCTGGGGATCGAACAGGCGCGACCCGGCAACACTCTGGGCGACATCGGTCATGCCATCCAGCGCCACGCGGAAAAACACCGCTATGGCGTCGTACGCGATTTCTGCGGCCATGGTCTGGGCCGCGTGTTTCATGACAGTCCGGAGGTGGTCCATGTCGGCCGCCCGGGAACCGGGCCGGAGCTCAAGCCTGGCATGTTCTTCACCATCGAACCGATGATCAACATCGGCAAGCCGGGCGTGAAGATGCTGGAGGACGGGTGGACGGCCGTGACACGCGATCGCACGCTTTCCGCGCAGTTCGAGCATAGCATCGGCATTACCGAAACCGGCTGCGAGATCTTTACCAAGAGCCCGGCGGGTCTCGACGCACCGCCCTATCGGCTCTGACTCCAGGATATGCCTAAAAAATGGGCATGACGTCATGATATTGCCCGCATTTCGGGCAATATGGACAAAAGTTGCTGCATCGCGGAAAGCAGTTTCCGGCGATTCGCTAATTGGCACGGTAGTTGATTAGGAAGAGAGGCGGCGCGTGCCTTAGGGGGGCATGAAGACCGTCGCTCGATCAGGACGAAGGGCGGGATGAAACCCGTCATCTGGCGCGCGTTTGAGTTGGGATACCTAGAGATGAAGAAGATCGAAGCGATCATCAAACCGTTCAAGCTCGACGAAGTGAAGGAAGCGCTTCACGAAGTGGGCGTTTCGGGCATCACCGTTACCGAAGCCAAAGGGTTTGGCCGCCAGAAAGGCCATACGGAACTGTATCGCGGCGCTGAATATGTGGTCGATTTCCTGCCCAAGGTGAAGTTGGAGGTCGTCGTCGACGATTCGCTGGCCGAACGGGTGGTGGAAGCGATCTCGGCTGCCGCACAGACCGGGCGCATCGGCGATGGCAAGATCTTCATTTCCAACATCGAAGGCGCGGTCCGCATCCGCACCGGTGAGCGCGACAGCGACGCCATCTGATTTTACCGACTTCTCGCCGGCTTACAGGGGTCTGGCGGCTGACCACATCAACCTACCCCTTCGGGGGGGTATCATGAAAGAAGGGCAAGGTTCACATGGCTAATACGCCTAAAGACATCCTGAAGATGATCGAGGAAAAGGAAATCGAATGGGTCGATGTCCGCTTCACCGATCCCAAGGGCAAGTGGCAGCACCTGACCATGGTGTCTTCGGTGCTGGGCGAGGATGAGCTGACCCAGGGCCTGATGTTCGACGGTTCGTCGATCGAAGGCTGGAAGGCGATCAACGAGTCGGACATGATCCTGAAGCCCGACCTGGACGCCGTCTATGTCGATCCGTTCAGCGCCACGCCGATGCTGATCCTGTTCTGCGACATCGTCGAACCCGACACCGGCGAACTGTACAGCCGCGACCCGCGTTCGACCGCGAAGCGCGCGGAAGCCTTCGTCAAGTCGGCCGGTTTCGGCGACACCGTCTATGTCGGTCCGGAAGCCGAATTCTTCATGTTCGACGACGTCCGCTTCAACTCGGACTATAGCGAATCCTTCTTCAAGATCGACGATATCGAACTGCCGACCAACACTGGCAAGGAATATGAGGGCGGCAACCTCGCCCACCGTCCGCGCGCCAAGGGCGGCTATTTCCCTGTCGCGCCGGTCGATCCCTGCACCGACATTCGCGCCGAAATGGTTTCGACCATGCTCGAAATGGGCCTGCCCTGCGACAAGCACCACCACGAGGTGGCCGCTGCCCAGCACGAACTCGGCCTGACCTTCGGTACGCTGGTCCAGACCGCCGACCGCATGCAGATCTACAAATATGTCGTGCAGATGGTCGCCCAGGCCTATGGCAAGACCGCGACCTTCATGCCGAAGCCGATCGCCCAGGACAACGGATCGGGCATGCACACCCACATGTCGATCTGGGAAGGCGGCAAGCCCCTCTTCGCAGGCGAAGGCTATGCGGGCCTGTCAGATACCTGCCTCTATTTCATTGGCGGCGTCATCAAGCACGCCAAGGCGCTGAATGCCTTCACCAACCCGACCACCAACAGCTACAAGCGTCTGGTGCCGGGCTTCGAAGCGCCGGTTCTGCTGGCCTATTCGGCTCGTAACCGTTCGGCCTCCTGCCGCATTCCCTACGGCGCGGGCGCCAAGGCGAAGCGCGTGGAATTCCGCTTCCCCGACGCGATGGCCAACCCCTATCTGTGCTATTCGGCGCTGCTGATGGCTGGCCTCGACGGCATCGAGAACAAGATCCATCCGGGCGCCGCGATGGACAAGAACCTGTACGACCTGCCGCCGGAAGAACTGAGCCAAGTGCCGACCGTTTGCGGTTCGCTGCGTGAAGCGCTGAACTCGCTGGCTGCCGACCACGACTTCCTGCTGAAGGGCGACGTGTTCACCAAGGACCAGATCGAGGCCTATCTCGAACTCAAGTGGCCCGAAGTGTACCGCTGGGAAATGGCTCCCTCGCCGGTCGAATTCGACATGTATTACAGCGCCTGATCAGTTCAGGCCTGAGCAATTCAGGCCTGATCCGTTCGGAACTGTCGAGGAAAGGGGCTCGGTCGCGCAAGCGGCCGGGCCCCTTCCGATTGGGCGGGGATAATTACGCCGATATCCGCTGTGGATAAGCCGTGCTCAGGCGAAGGCAGGAGCCCAGTTCACAGGTTGCGATTATTGCGCAGCCGGGACGGACTCTCATAGGCCGCCCATCTCATCAGACGCCTTGGCAGAGGCGCAGCGCGCCTGATGAGCCTATCGGCAAGTTCAGCTTCAGCCCGAATCTACCCTCGAATCCGCCCATTGCCTGCCTCCAGTAGAAATCCGACAATCGGCCTCATGTCGCTCATCGAGTCGCTAGGTCTGTCCCATCCGATTATCCAGGCACCCATGGCCGGTGTGTCGACGCCCGCCATGGCGGCGGCTGTCTCCAACGCCGGCGCGCTTGGTTCCATCGCCGTGGGTGCGGCCGACGCCGAAGGCGGCCGTTCGATGATAGAGGCTGTCCGCGCACAGACCGGTCGCCCGTTCAACGTCAACCTCTTCGCACATGCGCCTGCCCGCAATGACCCCGTCAGGGAAGCGGCCTGGCTCACTGCCCTGACGCCGATGTTCCGCGCCTATGACGCCAGCCCTCCAGCGGCGCTGCGCGAAATCTACCGCAGCTTCGTCGAAGATGATGCGATGCTTGCGATGTTGATCGACCTCGCCCCGGCGGTTGTCAGCTTCCATTTCGGATTGCCCAGTCCGGCCGCCATCGCCGCGCTCAAACAGGCGGGATGTCTGCTGCTTGCCACGGCGACCAATGAGGTGGAGGCGCGTGCCGCAGAGCAAGCAGGCGTCGACGCCATAGTCGCCCAGGGCTATGAAGCTGGCGGCCATAGGGGTGCCTTCGATCCGGAAGCCCTTGACGACCAGCTCGGCACCTTCGCCCTCACCCGTCTGCTCGCCACCCGATGCAACCTACCCATAATTGCGGCGGGCGGCATCATGGACGGACAGAGCATCCGCGCCGCACTCGCGCTTGGCGCAGTCGCAGCGCAACTTGGCACTGCCTTCATCGCCTGCCCCGAAAGCAGCGCCGACGAAGCCTATCGCGCCGCACTCGCCAGTGCCGCCGCCCATCACACTGTGATGACCCGCGTCATTTCGGGTCGCCCGGCCCGCTGCCTCGCCAATCGCTTCACCGCCTGGGGTGCCGAGGCAGCAGCGCAGCCCCCCGCCTATCCCATTGCCTATGATGCCGGCAAAGCGCTCAATGCTGCCGCGAGGGCCAGGGGCGAAGGCGGCTTCGGCGCGCAATGGGCAGGCCAGGGTGCGCCACTGGCTCGCGCCATGCCAGCCGCCGACCTTATCGACCTTCTGGTCAGGGAAATGCAGGACAGCGCTTAACGGACTTCAGGAATGGATGCGCCGAACAGCAATATCGGCTCGCCGGCGGGCGACAATGCGATCTCGCCACCGACGCTCGTCACCAAAGTTCGCACCATCCAAGCCGCAGATGTGCGTGACGCAAGCCCCTCCAGCGGCAAAGTGCCCGCCAGAGCGGCGCGCAGGTCGGGATCAAGCACCAGCTTCGGTCCTTCCGCCCGCACGACGATCTCTGTCACGCCTGGCCTCTTTTCCGCCCCGATGTCGAGCTGACCGCCGCGCACCAGCGCATCGCCCGCGATCAGCGCCAGGTTCAGCAGCACCTTCACGGGCAGCTTTTCCAGCATGTCATCCTCGACCAGCCAGCCGATCTTCACCCGTCCCGAAGCCGCGAACATGCCCTCTATGGCCACCCGCGCCTCATGCGTCGGCACGGCATCGCCAAAGCCGCCGGCAGAACCGAATGCCAGGCGGAAGAATTTCAGCTTGTTCGCAGAGGTTTTGGCACTGTCAGCCAGCAGGTCCAGGCAACGCTGGCGCATTTCCGGATCCGTCTCATCCGCCATCAGTTCAAGCCCGTTGTTGAGCGCACCGACCGGACTCAGCAGATCATGGCACAGGCGCGAGCAGAGCAGGCTGGCAAAATCGATGCTGTCGATCGGATTGGTCATGAAGGTTCGCTGCCGCCGGAAAAATGAACAGGAAGGAATGAACGGCTAATGCGCTGCCCCGCCGCGCGATGCAACCCTCCCTCACATGATGTCGAGCAAAGCCTCGACAAATTGCACCCGTCCGTCTTGCCCCGCGCCGGCAACCCACAGGCGGGCCATCCCCTCTCCCACGATCAACCAGAGGCTGTTGTCGGGCGCCGCGCAGGCTGCATCTGTCCGGGAGGGCACGGCCTGACCGGCTGGATGCGAATGGTAATGCCCCAGAATCCGCGCCCCGCCGGCACGCGCCGCACGATGAGCCGCGATCAGCACCACGGGATCGAGTTCGAAATGGCGTTCCGGGTCGGCCGCGACATTGGCCGCGGGCCGAACTGCCTCGATCCGTTCCCGCGTCCCCAGGAGCAAGCCGCAGACCTCCCGCCTGTCCGCCGCCGCTTCGGACATGATTTGTTCCAGCAGACCCCTTGAAATCGCAACCTTCATTCCTACGTTCCTACCCAATGGGTTCGGGGGTTTCCATCATTGAAGCGACCATAAGCGAGGCGCAGGATGGCATGCGGCTCGACAAGGCCCTTGCCGAACTGGTTCCCGACCTTTCGCGCGAGCGCTTGAAGGCGCTGATCCTGGAGGGCCATGTGACGGAAGGTCGGCATGCGAACGCAGGCCGGTTCCCAAATCCATCAATGCCAAACCCATCAATGCCAAACCCATCAATGAAGGTCACAACCGGACAGGCCTTCGCCATCGTCCTGCCCCCGCCGATCGCGGCTGAGGCCGCTGCACAGGACATACCGCTCGACATCATCCATGAAGATGCCGATCTGATCGTCATCGACAAGCCTGCCGGCCTGGTGGTCCATCCGGCTGCGGGCAACCTGGACGGAACCCTGGTCAATGCGCTGCTTCATCATTGTCAGGGTCGGCTGTCCGGGATCGGCGGGGTGGCGCGCCCAGGCATCGTCCACCGCATCGACAAGGACACGTCGGGCCTGCTGGTCGTAGCCAAATCCGATCGCGCTCATGAGGGGTTGGCGCAGCAGTTCAAGGCGCATTCGATCGACCGGCTATACGCTGCGATCGTCTATGGCGTACCTCAACCATTGTCGGGCACGATCGACACATGGATCGGCCGTTCCGACGCCGATCGAAAGAAGATGGCGGTTCATCGGGAAGGACGCGGCAAACATGCCGTGACCCATTATCGGACATTGCAGAAGCTGCGCGCCGCCGCCCTGGTGGAATGCAGGCTGGAGACCGGGAGAACGCATCAGGTGCGCGTTCATATGGCGCATATCGGCAACCCCTTGATCGGTGACCCGGTTTACGGTAGAGAAAGAAAAGGTTTCAAATCGATACTGGAAACGCTGGGTTTCAAAAGGCAGGCATTGCACGCAAAAAGGCTGGGGTTCATACATCCATTAACGGGTGAGGCACTCAGCTTCGACAGCAAACTCCCTGTCGATATGCAGGAACTGTTAAGCGAGCTTCACGTATAGATTTGAACAAGTTTGCGACGGCGCCTTGGACGCCTCTTCTGGGTCCCGCCGCGCATGAAAGGGAAAGGTGACGACATGGCCGGAAAGACCAATGTCCCCGCGGTTCCTGCGCTGGGCGGTGAAGCCAGCCTCAACCGCTATCTGTCGGAGATCCGCAAATTTCCGATCCTGACGCCCGAGCAGGAATATATGCTCGCAAAACGCTATGCCGAACATGCTGATTCGGAAGCGGCGGCGCAACTGGTGACCTCGCATCTGCGCCTCGTGGCGAAGATCGCCATGGGTTATCGCGGCTATGGCCTGCCCGTCAGCGAACTGATCAGCGAGGGCAATATCGGCCTGATGCAGGGCGTGAAGAAATTCGAGCCGGATCGCGGCTTCCGTCTGGCGACCTACGCCATGTGGTGGATTCGCGCTTCGATCCAGGAATTCATCCTGCGGTCGTGGAGCCTGGTGAAGATGGGCACCACCGCCGCGCAGAAGAAGCTGTTCTTCAACCTGCGCCGGATGAAGAACAATATCGAAGCCTTCGAGGATGGCGACCTGCATCCCGACGACGTCAAGAAGATCGCCACCGATCTGGGCGTGACGGAGGAGGATGTCATCTCCATGAATCGTCGCATGGCGATGGGCGGCGACACGTCGCTCAACGTCCCGATGCGCGAAGATGGCGAGGGCCAGTGGCAGGATTGGCTGGCCGACACCGATCCGCTTCAGGACGAACGGGTCGCCGACCAGCAGGAAAGCGAACTGCGCCACGACATGCTGGTCGAAGCGATGGATGACCTGAACGACCGGGAGAAGCATATTCTGGCCGAGCGCCGCCTGGCGGAGGAACCCAAGACGCTGGAGGAACTTTCGCAGGTCTATGGCGTCAGCCGCGAGCGTGTTCGCCAGATTGAGGTGCGCGCGTTCGAGAAACTGCAAAAGGCCATGATGCGGATTGCAGGCGACAAGCTGGGCAAGATTTCCCGCCTCGCCACCATCTGACCGGATTGGGTAAAGGACAAAGCCCCGGATGAACATCCGGGGCTTTTTCGTGCCTGCTCGTTTCGCGCCGTCCCCCCGGCAAAAACAGTCCGGTGGAGGGCGCGCTCACGTCCGAAATTTTTCCTCATGGTGCAATTGCGAGCCATCCCGCTCCATCTTGCACCGCCGCGCAACGGCGTTACCACGGCAATATGAACTCCAAGTCCGCTTCCCCTCGTCGCCGCTCCCGCTGGATCCGGATCATCCTCAAGATCATCGGTGGTTTCGTCGCACTCTCCCTGCTGATGGTGGTGGTCTATCGCTTCATCCCTCCGCCCGTGACCTGGACAATGCTGCTGGACCCCAACGGCATCACCAAGGACTGGATGAGCCTGGACAAGATGGATCCGAACATGGCGCGCGCCGCCATCGCCGCAGAGGATAGCCGCTTTTGCAGCCATCACGGCTTCGACGCGGTCGCCATTGCCCAGGCGATGCGCCACAATGCCAGCGGCGGGCGCATACGCGGCGGCTCGACCATCAGCCAACAGACGGCAAAGAATGTGTTTCTTTTCCAGGGCGGCGGTTTCATCCGCAAGGGGCTGGAAGCCTGGTTCACCCTCCTCATCGAAGCGATCTGGGGCAAGCGGCGGATCATGGAAGTCTATCTCAACGTCGCGGAAACCGGCATCGGCACATATGGCGCGCAGGCGGGTGCCATCCGCTATTTCCACCATGGCGCCCAGCATCTGACCCGGCCCGAAGCCGCCCGCCTGGCCGCCGTCCTGCCGCTTCCCAAGAAGCGCGAAGCCATAGACCCGCACGGCTTCACCCGCCGCTACGGCAACAGCATTTCCGCCCGCATCGGCATCGTCCAGCGCGACGGACTGGATAGCTGCCTGAAATGAAGAGGGCGCGGATCACTCCGCGCCCTTTCCTTGACAGAATGAAGAGGATCAGAAGCTGATGCGGGCGCCAACGCGGATCGCATAAAGCGAAGATCCGTTGGTCGTCACCAGTTCATCCGCCAGAACCGTATCAGAGGACGGCTGCTCATATTTATATTGCGCACAGGTGTTGGTGCCCGCGCTGACACAACTCACCTTTGAGACGACCTTTCGGAACGGGAAGCTCGACCGCAATTGCTGACCCCATTTATGGTTCAACAAATTGGTGAAATTCTCGACATCCGCAAATAACGAGAAGCGCGTACCAAGCGGCAGAGGCACCTCCTGCTCCAGATGCAGGTCAACGCGCGTGAAGGCCTTCGACCGGAAAGCGTTGCGCGGCGCGATCTGCCCCCGATAGTTCTTCAGGCCGGAGTTTTCGATAATCGCGTTGATACGGTCGCGCGTTGCCTCGCTGTCATAGATGACCTTCGGATCGTTCACCGTGGGCACATAGAATAGATAGCGCAGCGCGCTGCCGGCCGTGCCGAACACGCCGGAACGCTGCCCCGACAGATCCTGCATGGTGTAGCTGTAGGGCGCGCCCGCCCGCGTTGTCCCGAAAATGTCTATCCGCGTCTTATAGTCCCCGAAGAACGCCCTTTCGAAAGAGGCGTTGTAGCGGAAGGCCCAACGCACCTCATCGTTCGAATGCCCTCGACCGCCGAAGTTGGCGTCATAGTTCGCGCCGTTGCCATAGATCGAACCGGCCTGAGAGGAAGTCAGCGCCCCTGCGTCGCGCACATCCTGATAGGTGTAGGCACCACCAAGGGTCAGACCCCAATCCCAGCTCTTTTCCGCGCGCAGCACGCCGATCCAGCCACGACCATATTTGGTGTTGGTCAGCAGCAGGTCCTGACCCGTGTCATTCAGCGGCTGGCCATTGGCTGCGAGAATGAGGTTCCGGTAGCGCTGGCGCCCGTCCGGCGTGAGCGAACCCGGGATGGGCACAGATCGCAAGTCGACAACCATTACCTGACTGCGCACCTTCGAATAAAGCAGGTCTGCGCCAAACCGCCAGCCGTCTCCCAGAGCGCCAAGATTGGCTTCATAATCGACGGAAAGGGTTCCGCGATATTGATTGGGCGCCTTGAAGTTTGGATCTATCGCATTGAGCGAGGTGGTTGCGTTTGGATTGGTTGAAAGCCCTGCCGCTGCAGCCTGAACCGCCACGTCGGCCGCAGCCGGAACGGTCGTGAAGGACGGGCTGGTCAGGATCGATGCCGCGGATGGATTGGTTGCGCTGTTCAGTTGGTAGACACCGCCATCTGTCTGGCGAGCCTGGATCGAGGTGTTGATGACGCCGGTGTTGGAAAAGCTGTTCCCGATATAGACGTCCGGCGATCCACCACCAAAGATGCCGCCGCCTCCACGGACGGTCAGGCGCTGCGTTGGCTTGTAAGTGAAACCGAAGCGGGGCTGGAGCAAACCGATGCCGCCAATGTTGCTCGCGTTGGTGAAGCCATAGCGACGCGAGAAGTTCGGATTCACCGCCGGCTTGCTGTCCATGCCGAACAGGTCATAACGCAAGCCCAGCCCGACCGTCAGTTGGCTGTTCACCCGCCAATCATCCTGCAACCCGAAGGTGTAGGCGTCATAGGAAAAGCTGGCGGCGGCATCTGAGGGATTGAGGGATCCGGCATTGTTGTAGCTGAACGACTGCGCCGTGCCGTTGGCGAAATCCTGGATGCTGTCGAAATAATAGGTGCCTGCCGAGGGGTTCACGAACAGGTTGAACGACTTGGTGTGGTTCCATTCCGCCAGCAGGCGGAAATTGTGGTCGCCGGCCTTCAGCTTGGCCGAGACCGATCCACCCCAGGTGCGGATTTTGAGGATGTTTGACTGGCTCGGACCTCCCGCGCCCAAAACAAACTGCGGCGTGCCGGTGGGGCAGACCGTGCTGACATTGGTCGTGACCGCCCCGCTGGTGCTGCGATCCGACGTCGGCGCCGCGCAGATCGACATCTGCGCGCTCCTGCCCATCAGCGGAAACTGGCCGCTGTCATAGGTCTTGTAAAGCGCACGCGCCTCAGTTGAAAAGCGATCGGTCCAGTCGGCATTCCAGTTGACGATGCCCGCCTTCATCTTGTTCGGCTTCTTGTAGGCGTTGGACTCCAGCCCCAGGTCGCGCGTTCCGGTCGTCGTGCTGACGTTCAGTTCGTCCTTTGTGTACAGACCGGTCAGCGAGACACGCTGCGTATCTGAAAGATTGGCATCGATCTTCGCAACGATACGGTCATCCTTGTCGCCATCCGACCGCAGGATACCACCAGGATCATAGCCATATCTGTCCTTGGCGATCTGGGTAATCCTCGCCAGATCGGCATCACTGGCGCCGATCACGGGCGTGCCCGCATTGTCCTCCTGCGTGCCGAAGGCGACGGGCCGGGCGGCGCGCACGCGCTCCGCCGCGATCATGAAAAACAGCTTGTCCGTGATGATCGGGCCGGAAATCTCGGCACCGAAATCCTTGCTCGTGAAGTCGGGCTGAGCGATCCGTCCCGTCGGATTGAGAATATAGGATTTGGTCTTCTTTCCTGTCAGTTCATCCGAACTGAAGGTGTAGAAGGCCGTACCGTGGAATTCGTTGGTGCCCGACTTCAGGATCGCGTTGGACACACCGCCCTGGAAAAAGCCCTCGCGAATATCGTAGGGTGCGACCTTCGTCTCGAATTGGGCGATGGAGTCTAGCGGCACCGGACCGCGGCGGGAGGGCAGTGCATCNGGATTGAGGCCGAAGCTGTCGGTGATCGGCACGCCATCGACGGTGAAGCGATTGAACCGGGGGTTCTGGCCGGCNAACGACACCTGCCGGCCTGTAGTCTGGCTGGTATCCAGCGTTGCGAACGGATCTCGTGCGGCGATATCGCGAATGTCGCGATTGACCGATGCAATCCTGCTGATTTGCTCGGCCGTCATGACATTTGCCGGACCTGCTGAAATGTTGCCGGCGCCCCGCACTCGCGCGGCGGTCACCACGATCGCTTCCCCATCCTGCGCCAGTTCGATCGGCAAGGCGAAAGTCTGACCGACAGCGGTCTGAATATCCGTGACCGTGGAGTTGGTGTAACCAGATGCGATCACTTCAACCGTGTAGGGACCACCGACGCGCAACCCCGCGGCCGTGAAACCGCCGGACGAGTCGGTAACAGCGTTGGAAACCGTTCCGGTCGGTAGATGCGTCACCTTGACCTGCGCACCTGCAACCGGCCGGCCAGCACTGGTCACATTGCCACGGATGGTTGAAGTCGTTTCCTGCGCAGAAGCCGGCACCGCCAGAGCACCTGCAACACCGATAGCCGCAACAGACGCGGCGAGAAAAATCTTCAGATCCCTCATCAATATTCCCCTTTGGGACCCCGGCCACCCCGACCTGACAAGCCCTTAAGTTACTCACATCATTGAGTGCGCCATCACGTAGCGACGCACGGCGACGACCCTGTGATGTTCCCATTACAGTTTTACGACAATATAATAACGTGGGAATGACGCGAACGCTCACTGGCGCAAATTCGCTTGGGACGATCAATGGGCCTTCTGGTAACCCATTGAAATTAGATATTTCTTTGGATATTGGTCGCCCAATCAGGCGCCGATGCAATTTTGCAACGCAACAAAAATTTCAATGCACTTGCGACATTAAAAAAGGACCGGCGAATTTTCGCCGGTCCTTTTCATTTCATCCTGTGAGCAAGGTTATTCAGGCCGCGTCTTCGGCCCGCTTGTCCTTCTCGCTGAACACGCGAATCGGTTCCTTGTTGCCGGCGACCACATCCTTGTCGACCACCACTTCGCCCACGCCTTCCATCGAGGGCAGGTCGAACATCGTGTCGAGCAGGATCGCCTCAAGAATGGACCGCAGTCCGCGCGCACCGGTCTTCCGCTCGATCGCCTTTCTGGCGATCGCGGTCAAAGCATCGTCGGTGAAGCTGAGCTCGACATTCTCCATGTCGAAAAGCTTGGCATATTGCTTCACCAAAGCATTTTTCGGCTCGACCAGGATCTTGACCAGCGCGGCCACATCCAGATCCTCCAGCGTCGCGATCACAGGCAGACGGCCGACAAACTCCGGGATGAGGCCGAATTTCAGCAGATCCTCCGGTTCGCTCTGACGCAGCAATTCCCCGGTCTTGCGTTCTTCGGGAGCAGCGACATGGGCACCGAAGCCGATCGACTTGGCCTCCAGACGGTCGCCGATGATCTTTTCCAGGCCTGCGAACGCCCCGCCGCAGATGAACAGGATGTTCGTCGTGTCGACCTGCAGGAATTCCTGCTGCGGATGCTTGCGGCCGCCCTGCGGCGGAACCGAGGCAGTCGTGCCTTCCATCAGCTTCAACAGCGCCTGCTGCACACCTTCGCCCGACACGTCGCGCGTGATCGAGGGGTTCTCCGCCTTCCGGCTGATCTTGTCGATCTCGTCGATATAGACGATGCCCCGCTGCGCCTTCTCGACATTATAGTCGGATGCCTGGAGCAGCTTGAGGATGATGTTCTCCACATCCTCGCCCACATAGCCGGCTTCGGTCAGCGTGGTGGCGTCAGCCATGGTGAAGGGCACGTCAAATGTCTTGGCCAGGGTCTGGGCCAGCAGCGTCTTGCCGCAGCCGGTAGGGCCGACAAGCAGGATATTCGACTTGGCCAGTTCCACCTCACCCGGCTTCGTGCCGTGGTTGAGGCGCTTGTAATGATTGTGAACAGCGACGGAGAGGACGCGTTTCGCCCGGTTCTGGCCGATCACATAATCGTCCAGCACATCGCAGATTTCCTGCGGGGTCGGCACGCCGCCATCCTTCTTGCCGACGAGACCGCCCTTGGTTTCCTCGCGGATGATGTCGTTGCACAGTTCCACGCACTCATCGCAGATGAACACGGTCGGCCCCGCAATCAGCTTACGCACCTCATGCTGCGACTTGCCGCAGAAGGAGCAGTAAAGCGTGCTTTTAGAATCGGAGCCCGTAAGCTTAGTCATTCGCCATTCTCTCTTCCCTCTGCCAGGCGAACTGCCGCCTGTGGTGAGGGATATGGTGGTCCTAGGATCATCCTAGACCGCGACGCGCCCGTTTCACAAGGGGAGAAAAGGGCGCGTGCGGCAAATATGGGTTTAGCCCTCGGCAGTTTCCGCCAACGCCGGGCGGCGGTCGAACACCTCGTCCACGAGCCCGAACGCCTTGGCCTCTTCTGCCTCCAGGAAGGTGTCGCGGTCCATGGCGCGCTCCACTTCCTCCAGCGAACGCCCCGTATATTGGACGTAGAGGTTGTTGAGACGGCTGCGGATGCGCAGGATTTCCTTTGCCTGAATCTCGATGTCGGACGCCATGCCCTGGGCGCCGCCCGATGGCTGGTGCACCATGATGCGGGCGTTGCTGAGCGCGATGCGCTTGCCCGGCTCGCCAGCGGCAAGCAGGAAACTGCCCATGGAGGCCGCCTGGCCGATGCAGACGGTACCGACCTGGGGACGGATATATTTCATCGTGTCGTGGATCGCCATGCCGGACGTCACCACGCCGCCGGGCGAGTTGATGTACATCCAGATGTCCTTCTTCGGATTTTCCGACTCAAGGAACAGCAACTGAGCGACGATCAGCGAGGCCATATGATCCTCGACCTGCCCGGTCACGAAGATGATCCGCTCGCGGAGGAGGCGCGAATAGATGTCGAAGCTGCGCTCGCCCCGGTTCGATTGTTCGATGACGATGGGGACCAGAGCGGCCATGGGATCGGACATGATATCGGTCATTTTGCTCTTTCAGGGTGTGTTGCTTTTGCCCGTGCTCTACATCGGCACAAAAGACGGACTGTTCAAGGGGTCGCGTGAAACGCGGTCGGATTGCTTGGCTGAACGGGGCGCAATCAGTCGCGCCGGGCGAAGTCGGAAGGCGCCTTGAAGGCGAGATAGGCAAGCCGGCGAATCTCTCGACGGCCGCGCACCACCGTATCCAATATGAGGCCGCACATGCCCGAAAGCGTGGCGAGGATCATGAGGCCCGTCACCAATATGGCGGTCGGGAAGCGCGGCACAAGCCCCGTCTTCATATAGGTGACGATCAGCGGGGCCGCGAGGACCAGCCCTGTCAATGCCAGCAGCGCGGCGATGATGCCAAAGAAGAGGATTGGCCGTTCGATGCGATAGAGCGTGATGATCGTCCGCAAAATGCGCCAGCCGTCCCGATATGTACTGAGCTTGCTCACCGATCCTTCCGGCCGCGCGCCATAGGCCGTGACCACCTCCGACACCGGCATGGCGAGTTCCAGCGCGTGCACGCTGATCTCCGTCTCGATCTCGAAACCGGCGGAAAGGACAGGAAAGCTCTTGACGAACCGCCGGGAAAAGACGCGATATCCGGACAATATGTCGGTAAAACTCCGCCCGAACAGCCGCTTGAGCAGGCTGGTGAGCGCCCAGTTGCCGAAGCGGTGCCCGCGCCGATAGGCCTCCTCAATCTCGCTGCGCCTTGCTCCCACGACCATGTCGAGATTGTCTTCGAGCATTGCCGCCACCATCTTCGGCGCGGCAGCCGCTTCATAGGTCGCGTCGCCATCAGCCATGATGTAGATGTCGGCGTCCACATCCGCGAACATGCGCCGGACCACATGGCCCTTGCCCTGCTGCGCCACGCGCCGGACGATCGCCCCTGCCCCGGCCGCCAGTTCGCGACTGCCGTCCGTGCTGTTGTTGTCGAAGACATAAACCTCGGCAGAAGGGAGCGCCTGGCGGAAATCCTCCACCGTCCGAACAATGGCGCCGGCCTCGTTATAACAGGGCAGGATAACCGCGACCCGCGGCATGGCTACGCCCTCTTCGCTTCCTGCTGCCGGAAATTCCTTCATCGCCCCACAAACCTTCTTGCCCCGCACATTGCCCAGAGACGATCCATGCTCTCGCAAAGGCGACTTGCCCCATCTTCGCGGAGATGGCGGAACCGCTTGGGATTTCCTCTGCCATGCCGCGTCCGAAATGAAAAGCGCCCGGGCTTCCTTGCGAAGCCGGGCGCTTGTCCATCCATATCGGCAGAGCTCACTCAGCCTTGGCGGCGGCCTTCTTGGCAGGAGCCTTCTTGGCCTTGGGCTTTTCCTCGGCTGCGGCCTCTTCAGCGACGGCCTCATCCTTCTTGGCAGCGGCCTTCTTCGCCGGCGCCTTCTTGGCGGGAGCCTCTTCGGCAGCAGCCTCTACGGGCGCCGCGGCCTCGGCATCGGCAGCCTTCTTCTTCGGCGCAGCCTTCTTCGCCTTGGGCTTCTCGTCATGATCGTGATCATGGCCGCAGTCCGGACCATGGACATGCGGCTTCAGATCGCCATCCTCCGCCTCGATCGCTGCTTCCAGTTCCTCGCGGCTGACGGCACGATCAGTGATTTCAGCCTTTTCGAAGAGGAAATCGACGACCTTGTCCTCATAGAGCGGCGCGCGAAGCTGCGCGGCGGCCATCGGGTCCTGACGGACATATTGGACAAAACGCTCGCGATCCTGCGGGCCATACTGCTGCGCCGCCTGCATGATCAGGCGATTCATTTCCTGCTCGCTGACGACCACGCCATTGGCCTGGCCGATTTCCGAAAGAAGCAGGCCGAGGCGGACGCGACGCACCGCGATGGCGCGATAGTCTTCCTTCTCCGCTTCCATTTCCTTGAGGGCCGCTTCGGGATCTTCCTCATGGCTCGCTTCATGCTGAAGCTGGGCCCAGATCTGGTTGAATTCGGCCTCGACCATGCTGGGCGGCACGTCGAAATCATGCGAAGCGGCCAACTGGTCGAGCAACTTGCGCTTCATATAGGTACGGGTCAGGCCGTTATGTTCCTGCTCGATCTGGCCCTTCAGCAGCTCCTTGAGCTTGTCCAGACCTTCCAGTCCCAGCGACTTGGCGAAATCATCGTCCAGCTTGGGCTTGTCAGCGTTCAGGATCGCCTTGACGGTGATGTCGAAGGTCGCTTCCTTGCCCGCAAGGTGCGCAGCGCCATAATCTTCGGGGAAGGTGACGGTGATNGTCTTCTCGTCGCCCTTCTTGACGCCGGTCAGCTGCTCCTCGAAGCCCGGGATGAACTGGCCCGAACCGATCTTCAGCTTCACATCCTCGGCCGAACCGCCTTCAAAGGCTTCGTCGCCTATCTTGCCGACGAAATCGATGGTCAGCGTGTCGCCGTCCTTGGCCTTGTGGCTGGCGGAATGCTCTTCCAGAGCGCCCTGCTGGGTCGCGATGCGGCCGGCGGCCTCATCGACCTGCGCGTCGGCGACTTCGGCGGTCAGACGCTCCAGCTTCAGACCTTCGATGCTCGGCGCGGTAATTTCAGGCAGCACTTCCAGAGCGACCTTGACCTCGGCGTCCTTGCCGAACTCGAAATTCTCGTCCAGCTCGACCGAAGGCTGCATCGCGGGGCGCAGCTTCTGGTCAGCGATCAGCTTCTGGATGCTGTCCTGGATGGAGCTGTTGAGCGCGTCACGCTGCAACGACTCGCCGTGCATCTTCTTGACGAGATTGGCGGGCACCTTGCCGGGGCGGAAGCCGGGCATGCGCACCTGCGGCGCGATGGCGGCCACTTCCTTTTCCACGCGGGCGTCGATATCCTTCGACGTGATGGTCACGGTGTAGGCGCGCTTCAGGCCCTCGTTCAACGTCTCGACAGTCTGCATCTCTTCTCTCAAACGCTTTCTTCAGCTGAATTTCGTTGGCGCCTGCGCATCCATGAGTCTGGCGCACTGGTGCGGGCGAAGGGACTCGAACCCCCACATCTTGCGATACCAGAACCTAAATCTGGCGCGTCTACCAATTTCGCCACGCCCGCATCGGTCGCCGGTCGGCGCGGCATAGAGAAAAGCTGCCCATGAAGCAAGGGCAAGCGGTCCAGCCTGTGGATAACCGGTGGATAAGTCCAAACGGAACCCATTTGCACGCCCGCGCGTAGCCATGCCAAAGGAGAAAAACGATGGCCACCAGACCCGATACTGCGCCGGACATATTGCCGCCCCCCGACCGGATCAACCCCCAATCGCCGCCCGAAGCCCCCGCCCCCGACGCGCCGCAAGAGACGCCGGCCGGCCAGCCGCCCGAAATCCTGCCCGATAGTCCCGATTTCGACCAACCTGACCGGACGCCCCCCGAACTTCCTCCCGGCTGAACGATATTTTGGCCACAGCGGGCGGGTTTTCCACAGACAAGGGAAATAATGGTTGCGCAGGCGCTGGACAGGCCCCTGCATCCATGATTGAACTATGACAAACAGATGAATGCGGGAGAGGCGCGGCTGACAACAAGGGGGTCATCGTGCAAGGGGTTCGCGCTAAGCTGGAATGGTTCAAGGCAGTGATCCTGCCACAGGAAGCTGCTCTCAGGGGGCGTCTCCGGAGGATCCTGCCCGCCAATCAGGAACTGGAGGATATGGTCGCGGAGGTTCTTGCCCGCGCCTACGCTACCGACAACTGGGAAAATGTGACCACGGGTCGCGCCTATCTTTTCACCATTGCACGCAATCTGGTGATCGATACGGCCCGGCGGAACAAGGTGGTGAGTTTCGAAACCATCGCCGATCTGGAGCTGCTGCAGGGCCAAAATGATGTGGAAGCTCGAGGCGATGGTCGACGCGCTTCCCCCGCAATGCCGCCGGGTCTTCATTCTCCGCCGCATCCACGAAAAATCGATGCTGGAAATAGCGGGCGAAATGTCCCTGTCCGTTTCTACTGTTGAAAAACATCTGGCCAAAGCGATCACAATAGTTATGCGGGCCTGGGCGGAACGTGAGGAAACGGATTTCGAACGTGCGGGCGTCGGGACCAGAATCGGGCTGCGAAAGCAGGGACGAGATCGAGGCGGAAGCCGCGCGCCTGCTGGCAAGGCTTAACAGCGCCCACGGAACCGAAACCGAAATTGAAGTCTGCCGCTGGATCGCAGCCGATGCCCGCCACGCCGTGGCATTCGCCCGCGCCGAAGCCGCCTGGGAGGCGGCCGAGCGACTGAAGAGCGCCGCCGCCGAAGTCAACCTGCCCCCGCTGGAGGCCATTGTCAGCGAGGAGCAGCAGCGCCGCCTCTCGCGCAACATCATGGTCGCCGCCGCCATTGCGGTGATGCTGTTCATCATTGCCGCCATCGTCACTATTCGCACATTCAGCGGCGTGGACCATTATGAAACACGGATAGGGCAGATCAGCGACATCGCGCTCAACGATGGCTCTACCCTGCACCTCAACAGCGACAGCGCCGCCGAAGTGCGTTTCACCGACCGTGGTCGCAAGGTCCGCATATTGAAAGGCGAAGCTTCTTTCGACGTCTCACACGACCGTTCCCGTCCCTTCGACGTGGAGGTCCGTTCCGCCGTCATCAGAGCCGTGGGCACGGCCTTCAACGTGCGGCTTCGTCCGGCGGTGGTGGAACTGACAGTCACGCAAGGCACTGTCACGGCCTATACGGGCAACACGCCGGGCCAGCAGATCAGCGCCGGAAGCGGCGCCGTGATCCAGCCGCGCAGCGTATCGCTCACCCATCTGCATCCGCGTCTGATCGATCAGCGCACTGCCTGGCGCGAGCATATGGTGGAACTGGACGGAGAAACGATCGAACAGGCGGCCAACGAATTCAACCGCTACCGTGTGGCGCCGATCCTGATAGGCGACACGCGGGTTTCCTCTCTCCGCGTCGGCGGACGCTTCCGCATCACCGACAGCAAGGCATTCCTCTCGGCACTCCGATCGAGCCTGCCGATCCGCGTGGTCGACGGTCAGGACGGCTCCGTCATGCTGCTGTATCAGGACGAGGAAGACATTGCGGCGGATGGCGCCAACAAATAAGGGCGCGAATCTTCGGACCATGCGCGGCGGCCCAATCGCTCCGGATCAAGCCAGCAGTTCGCGCACCAGCGCAGGCACCAGGACGCTCGCAGCGCCCATCCGGCTTTCCTCGAAATAAAAGCTGCCGGCCGACGGCTCCAGGTTCAACTCGAGCGTCCGGGCGCCCACATGGCGCGCGGTCTGCACGAATCCGGCAGCCGGATAGACCGCTCCGGAAGTGCCGACCGAAACGAACAGGTCGGCTTGTCGCAGTGCGTCGTCGATCAGATCCATTTGGTACGGCATTTCTCCGAAGAACACGATATCGGGCCGCAACGCTCGACTGCTGCACCCATCACAAATCGATCCCGGCGGCAAGGAATGTGTCCATCGCATGGCCTTGCCACAAGCCGCGCAAAGGGCGGACAGCAACTCCCCATGCATGTGGACCAGCCGCTGCGCCCCTGCCCGCTCGTGCAGATCGTCGACATTCTGGGTAACGATCAGCAACTCGCCCGGCCATTCCGCATCAAGCGCCGCCAGCGCCTCATGCGCGGCGTTGGGCTCCACCTCGGCCAGCCTGGCTCGCCGCTCATCATAGAAGCGATGCACCAGGGCGGCGTTCCGCTCGAGGGCTTCAGGGGTGCAGACGTCCTCGACCCGATGCCCTTCCCACAATCCGTCGGGTCCGCGAAAGGTGGCAAGGCCGCTTTCGGCCGAAATCCCCGCTCCAGTCAGGATCACGATGTTGCGAATGTCGTCCATGTCATGGTCCCGTGCGATGGCGGCGTGAAGGGCCTATGCCTCATGGAGCGCTGTTCCGGCAATATTTCGCGAGCCCAGTCTGTCCGCCACTACAAAGCATTCGCCGATTTCCATGGAGCCGCTTTTGCGGCACGGGGATGACAAGGCCACCCCGTTCTGGCATCGGCCGTGCGACCAGATTGGGGATGAGACTGATGACACGGATCGGCATTTACGGAGCGGCAGGGCGCATGGGCCGCGCCATCGCGCAGATCGCGCTGGAGTCCGGCCTGGAAGTTGCAGGGGGCACGGACCGCGACGGCGAAGGTGAACTGGCTCCCGGTATCCCCATCGGCACCGATCCGATCGCGCTGGCTGAAAAAAGCGACGTGCTGATCGACTTTTCGGTGCCCGCCGCGCTTTCGGCCCATCTGAATGCCTGCATCGCGGCGAAGAAGCCGATCCTAATCGGCACCACCGGGCTGGAACCTGCGCATCATGCGCTGATCGACGACGCATCGGCACAGATTCCGATCCTCCAGACCGGCAATACCTCGCTGGGCGTCAATCTGCTGGCGGCGCTGGTGGAACAGGCGGCAGCGCGCCTGGGCGACGATTGGGACATAGAAATTGTGGAAATGCATCACCGCCACAAGGTCGACGCACCGTCCGGCACTGCCCTGCTTCTGGGCGAGGCTGCGGCGCGAGGGCGCGGCATTGCTTTGGCGGATCATAGCGAGCGCGGTCGTGACGGCATAACGGGCGCACGGGCAAAGGGTGCGATCGGCTTTGCCGCGTTACGCGGCGGTTCGGTAGCGGGTGATCATCAGGTCATCCTGGCGACAGAGGGCGAGCGGATCGAAATCGGTCATCGCGCCGAAAGCCGCACCATCTTCGCCAGGGGCGCGGTGAAGGGCGCGCAATGGCTGATCGGCCGGCCCACGGGACGCTATGACATGAAGGGCGTGCTGGGTTTGTAAGCGCTGATGAAGAAGGAGCAGATCTTCGATTTTTTCAGCCGCCTCGCTGAAGCCAATCCAGCGCCCAGAACGGAGCTGGAATATGGCAATGACTATCAGTTGCTGGTCGCTGTCGTCCTTTCCGCGCAGGCGACGGACGTGGGCGTCAACAAGGCGACGCGTGCACTCTTCCGCCAGGTCCACACGCCGCAGGAGATGGTGGACCTGGGCGAGGAGGGCCTGAAGCAGCATATCAAGACGATCGGCCTGTTCAACGCCAAGGCGAAGAACGTCATCGCCCTGTCCGAAATCCTGGTGCGCGATTTCGGGGGAGAGGTGCCGCACGACCGCGACGTCCTGACCACCCTGCCCGGCGTCGGGCGCAAGACCGCCAATGTCGTGGTCAACACCGCCTTCGGGCAGGAGGCGTTCGCGGTCGACACCCATATCTTCCGCGTCGGCAACCGCACTGGCCTGGCACCGGGCAAGACGCCGCTCGCCGTCGAGCTGAAGCTCGACAAGCGGGTTCCCGGCCCCTTCCGCCGCGATGCCCACCACTGGTTGATCCTGCACGGCCGCTATGTCTGCAAGGCTCGGAAACCCGAATGCTGGCGCTGCATCGTGGCCGATCTCTGCCGTTTCAAGCCCAAGACGCCCGCGCCCGACGCCAATCCTTGATTATTGTGCGGTTCAGGCGCCGCGCGGTAGAAGGAGCCACAGGACGGATGATGCGTTTCCGCGACGTCATCCAGACAGTCAACAGGAGAGACGATATGTCTGCCCCCCTCATCCGCAAACTCGCCCTGGCGGCGGCGCTTGTCTGCGTCGCAGGCCCTGCACTCGCCCGCAAAGCTCCCGACAACCTGGTTCCTGCAGGAAAGGCGGTCGACTGCGTCCAACTGACCGCGATCCGCTCCACCGAGGTTCGCGACGACCGGACCATCGACTTCATCATGAACGGCAACAAGGTCTATCGAAACACCCTGCCCATGAGCTGCCCAAGCCTGGGTTCCGAGAAACGGTTCATGTACAAGACCAGCCTGTCCCAGCTCTGCTCGGTGGACATCATCACCGTGCTCTATCAGACTGGCGGCCTTCAGCGGGGACCAAGCTGCGGCCTGGGAAAATTCCAGCCAATGGAGAAAATGGCGAAATAACTTTGGCCTGAGGCGATTTAGATGCTGGCGTGAGCGATTGGGCTTTGCTAAGCGCCCCTTCGTACCAGCAATACGCACCCATAGCTCAGCTGGATAGAGCGTTGCCCTCCGAAGGCAAAGGCCAGAGGTTCGAATCCTCTTGGGTGCGCCATTTGCGAATGGAAATCAGATAAATTTCCGTTCCAAGCCAAGCAGATGGCTCTTGGCCTTCAAACCACCTGCAAAGCCTGTCAAAGCGCCGTTGGCACCCACCACCCTATGGCACGGGACAATGATGGAAAGCGGGTTACGGCCATTGGCGGCACCCACGGCCCGGCAGGCGGACGGTTTCCCGATCTGGCGGGCAATGTCGGCATAGCTTCGCGTCTCCCCGAAAGGGATTGTCAGCAGCGCAGTCCAAACGCTCTTCTGAAAATCCGTTCCGACGAAATGAAGCGGCAGATCGAACGCTTCCCGCTGCCCGGCGAAATATTCCGCCAGTTGGAGCGCGGCTTCGTCCAACACCGGATGGTCGCGATGCTCGACCCGCTGGCTCAAGCGGACCCTGCGGGGATCATCGTCCTGCCACAGCACCGCCATCAGGCCCGCTTCGTTCGCCACCAGCGTCAATTCGCCGACCGGAGAGGTCATCATGCGACAGGCGTAGGTCATGCCTTCCCTTCCAAATCCTTGCCCGAACCTGCATGGGGCATGACCTGCCGGACTGCCTTCCCGCTGCTTGCGGCCAAAGATTATTTCAGGCCGCCGCCCATGGCGCGATAGAGTTCGATCATGTTCACAGCGCGGGTCAGGCGGGTCGCGAGCAGGCTCTGTTCGGCATTATAGAGCGTGCGCTGAGCGTCCAATGTGGTCAGGAACGGGTCAACGCCCGCCCGAAAGCGCGCTTCGGACAGGCGATAGCCTACCCGCGCCGCGTCCCGCAACGAACTCTGCGCCTCCAGCTGCTCGGTCATCGTGCCGCGGCGCGCCAGCGCATCGGCCACTTCCCGAAAGCCGGTCTGCACGCTCTTCTCATAGGTCGCGACCATGGCGTCATAGGTTGCTCGCGCATAGCGCAGATTGCCCCGGTTACGGCCGAAATCGAAGATCGGCAGGCTGGCGGAAGGGACCACCGACCAGGTCTCGCTGCCCGACTTGAACAGGTTGGACAGACCAAGGCTCAACGTGCCGAAGGCGGCGGTGAGCGAGATGTTCGGGAAGAAGGCCGCGCGTGCCGCGCCGATATTGGCGTTCGCCGCCAACAATTGATGCTCTGCTGCCATGATATCCGGGCGGCGGAGCAAGGCTGCGGAAGGCAAGTCGGCGGGCAGGTTGGAAAGAGTGACGTCGCCTTCAGGCATCGCCGCCGGCAAATCCCCTTCTGCGACCGTCGTACCGGCCAGCAGGTTCAGCGCGTTCTGATCCTGCGCGACAAATGTGGTCGCCTGGGCGATGTCGGATCGCGCCTGATCATGGCTGGTCTGTGCCTGCCGCACCTCCAGTTCGGACGCTATGCCCTTGGCAAAGCGCGCCCGGGTCAGGTCCAGCGTCTGACCGAACGCCTTCTCCAGATCGCGCGCGATCCTCAACCGCTCCTGATCAGCCGCCATGGTAAGCCANGCGTTCGCAACCTCCGCGATCAGTGCCGTCTGCGCGGCATTGCGGTTTTCCACCGACGCGAAATATTGCTCCTGCGCCGCCTCGCTGAGATTGCGCAGTCGTCCGAACAGGTCGATTTCCCATGCCGAAACACCGACGGACGCCGAATAAATGTCCATTCGGCCCGTCCCGACCTGAGAGAAGGGCGTGTCCTGATAGGTCGCGCTGCCGTTGGCGGTCACCCTGGGGAATATATTTGCGCGCTGTACCCGATATTGCGCCCGCGCCTGCTCGACATTGGCCAGGGCAATGCGCAGGTCGCGATTATTGGCCAGCGACGTCTCGATGACCCGTGTCAGCCGCGGATCGACGAAGAAATCCTTCCAGGCCGTATCCGCCGGGACGATCGCCTGCCCCGGCCCGGCCGGATAGGCCGACCCCTGCGGGCTTTCCTGCGGCACAGGCANGGCGGGACGCACATATTTGGGCGCCATGTCGCAGGCCNCCAGCGTCAGCANCAGCGCAGCCGCCGAGAACGGCTTGATCTTGTTCATCGTCATGGTGCCTCCTGNGNGCCGGGCAGAGCGTTGCCCGCTTGCCCTTCCCCGTCCTTGCCATGATGTTCGCGGAACAGCCGCTTCACGACCGTGAAGAAGACCGGCACAAAGAATATCGCCAATATCGTGGCGGCCAGCATACCCCCGACCACCGCCCAGCCGATGGCGTTCTGACCACCGGCGCCCGCGCCCTTCGCCACCGCCAGCGGCAGCACGCCGAAGACGAAGGCAAAGCTGGTCATCAGGATCGGCCGCAGGCGCAGCTTGCCGGCTTCCAGCGCCGCCTGCGCGGGTGATAGCCCCTCACGCATCTTTTCCTCGGCAAACTCGACGATCAGGATGGCATTCTTGGCCGACACGCCGATGGTCGTGATCAGGCCCACCTGCAGATAGATGTCGTTGTTGAGGCCCACCAGGGTCGCCGCGACAACCGCCCCGAACACGCCAAGCGGCACCACCAGCATCACTGCGATCGGCACCGACCAGCTTTCATAGAGAGCGGCGAGGCACAGGAAGACGATCAGCATGGACAGCGCATAGAGCGCCGGCGCCTGCCCGCCCGATGTCTTTTCCTCATAGGAAATCCCGTTCCATTCATAGCCCACGCCGGCCGGAAGCTTTGCTGCCATCTCCTCCATCGCCCTCATCGCCTCGCCGGTGGAAACGCCGGGTGCCGGCGCCCCCATGATCTGCATCGACGGCACGCCGTTGTAACGTTCCAGCTTGGCGGGACCATGGGTCCATTCGGTGGTCGCGAAGGCAGAAATCGGCGCCATCACGCCGCTGCTGCCGCGCACGTGCAGCACGCCGATCGCATCCGGCGTGGTCCGGAAGGGTGCGTCGGCCTGCACATAAACGCGTTTCACCCGGTTGCGGTCGATGAAGTCGTTGACGTAGCTGCTGCCCATCGCCGTGCTGATGGTGTCGTTGACGTCGGACTGCGCAATGCCCAACGCGCCGGCCGCCGCCTGATCGACATTCAGCTTGAGCTGCGGTGTATCCTCCAGTCCATTTGGCCGGACCTGCGCCAGCCGCTTGTCCGCCATCGCCATGCCCAACAGCTGGTTGCGTGCCTCCAGCATCTTCTCATGGCCGAGTTCGGCCCGATCGACGAGCTGGAAGTCGAAGCCGGTGGCATTGCCCAGTTCCTGAACGGCGGGCGGTACGAAGGCGATCACCATGCCGGCGGTCAACTTGCGGAAGGCGGCGTTGGCGCGCAGAGCGATGGCGGACACCTTGTTATCGGCGCCCTTCCGCTTCGACCAATCCTTCATCCGGACGAAGGCGAGCCCGACATTCTGTCCCTGCCCCACGAAGCCAAAGCCGGAAATGGTGAACACGGCCGCGACATTATTCCCCTCGGCTTTTACGAAATGATCGCGCACCTTCAGCAGGGTTCTTTCGGTTTCCCCCAGCGTGGACCCGGCCGGCAGCGATACCTGGGTAATGATGATCCCCTGATCCTCGTCCGGCAGAAAGCCGCCGGGCAGACGCAGGAAGATGATCCCCATGCCGACGACGATCAACGCATAGACCAGCATCGTCCGGCCCCAGCGCCGTTCGACCTTTTGCACGGCGGCGCCATAGCGCACGACATTGCGGTCGAAGCTACCGTTGAACCAGTCGAAAAACCGGCCGAACCGCGATCCCAAAGGGCCCGTCCAGATATGGCTGTGTCCCTTGGGCCGCAGGATCGTCGCGCAAAGCGCAGGCGTCAGTATCAGCGCGACCAACACCGACAATACCATCGCCGACACGATGGTGATGGAGAACTGGCGGAAGATCACCCCCGTCGAGCCGCCAAAAAACGCCATGGGGAGGAATACCGCCGACAGAACCAGGCCAATGCCGATCAGCGCGCCGCTGATCTCATCCATGGATTTCTTGGCGGCTTCCCTTGGGCTCAGCCCCTCCTCCTGGATGATGCGCTCCACATTCTCGACCACGACGATCGCATCATCCACCAGCAGCCCGATCGCCAGTACCATGCCAAACAGCGTCAGGGTGTTGATGGTGAAGCCTGCCGCATAGAGGACCGCCAGCGATCCCAGCAGCACGACCGGGACGGCGATGGTGGGGATCAGCGTGGCACGCCAGTTCTGCAGGAACAGGAACATCACCACGAAGACAAGCAGCGTGGCTTCAAACAGCGTATGGATGACCTGCTCCACCGACAGCTTCACGAAGGTGGAATTGTCGACCGGGAAGTCATATTTGACCCAGCTTGGGAAGGTCTTGGACAATTCCTTGACCCGGCTCTTCACGCCTTCGACGGTATCGAGCGCATTGGCACCCGGCGCCAATCTCACGCCAAAGCCGGCGGCGGGATGCCCGTTGAANTTCGCGCTGAAGCTGTAGCTTTCCGCACCCAGTTCGACCCTGGCGACNTCCGCCAGATAGACGACCGATCCGTTGCTGTTGCTGCGCANCCGGATNTGCCGAAATTCTTCNGGCGTTCTGAGCCGCGACTGCGCGGTGACGGTCGCGTTCAGCGCCTGCCCCCTGGGCGATGGCGTGCCGCCGATCTGACCAGCCGAAACCTGGGCGTTCTGGGCCCTGATGGCCGATTTGACGTCGCCGGTGGTGACGCCCAGATTGGTCATCTTATAAGGGTCCAGCCAGATACGCATGGCATATTGCGCACCGATCAACTGAGTGTCGCCCACGCCGGGAACGCGGCTGATGGGGTCCTGCAACGTGGAGGCGATGAAGTCACCAGCATCCTGCTGATCGTGAATGCCGTCATCGGAATAGACGGCCATGATCGTCAGGAAGGTCGAGGCGGACTTGGTCACGCGCAATCCCTGCTGCTGCACTTCCTGGGGCAGCAGGGGCGTGGCCTGGGCCAATTTGTTCTGCACCTGGACCTGCGCGATGTCGGCATCGGTCCCCTGCTCGAAGGTCAGGGTGATGTTCAGATTGCCTGCGGAATCGCTGCTCGACGAAAAATAGCGAAGGTTATCGATGCCCTTCAGCTGCTGCTCGATGATCTGGGTGGTCGTGCTTTCCAGCGTTTCGGCATTCGCGCCCGGATAGCTGGTGGCGATCGTCACCGCGGGCGGCGCGATCTGCGGAAATTGCGCCACGGCCAGCGAGCGTATGGCCAGCATGCCGGCCAGCATGATGACGATGGCGATGACCCAGGCGAAAATGGGCCTGTCGATGAAATAGCGGGACATGGGTCAGTTCGCCCCGCCGGCGTTGGCCTGCTTCTGGGCGACGGTGACCTGCTGAGCCGGGCCCGGTTTCACGACCGTTCCGGGCCGCAGGTTGACCAGACCTTCCACGATCAGCCTGTCTCCAGCCTTCAGGCCTTTGGTGACGATCCATTTGTCGCCCACGGCCCGGTCGGTTTCGACCTGACGCAGTTCAGCCTTGTTGTTCGTGCCCACGACCATGGCGGTCGCCCGGCCCCGCGCGTCGCGGGAAATGCCCTGCTGCGGCGCCAGGACCACCTGGCTCCGCTCTCCTTCGACCAGCCGGGCGCGGACATACATGCCCGGCAACAACAGCCCGTCCGGATTGGCGAAGGTCGCACGCAACGTCACGGCGCCCGAGCTGGGATCGACCGTCACCTCGGAAAATTGCAGACGCCCCTCGATCGGATAAGTGCTGCCATTGGGCAGCAGCAATTGCACGCGCGCGCCAGCGGCAACGCCGACTCCACCGGCCTTCATCGCCTGCTTGAGGTCGATGATCTGCGCGGCCGATTGCGTGACGTCGACATAGACGATGTCGGTGCGCTGGATCGTGGCCAGGGGATCGGCCTGCCCCGCCTGCACCAGGGCGCCAGGCGTGAAAAGGGAGCGCCCGATACGTCCCGATATCGGAGCCCTGATGCGCGTGAAATCCTGGTTCACCCGCGCTGCCTGGACAGCCGCCTGCTGCGCCGCAACATCGGCGCGGGCCTGCTGAGCGGATGCCGCGGCATTGTCGGCCTCCTGCCTGCTGACCGCGTTGATGCCGACAAGATCCCGGTAGCGCTGCGCCTGAAGGGCGGTTGCGCGAATGGATGCCTGCGCCCGCGCCAGCGCGCCCTGAGCCTGACCCAGAGCGGCTCGATAGGGCGCNTCCTCGATCTCGTAAAGCATCTGGCCGGCGCGCACCTGNGCGCCCTCCGCGAACAACCGACGGCGGATTATACCATTGATTTGCGGGCGAACTTCGGCCGTCTCCAGCGCGGCGATACGGCCAGGAAGTTCGGTCATCAGGGGCGCGTTCTGCACCGTGAGTTCCACAATGCCCACGGAGGGAGGCGGCGGTGCAGGCGGTGACTGTTCCCCGCAACCACCCAAAGCCAGAGCGGATGCACAGGCCAGCAATCCGACGAATATCCCCTTTTGCATCGGCCGTGCTCCGTCTTCAACAATGGCATTCTACCGGAATGAACGTTCATTCCGGTTGCGGCGCAGGTAGGAACATGCCACAATTTGTTCAAGAGTAAAAAAGCCTGGGGGAAAGTTTTTGGTTGCGCCGCAACATGAACAGAATGCGAGAAACCGCATATTGGGCGCGGCTCGAAACCTGTTCGCCGCCAATGGTTTTCACCAGACCGCCATGGCCGAACTGGCCGCCGCGGCCCAAGTGTCGGTCGGCCAGATCTACCGCCTGTTCAAAGGCAAGGAAGATATAATCGAGGCGATCGTCCAAGCTGACGCGCAAGAGCGGGAAAGGACGATCCAACACCTGCAGGATCGGCTTGATGCAGGTGATATCAGCGTGGAGCAGACATTCGAACTGCTGATGCTGGATGTCATGGACAACCCGCACGAAGCCCTGTCCTTCGACATTCTGGCTGAAGGTTTTCGCAACGGGCGGGTCGCAGACATGATAGCCGACATGTGCAACGGCTTGCGCAAATCCCTCAGCGATTTTGCTTGCCTGGCCAATCCCGGCCTGTCTGGGGAAGCGTTGAAGAGCGCCGAGGAAATGATCCTTGCCTGTCTTTTCGGCCTTGGTCATCGCAGCCTGTCGAGACCCTCGATCAACGACGAACGCACGGCGCGATGCGCGGCATTCATGATCGTCGCTGCCCTGCGAGCCATGAAGTAGAAGGATTTCCAAACGACCGGACCGATCGCTGGTCGAGAAATCGCGGGCTATAGGATTTCAGGAAGGCCATCTGGCTCAACCAGGTCGATGTCCGCGCCAGCACCGACGACCAATCGACCCGCCCTCGGTTCCCCTCCTTCTACCGCATTGCAGCAGATAGCTGCACGCGAAGCGGCAACTTTGTCAGCCCATGAACATTCTCGCCTCGAAATCGTTCCGGGAGGCATGAGATGAACATGGATATGACGTTCAACCGCAGCTATTTCGAAGCGCGGCTGGATCGCAACCGACGGCTGGCCGCCGGCTCGCGCAATCCGGAAATTCGCGCGATCCACATGGAATATGTCCGGCTCTACAGCCAGTTGCTGGAACAGGGTCGCCCGCCGGCCTGATCCATCATCTGGCGGCAACACCTTCGGGCAACACGACCGCAGACCAGCTTCTGGCGGGTACCAGATATTTGGCAGCAAGGGCCCGAATGTCGGCCGGAGTGACCGTCAGCATGTCCTGCGCCATGGTCTGCATGGCCTGGACATAACGCGGATCATGGGTCGCCCCCTCCATCTGGTTCATCCAGAAGGCATTGCCCGTCCCGGCCCGCATCAGCAGTTGCCGCATCGGCGCGACCGCCCGTTGCAATTCATCATCGCTTACCGGATTCTTGGCCAGATCCGCCGCCGTATCCTTCACCACGCCGTAGAAATAATTGACCCGATCCGGGCGGACCTGGCTCGTCACCAGAATATAGCCGCCGCTTTCATAGGAAAATGGCCAGTTGTTCTGGACGCTGGGTGAATAGGCCGCCCCTTCGGTAGAGCGCAGCTTGTCGAACAGCCGATCATTGAAAATCTGGGTCAGGATTTCCAGCTGCCGCGCTTCCTTGGTCAGCGCGAAACCGCCTGCGGTCGGCCAGGCCATGACGGCCGCCGCCTGCTCCTTGTCACCCTTGTGGCGCAGGACCACCGGCGCCTCGACATGCGCGGGAAAGCGCATGACCTTGTTCGCGGCGGGAACAGGTACATCGGTCCGCTGAGGCAAGGCACCAAAGGTCGCGGCTACGGCCGCAATGGCGTCATCGGCCTTCACCTGTCCGAATATCTGAATCTCGATGGGCCCGGAAGCCAGCAACGGCTCCCAGGTCGCGCGAAAGGCCTGCGGTGTCAGTGCATCGATCTCATTGCGTGATGGCGTGCGGAACCGCACATCCTTGTCGTGCAGCAACCAGTTGAGGTCACGCGCCAGAACCGAATCCGGTGCCCGTTCCATCGCATCATAGGCAACCCCGGCCCCCGTCTTCACACGCGCGATGGGCGCCGGATCCCATCCCGGCGCGAACAATTTGGTCGCGAACAGCAGCAACTGGTCCTTATAGTCCGCCGGCCGCGTCACCGCCTGCATTTCAAAGGCATCGTCGTCGATGGAGAAGTCCATGCCCATGCGACGCCCGTTGGTCAGATCGTCCAGTTCCCGTTGACCAAGCTTTCCGATCCCGCTCGCCACCAGCGCATAGTCGGCTGCCCAGCCCGGCACTGGCCTGGTAGGAGAAAAGGCCTGCTGGCCATGGCCGAAGCGGACGTTGATCCGCACCTTCTCCGTCTCCGCATCATTGGCGAACAGGGTCAGCTTGACGCCGTTGGAAAAGGTGATGCTCTCCATTCCCGGCAGACCGATGGGCGTGCGAGAGACGACTCTGCCCGGCGCGCCAAGCTTGGGCAGGTCCGCCATGGTCACGACCTTGTCCGCCAGCCTGGCGTTGGTCGCAGCCTTGACCGGCGCGGCGACGGCGGCCGCCAGGCGGGCGTCGACCCCCGGCTGCACCTTGCCGGTGATCAACTGCGCGCGAAAAACGCCTGCGGAGAACAGCCGCCGGGTGGAATCCAATATCTTCTGCGGCGTCATGCCCACTTTGCCGGAACGGAAGATTTCCAGTGCCGCCTGCGGGCTGACGGTGGTTTCGCGGATGTCGACCGCGCTTACCAGGTCGCTCGCCTGCTTGGCGCCGGCCTCCGTGTCCGCATTTTCGACCTGAATGGCGAGCGCGGTGTCCATCTGGGCATATTCGCGGTCGATTTCGATCTGGCTCGGCGGGGTGTCCTTCGCATCCTCTATGATCGCGCGGACATCGCCCAGCGCCTTTTCCCAATTCTCTCCCGCCGGCACGATGGTGACGAAGGTGCCGTCGGCGGAACGGCTGATATCCTGCTGATCCACACTCGCCTGAAGAAAGCTGCCACCACTGCGCGCAGCCTGTTCCAGACGGCGGCTGATGATCTGCAGCGCCAGCATGTCGGTCAGCTTGTCCTGATTGTAGACGATGGTGTCGGCATGCGGCTTCCAGGGACGCAGCCAGGCCATGGTCAGGCCCGTCGGCGCGCCCGGCTCCACCGTCACCCGGGTCGCAGGCGCCTTGGGATCGGGTTCCCCGAAATCGGGTAGCGGTGCCCCCTTGCCCGGGACGGTCCAGGGACCGAAATTATCCTTGATCAATTGCTCCGCCACGGCCGGATCAATATCGCCGGCAATCGAGATCACGGCATTTTCCGGTCGGTACCAACGCTGGTGGAAAGCCTCCATCTTCGCGGCCGTGACAGCATTCAGCGTCGCGACCGTGCCGATCGGGCTATGATCGGCCAGCGGCTGGCCAGCGAAGAAATGCCGCCGGGTGGCGTCGGAAATCCGCATCTGCGGCCCGTCGCTTTCCCGCTTTTCCGCCAGCACGACGGCCCGCTCTGCATCAACGGCGCTGTCGACGATATTGGGATCGGTCATCATGCCGGCCAGGATCTTCATGCTTTCGCCGAGGCTGGCCGGGGTCGTCTGCGGCAGGTCGAGCGCATAGGTCGTTCCCGTGGCGGTCGTCTGCGCATTGCTGTCGCTGCCGAAGGTGACGCCCAGCCGCTGCCAGATGCGCTTGGATTCGCCGTCCGGCACATGGCGGGAACCGCGGAAGGTCAGATGCTCCATGAAATGGGCGTATCCCAGTTCATCGGGATGCTCCATCAGAGAGCCGGCGTCGATCCGCAGCCTGACCGACACCTGCCCCGGCGGCACGCCGTTGCGGCGGACAGCGTAGCGCAAGCCGTTGGACAATGTGCCAAAGCGCCACGCCGGATCGATNGGCACGTCGCTGTTCTCATAGAGCCATGGCCTGACCTGNGCATGGCTGGAACCCGGCGCGACCGNCGTGGCGGCTGGATCGCTTTTCGCCGAGAGAGGCGCGGTAATGCCCGAAAGCAGAAGGGCAAGGACGGACAGCGANGCGGCAGAACGCCGGAAAGGAAAGCTCATGGCCGCGCAGCCTAAAGAGATTTTCCTGAATGGCCACTGACAAAGCACGAAGCGCGCGGACTGCTGCGCAAAATCCCTCCGGATTGGGCATCCGGAGGTTCTGCGGCGGCGAGCACCTGGTCCCCCGCCGCCGATCTGCAATCCTATCGCGCGAACCGGGCTCCTACCTGGGCAGGAGCACATCGGATATCATTAAACCCGCAGTCGGGCCGCCATTCACCGCCCGCCGGTCTTCTGAACCGCACCCTTATGGGTGCCGACACCGCCGCCCCCGCGACGCCGCCGGAAATTCTTCTTTGCCGGGTTCGCGGCTTCGCCGTCCGGCCGATGCGCCCGCTCGGCATTGCCGCGCTGCTGCTTCTGCTGGTCCTGATAACGGCGCTGGCCGTCGGCGCGGCGCACTTTCTGCTCCGGCGTCTGCTCGCGCCCCTTGCGCTGCGGCGCGGCCTTGGGAAGATTGCGCACCGCCTCGACGAAATTCTCCGGCAGCGGCACAACGTCCAGCTTCACCTTGGTCGTGCGCTCGATGGCCTTCAGATAAGGCCGCTCGTCGTCCGCCACGAAGCTGATTGCGACGCCATCCGCGCCCGCCCGCGCCGTGCGGCCGATACGGTGGACATATTGCTCCGGCACATTGGGCAGCTCGAAATTGATGACATGGCTGACGCCCGACACGTCGATGCCGCGCGCCGCGATATCGGTCGCTACCAGCAGCTTCACATGGCCATGGCGGAAGGCCTGGAGCGCGGTGGTGCGCTGCGCCTGGCTCTTGTTGCCATGGATCGCGACCGCCTGAATGCCTGCGCCTTCCAGAAAGCGCACGACCCGGTCGGCGCCATGCTTGGTCCGGGTGAAGATGAGCGCGCGATCAATATCCTCATTCTGGATCGTCAGGTTGAGCAGCGCCTGCTTCTCCACCTGATTGACAAAGGTCGCCTGCTGCCGGACCCGCTCGGCCGTCGTTGATTGCGGGGCAACGCTGACCTTCACCGGATCGTGCAGGAACTGACTGGCCAGCGCCTCGATCTCACCCGGCATGGTGGCGGAGAAGAACAGGTTCTGCCGCTCCTTCGGCAGCAGTTTGGCGATGCGCTTCAACGGGTGGATGAAGCCCATGTCCATCATCTGGTCGGCTTCATCGAGGACGAAAATCTCGGTATCCTTGATCGTGAAGGCGCGCTGGTCGATCAGATCGAGCAAACGGCCCGGCGTCGCGACGACGATATCGACGCCCCGTCCCAACGCCCGGATCTGCCGGTTGATCGGCACGCCGCCAAACACGACCTCCACGGACAGCTTCAGGAAGCGGCCATAGTCACGGAAACTCTGCGCGATCTGCGCCGCCAGTTCACGCGTCGGCGACAATACGAGCATGCGGCAACCCTGCAGCGGTGTCGGCTTGGGATTGCGGGCGAAGTGATCAAGGCTGGGCAGCGCGAAGGCGGCGGTCTTGCCGGTGCCGGTCTGCGCGATGCCGCACAGATCCTTGCCCTTGAGCAACACGGGAATGGCTTGCGCCTGGATGGGCGTTGGCGAACCATATTTCTTGGCGGCGAGCGCCTTCAGGATCGGCTCGGCAAGGCCAAGGTCGGTAAATTGCATGAATGATAACTCACAAATGGGCCCCGGCGCCTGCCGGCAGGGCCGGGACGCAAGGCGGGTTACGAAACGACCCGCGTGAAAAGGGAAGCCTCAAAGCTTGGCGCAGACTTTCATTGGCCGGCCCCGATACCCGTCCGGGCCGAAGCGATCACGCTGCCAATCGCTGATGGGGGCATGAAGCCCGCTGCTGCGTTGCAGCGCATATGGCGGGAATGTCGGGAAAAAGCAAGCGGCGCCTTTCGCCTCCCCTAAAGCGTCACCTCGACATGCTTGCTTCGCATCTCCTCGCGCACGTCTCCGCCGAACATCTGCCGGAACATGCCGCCCAACGACATGTCCGCTCGCCAGATTTCCGCGCGGCCAAGATCGAAGCGCAGCATCATCAGATGCGGGTCCTGCCTCCCGCCGGGATACCAGCTCGCGACATCATTGGTCCAATAGCGATCAATTACCGCCGGGTCCGCCTCCTCAACCAGGGTGCCGTCGACGCAGGCGAACAGGAAATGCCCCTTGCCCGCGAACTGCGCCATGGCCGGCCCGCCCTTGGCCAACCGGTTCTCCCGCGTCGTATAGAACCAGAAGCAATGATTTGCGCCGGGATCGAGCTGCGCCGTCATGGGCATGCTGTGATCCGGTGATCCTCTCAGGCCGACCATCAGGAACGGGCTTTGCGACAATTCCGTCCAGAAGCGGTGGCGGATATCGGTCTCGTTGCTCATCTTCTCTCTCCCTTCGACATCAGGCGGGGCTCAATCGACGGCGCCAAGCGTTTTGCGAGACGCAATTTAGCACGAAAGCTTGATCTTGCGCAGTCTTCTCTCCACATAGCGGGCATGTTGATCGAGACAGAAGCGACGCCCAATCCGGCCACCGTCAAGTTCATTCCCGGCCGCGTGGTCATGGGCATGGGCACCCGTGATTTCGCCACACCGGAAGAGGCGGAGGCATCGCCGCTGGCCGACGCGCTGTTCGGGCTGGGCGACGTGACAGGCGTCTTCTTCGGGGGAGACTTCATTTCCGTCACCATCGCGCCCGGCGCGCAGTGGAGCGACGTGAAACCCGACATTCTTTCCGTCCTGCTCGAACATTTCACTGCCAACATGCCGCTGTTCGCGCCCGGCTCCGCCGGCGAGATTTTCGTGCCGGAAGAAGAAGAATTCGCCGACGATCCGGAAGATGAGGAGATCATCGCGCAGATTCGCGAGTTGATCGACACGCGCGTTCGTCCAGCAGTGGCCAATGACGGCGGTGACATCATCTATCGCGGGTTCGACAAGGGCACCGTCTATCTGCGCATGCAGGGTGCCTGTTCGGGCTGCCCTTCCTCCACAGCGACGTTGAAGAACGGCATCGAACAGCTGCTCAAGCATTATGTGCCCGAAGTGACGGAAGTTCGCGCTGTCTGAGCGAAAAAACAGTTTGCCGGGAATGATTGGCAAAGCCGCGCCGATCGATTAACCGCATAGCCGGGCATCGCATCAGGCGAGCGGTCTACAGGGGTTTTCTTTGCGCATATTGGTCATCGACACCGCGACACAGGCGCTGTCCGTGGCGTTGCTCGATGATGATGTGCCCCTCGGTCATTTTCATGAGATCGTCGGACGCGGGCACGCGGAGGCCCTGCTGCCCGCCATTGCCGCCTTGCCAGACGGCGGCCGTGCCGATGCGATCGCCGTCGATGTCGGCCCCGGCAGCTTTACGGGTGTGCGGATCGGCGTCGCCGCGGCGCGGGCGCTGGCGCTGGCCTGGGGCATTCCGCTGCATGGCTACAGCGCTCTCGGGATCATCGCTGCGAAGGCCGCCGCGGCATATCATCAAAGCGGACCTGTGGCCGTCACCATCACGGGCGGCCATGGCGAATTGTTCTGGCAGACCTTTTCCGCAGATGGGCTTGAACCGCTCGGCAAGGCGGCTTCCACGCCCATTGCCGAACTGGCGCACCAATTGGAGCATTCCACCGTCTACGGCACCGGCGCCGAAACATTGGTGACCGCGCGCGGCCATGGCATGGCGGTCAGCCTTTATCCCGATGCCGCCGACTATCCATTGGTGGCAGGATTGGCACCCCTGCCGCCCTCCCCCATTTACTGCCGCGGGGCCGATGCACGGCCTATGGCGGAACGGGCCGCACCATGACCCCAGGCCTGACGCTCCATTCCTATGAGGATGGCGAACGGAACGCCATGAGCGACGCCATGGAAATCATGGCGCGCGCCTTCGACCCGGCTTTTGGCGAAGCATGGACGCTGCCGCAACTCGCCGGGGTGATGACGATGCCCGGAACATGGCTCACCATCGCCCGGATCGATGCCGCGCCGGTCGGCTTTGCCCTCGTGCGCTCGGTGCTCGACGAATGCGAATTATTGTTGCTGGCCGTCAGCCCGCTCTGGCGCGGAAGAGGCATTGGCGAGGCACTGCTGCGCGATAGCCTCAGAACGGCGCGCAAGCGGGGCATTACGTCGATGAATCTGGAAGTGCGCGCGTCGAATACGGCAATAAGCCTGTATGAAAAAGCCGGATTTGAATATGTACATCGCCGCCCCGGTTACTATCGCGGCAACGATGGACAACTTCATGATGCACTGAGCTTTCGTATCGATATGCTCAGGTGATTTTCATCCGCCCTTGCAAAACGTAAATCATCGGTATAGCTGACCCATACCGCTCCTGAAATGATTTTCCTCGGGCGGGTCGCGCAACCAATAGCCTTCGCAGGGAAAAGAAATGGAAATCGAATCAGCGCAGAGCGAACTGCTCATTACTTTGACGTCGGATATTGTCGCGGCCCATGTCTCGAACAACAGCGTCGCCGTCTCCGACGTATCTACCCTGATCCAGAATGTGCATGCCGCGCTTTCCGGCCTTGCTTCGCCGGCTGCGGTGCCTGAAGTGAAGCCGGAACCGGCGGTGTCGGTCCGATCTTCGATCAAGCCCGACTACATCATCTGCCTGGAAGACGGTAAGAAGCTCAAGATGCTGAAGCGCCACCTGATGACTCATTATCAAATGACGCCGGAAGATTATCGCGCGAAATGGAGCCTGCCGGCGGACTATCCGATGGTCGCTCCCAACTATGCCGAACAGCGCCGCAGCCTTGCCAAGAAAATCGGCCTCGGCACCAAGCGCCGTCGCGTCCGCGCACCCAAATAAGCGCGCAAACACAGGTAAAGCCCAAGGAAAAAGGGGAGCGCCCGATGGCGCGCCCCTTTTATAGTGGGAGGAAAGCCGCTAGGCTCTTTCCGGTCCACGTGAATTCCAGCCAAGTGAGCCTGCATGAACCGCAAGATCGACGTCGAAGCCCTTTGCCATGAAAAGGGCCTGCGCATCACCGAACAGCGCCGCGTCATTGCCCAGGTGCTGAGCGACGCGAGCGATCATCCGGATGTGGAGGAGTTGCACAGGCGCTCCGCAGCGATCGATCCGGGCATCTCCATCGCGACCGTCTATCGCACCGTCCGCCTGTTCGAGGAAGCGGGCATATTGGACCGGCACGATTTCGGGGATGGCCGCGCCCGCTATGAGGCNGCGCCCGAATCCCACCACGACCATCTGATCGATGTCGAAACCGGCAATGTCATCGAATTCGTCGATCCTGAACTGGAGCAGCTTCAGAAGCAGATCGCGGAAAAGCTCGGCTTTCGCCTGGTCGACCATCGGATGGAACTGTACGGCGTCGCGCTCGACCGCAAGAGCTGAGGCAGCTTGGCTGCATTCCGCCGCATCATGCGCCTGGCGGCCCTGGCCGCGAGCCTGCTGCTCTGCCTGATCCCACATCTGTTCTGGCGCGCGATTGGGCGCCGGTCACCCTGGCCGCCGCGCTTTCTGGCGTTGGCGGGCCGCGCCGTCGGAGCCCGCGTGCGGATCGATGGTCATCCCTTCCAGGGCGACAGCTTCATCATCGCCAATCATGTGAGTTGGGTGGACATATTGGTCCTGGGCGGCGCCACGGGCGCGGCCTTCGTCGCGCATGACGGCATAGCACGCTGGCCGGTCATCGGTTGGTTGGCAGCGCAGAACAATACGCTTTTTGTCGCCCGCGACAGGCGGGGAGCGCTTTCCTCCCAGCTCGACACCCTGCGGGCGGCCTTGGCCGGGCATCAACCGGTTGCGCTTTTCCCGGAAGGCACGACCAGCAACGGCAGCGGCCTCCTGCCGTTCAAGCCCGCCCTGCTGGCTGTACTCCTTCCCCCTCCGCGATCAGTCCGGATTCAGCCGGTCCATATCGACTATGGCCCGGCGACCGCCGAGATCAGCTGGCATGGCAACGAGCCGGCCGGGGCGAACGTCAAGAGACTGCTGGAACGCAGCGGCAAGCTTGACGTCACACTGCGCTTCCTGGAGCCGTTCGATCCGGCAATCTGCCCCGATCGCAAGGCCTTGGCCGCCATGGCACAGGAAAGAATAGCCACCAGCATCATCGCGCACCTGGCGCCTTTTACTTGAGCCGCACCCCTTGTATAGCTGGATCGCATGAATCGGTACGACGCCCAAAAGACTCCAGCGACATTCCACGTCAAATCCTTCGGCTGCCAGATGAACGTCTATGATGGCGAGCGCATGGCAGAAATGCTGGGAGAGCGCGGCATGACCGCAGCAGCCGAAGGCGT
>JGI24741J21665_1000005_pt1 | contig 48785 bp, 51 predicted proteins | sample KBSCornC7_FD_21665 | JGI IMG/M metagenome (IMG submission 21665) | reverse complement strand
TCAGGGATCGGCCGCGACCCGGCCAGCAATATCGCGGTGATGTCGGAAGCCGCTGCGTTCATTCCCGCCCGTTAGCGGAGGGAGTCCGCCACGAAAAGCTATTTCCCGGTCGCCGCCGACCCCGCGGTCTTCTGCGCCACCTGCACCGGCAGGCCGATGCGCAGGCTCTTCAACTGCGCCAGCCGCGCCCGGAAGGCCGCCAGTTCCCTGCCCGCCAGTTGCGACGTCGTGGTGAAACGCACCGACAGCGGATTGATCGTCTGCCCGTTCCGGTACAATTCATAATGCAGATGCGGTCCGGTCGACAGGCCCGACGACCCGACATAGCCGATCACCTGCCCCTGCCGCACCCGCTGCCCCGGCGATGCCGCGATGCGGCTCATATGCGCATAGCCGGTGGCAAGGCCGCCGCCATGCTCCAGCCGGACATAATTGCCATGCCCGCCATGCCGCCCGGCATAGGATACGACGCCGTCGGTCGCGGCATAGATGGGCGATCCATAGGCGGCGGCGAAGTCGATCCCCGCATGCATGCGGGTATAGCCCAATATGGGATGCCGCCGCATGCCGTAGCTGGACGACATGCGCCCCGCCACCGGCGCCGACAGCACGCCGCGCCGCTGGCCCACGCCGGATGCCTCGAACCATTGGGTCCGCCCATCCTGCGTCCATTTCAGCATGTCGATGCCGCGCCCGCTCGCCCGGTGCAGCCCGGCGAACAGCAGGTCGCCCACCTCCACATCGCCGGTGTCGGCCCGCCGATATTCGGTGACGATGTCGTATCGGTCGCCGGCGGAGATCGAACCCAGATCGACCTGCTGCGCCACGACGCGCAGGAAGCTCTGGATCGCCTTGGGCGGCGCCCCCGCCGCCCTGGCCGAGCGATAGAGGCTCTCGCCCACCACGCCCTGGATACGCAGCGGCGTCTCGTCCACATGGATCGCCGTCCGCTGCACCTGCAACACGCCGCCGACCCGCGCAATCTCGATCCCCAGGTCAAGCCGCGCCCGGAAAGCCAGCTTGTCCAGAGGCCGCGGCACGTCCTGACTCGCCCGCCGGCCCAGCACGATGTCCAGCGGTGTCCCCGGCTTCAATCCCGCGCCGATGTCGCCCGCCATCAGGCTGGTGACCGTCGCCGTGTCGCTGCTGCTCACGCCCGCTCGCGCCAGTGCCCGTGACAGCGAATCGCTGCCGCCGATCTGCGCGCGCAATTCGATCTGCGGCCGCTCCGGCGTCTCGCGCAGCGGTTGCACCGCGTCGGTCGGTCCCATGCGCCGCCCGCTGTCCGCGCCCAGGGCCAGGGGCATGATCATCTGGCTGCGCACTTCATCGAACTGCCTGGCCGCCATCAGCGGCTGCCGTTCGCCGGGCAAGGGATGAAAGCCCGGCGACAGATAGAGCGCCGCCGCGCACAAGCCGAAACAGGTCGCAAGGCCCCGGAACCAGGTGAAACTTCCCACCCGCTGGCCAAGGTCGGGGACCAGTTCGACATCCTCGGCCCAGTCGCGCAGCTTCTCGCGCCAGTCGCGCCGGTCCGGCCCCCCGTTGCGGATCGAGTCAGTCAGCCACAGGGACGCGGAGGCGCCACCCTGCTGGGCATTGATCTGACCATCATGAAACACGGTAAAACAGGCCCCCGGGGCAAATGTCGCCCGACCCCCGCCGCGCGCTCATCCGCAATTTTGTAAAAGGGCAAGGTTAAAGTCAAATAAACGCGCCTTTTTTAACCCTTTTTCCGCGACCGGCCGTGCCGCGCAAGGGGCCGGCAGACCAATCCCCCTTGCCCTTGCCCGATCCATGCCCGACATAGCGGGGACCATGGCCCAGTTCGCCCGATCGCCCCTCACCGCCGTCCTGGGCCCCACCAATACCGGCAAGACGCATCTGGCGGTCGAACGCATGTGCGGCCATTCCTCCGGCATGATGGGCTTTCCGCTGCGCCTGCTGGCGCGGGAAGTCTATGACCGGGTGGTCGGCATGAAGGGGCCGGCGCAGGTCGCCCTTGTCACCGGCGAGGAAAAGATCGTGCCGCCGGGCGCGCGCTACTTCCTCTGCACGGCGGAATCGATGCCGATCGGCACAGGCCGGCAGGCTGGAACGGCGCAGGACGGGCTCGGCGATTATGCCTTCGTCGCCCTGGACGAGGCCCAGCTCGGCGCCGATCCGGAACGGGGCCATGTCTTTACCGACCGCCTCCTCCGGGCAAGGGGGCGGGAGGAAACCATGATCCTGGGTTCAGCCAGCATCGGCCGCGTGGTGAAGGCGCTGGTCCCCGATGCGGAGATCATCGGCCGCCCCCGCTTCTCGACGCTCAGCTATGCCGGCGCGAAAAAGCTCTCCCGCCTGCCCAAACGCTCCGCCATCGTCGCCTTCTCCGCCGAGGAGGTCTATGCCGTGGCGGAAATGCTCCGCCGCTTCCGGGGTGGAGCGGCGGTGGTCATGGGCGCGCTCTCGCCCCGCACCCGCAATGCGCAGGTGCAGATGTTCCTGAACGGAGAGGTCGACTATCTGGTCGCCACCGACGCGATCGGCATGGGCCTCAACCTCGACGTGGCGCATGTCGCCTTCGCCTCGCTGCGCAAATATGACGGCCACCGCACCCGCCGCCTGACGGTCGCGGAAATGGCGCAGATCGCGGGACGCGCCGGCCGCCACCACCGGGACGGCACCTTCGGCAGCCTGGGCCATGAAGACGGCGACGCCGCCTTCACGCCGGAGGAGATAGAGGCGATAGAGGCCCACCGCTTCCCGCCGGTGGAACAGCTTTTCTGGCGCAACGGCACGCCCCGCACCGACAGGCTGGATCACCTCATTTCCGATCTGGAGCAGAAACCCGACCGCCCCGAACTGCGCGCCGCTCCCGAAGCGGTCGACCTCGCCGTGCTCAAACGGCTCGCCGACGATCCGCTGGTCATCGATCGGGCACGCGGCAGGAAGCAGGTCGAACGCCTCTGGGCCGCGTGCAGCCTGCCCGATTTCCAGAAGCTGGGCGCTGAACATCATGCCCGCGCCGTCGGCCGCATCTGGCGCTTCCTGTCGGACGACAGCCTGGGTGCCGGGGGCCATATTCCCCGCGACTGGTTCGCCCAGCAAATTGCCCGACTCGATTCGGTGCAGGGCGACATCGACACCCTGTCCGGCCGGATCGCCGCCGCCCGAACCTGGTCCTATATCGCCCACCGGGCCGACTGGCTCGCCCATCCGGCGGAAATGGCGGAGCGGACGCGCGCCCTGGAGGAAAAGCTGTCCGACGCCCTCCACGCCGCGCTGACACAGCGTTTCGTGGACCGGCGCACCACGGTTCTGCTAAGGGATATTGGCCAGAGCGCGGCCAATCTGCCGGTCGAAATCGAACCGGATGGGACAGTCTGCGTCGATGGCGAGACGATCGGGCGACTTGACGGATTTCGTTTCTCGGTCGATCCCGCTACCCGGCATCAGGACAGGAAGATGCTGCTGGCGGCCGCTGAACGGCGCCTTGGAAGGATATTGCGAGTGAAGGCTGACGAATTGCTGGGCGCACCCGATACTGATTTCGCGCTCATGGACGAAGCAGGACAGACCCCCGGCATAGGCTGGAAGGGGGATCCGGTGGCCACGCTGCACGGCGGCGCCACGCTGCTGACACCGGAAATTCGGCTGGATCGCGCGCTTCTGGCGCTGGGCCAGGATGTGCAGAAGCAGGTGGCGGCCCGCCTCGCCGCGTGGATGGACGCGCAAAAGGAAAAGCATCTGCTGCCGCTCACCAAGATGGTGGCCAGCGCCTCCGACCCGGAAGTCCCCGCCGTTGTCCGCGCCGTCTTTGCCCAGCTTGCCGATGCCGGCGGCGTCATCGCGCGCACCGACCTCGATTCGGCGCTCGGCCATCTCGACAAGGACCAGCGCCATCTGCTGCGCCGCGCGGGCATCGATATCGGCGTGCTCGACATCTATCATCCCGGCCTGCTGAAGCCCGGCGCCGCCCGCTGGCGCGCTGTCCTGCTGGCGGCGCGCCTGGGCAAGCCGTGCCTGCCCCTGCCCGGCCCCGGCCTCACCCTGATCCCGGCTGGCGAGAAGCCCGAACAGATGGGCGCGCGCATCGCCGGCTTCCGCGGCTTTGGCGAACAGATGCTGCGCATCGACATGGCCGAACGCATGGCCCGCACCGCGCATGAGGCCATTGCAAAGAACGAGGCCTTCACCGCGCAAAGCCCGCAGATCGTCTCACTCGGCCTGTCGGAGGATGCCTTCCAGCAACTGATGCGCCTGGCGGGCTTCCGCGCCGTGGAGGCGCCGGCCGAGGGCGGACCCAACTGGGCCTTCCGCGGCCGGCAGAAGGCCCGCGCGCACCAACAGCACGCCAGCCGTGAAAAGCGCGGCGCACCGGCCCAGGGCAAGCCGCGCAACGACCGCGGGCCGCGCCCCGCCGCCTCGTCCGGCCCAGCCCCCACCGGCAACAACGCCTTTGCGGGCCTGGCCGAACTGCTCGGCCGCAATGGCTGACGCGGGCCTGGTTCCGGCCCACGGCCCCAGCCTGCGCATCGACAAGTTCCTCTGGTTCGCGCGCCTCGCGAAGAGCCGTTCCATCGCCCAGAAAATGGCGGAGGACGGTCACATCCGCCTCAATGGCCGCCGCATCGAACGCTCGCACGCGCCGGTGCGGGCGGGCGACCTCATCACCTTTCCCCACCCCAGCGGCGTCCGGGTGGTCCGCATCCTCCAGCTCCCCGGCCGCCGGGGCCCGGCGGCCGAAGCGCAATCCTGTTATGAGGAACTTACCGTGGGCGCCTGAGCCCCGATGATCCTTCCCGCCAAGCCCGGCTAACGCCCACCCAAAAATATCCTCATTGACCTTCGCCCCGGCCGCGCATAGCAGGCGCCGATTGTCTCAATTCCAAGAGTGTTGACCCATGACCTATGTGGTGACCGATAACTGCATCCGCTGCAAATATATGGATTGCGTCGAAGTTTGCCCCGTGGACTGTTTCTACGAGGGTGAGAACATGTTGGTCATCAATCCCAATGAGTGCATCGACTGCGGCGTGTGCGAACCGGAATGCCCGGCCGAAGCGATCTTGCCCGATACCGAGAACGGCCTGGAAAAATGGCTGGAGCTCAACACGAAATTCTCCGCCGAATGGCCGAACATCACGGTCAAGGGCGATGCGCCCGCGGACGCCGATGAAATGAAGGGCATCGAAAACAAGCTGGAGAAATTCTTCTCGGCGGAACCCGGCACCGGCAGCTGAGCGACCGGCCCCGGTCGTCCCAGGACTAGCTCTAGCGGTCAACTTGCGCGCCCACTCCCGGATTTTGTGTCCGGGGGTGGCAATTTTGTTACGAATCTGATAAATGGGAACCAACAGGTGGACATGGTCGCGTCCGCTACGGAGACAAATGCCTGATGTTATGATGGTGGCGCCGCGCTTCCCCTGGCTGGTGCGTCTTTTCGCACCTGCAACGCGAATGCCACCGTTCCCCCGAACACATGGAAAGGTTTCAAATGGCTGCCAAGGCGCTGTCCTTTGACGTAGGTGATTATGTTGTTTACCCCAAGCATGGCGTTGGCCGCGTCATAGAGCTGCAAAAGGAGCAGATCGCAGGCATGGAGCTGGAGCTGTACGTGCTCCGCTTCGAGAAGGAGCGCATGACGCTCCGCGTTCCCACGAACAAGGCCGAAGGCGTCGGCATGCGCAAGCTGTCCTCCAACAAGACGCTGGAGGAAGCGGTCGAAACGCTGAAGGGCAAGCCCAAGGTAAAGCGGACCATGTGGTCGCGCCGCGCCCAGGAATATGAAGCGAAGATCAACTCGGGCGACCTGGTGTCGATCGCGGAAGTGACGCGTGACCTGTTCCGCGCCGACGATCAGCCGGAACAGAGCTATTCCGAACGGCAGATCTTCGAGGCCGCGTCCAGCCGCCTCGCCCGCGAACTCGCGGCGATGGAGGAAACGGACGAACCCAGCGCCCTCAAGAAGATCCTGCGCATCCTCAATGAGGCCGCACCCCGGCACGTGAAGGTCGAAGGCTGAAGAATTCGGGCTGAACCGACAACGGCAGGCCTGGAAAAGGGCGCCCCCGATCGGGGCGCCCTTTTTGCATGTCAGCCACGCGGATGAAGCCGGACGGCCGGTTCCGCCGAGGGCTTCACTCGCCCTTGGCCGCGCCTGCCGCATCCTTGGCCGCGTCGCCGACGTCGCTCGCCGCCTGACCGACCTGCGAGGCGGCGCTTTCGACCGCGCTGTCCTTCCGGCTCTGGCTGCTGATCAGGAAGAAGGCGGCAATGGCCACAACCACGACCAGCAGGAGAACCGCTATCATGGTGCCGCCGCCGCCACGCTTTTCGATGATCGTGGTCGTTGCTGGACGCTCCTGATAATCCGCCATATTGATCCTCCTCATCTTCACGCCACCCGGCGGCATAAATGCGCAAGCACACAGACGGGTTCCTGGCGGGTTCCTGGGCCGCGACGGCCGCGCCAAGGCGCCTTTCCGGATAATCTCTCAGCGGCAATAGCCCTCCCGTCCCGGCAGGACGATCAGGCAGTCCTGCCGGCCAGCCAGATCCTTGAAGCCGGTCTCCGCCCCCGTTCCCGGACGGATGGTCAGATCCTTGCCGTCGCGCATGAAGCGGATCGTCTTTCCTTCGGCCACGCCGGCATAATCCGCCTGCCGGTCCAGATTGTCCTGGTTCGCGATCGCATAATGGCCGCGCCGNCCGTCCGGCGAAGGCTGAATGTCCAGGAATAGCCCCTCCGGCCCGTTCCACCGTCCGACCCATTCGTCGGTCGGCAGGTTCGCCGACTCGTTGACGGCCGATCCGACGGCGTCCGGCTCCGCGATCGCCTCAACCTCCGGGGCCTCGACATTATTTCCCTCGTTCCGGTCCACATTCTTCGTGCAGCCCGACGATAGCGCTCCCATTGCCATCAGCGGCAGGAGCAGGCCCAGATTGCGGCGTTTCATCCATCTTTCTCCTTGCAATTGACCCGATAAACCGCTGAACGCGAGGCTTCGATCCATTTTTTCCGGAAGGGACGGAGCCGCATGTCAGCGGCTGCGGCGGGAAAATCGGATCATGGGCGGGGAAGAGAGATGGAGAACAAGGTTGAGGTGCGCCCGGAACGGGCGCGGTTCGTTCGCGAATCCGCTGATTTCCGGCGGCAGGCGCTGATAGAGGCGACGGCGCGCTGCCTTGCGGAAAAGGGCGTGGGCGGCACTTCCGTTCGTGCGATCTGCGCCTATGCCGGCGTCTCGGCGGGCTTGCTCACCCATTATTTCGATGGCGTCGACGCCTTGATCCTGGCCACCTATCGCGATGTCGGCGAAAAGGTCGCCGCCGCGATGGAACGCGCCGTGGCGGAGGCTGGACCCGATCCGCGTGACCGACTCTGGGCCTATCTGCGGTCGAACTTCCAGCCGCCCGTGCTGGACCCCAATCTGCTCGCGACCTGGATTTCCTTCTGGAGCCTCAACAAGACCAATCCGGCGATCGCCGCCACCCATGCCGAAACCTATGGCGGGGGACGCGAACGCATGGAGGTTCTGCTGCGTGAAGCAGCGCCGCAGATCCCGCGTCCCGACGCGCGCATCGCCGCGATCGGGCTGACCGCCATGATCGACGGCCTGTGGCTGGAACTGTGCCTCGACTCCTCGACCTTCACGATCGCCGAAGCNCTCGGCATGATAGAGGAAGCGATGAATTACGTGCTNGCGAAGCCCAGAAATGGCCAAGTCGATCAATGACGCGGGTAGTGATCGTTTTTATCAATCAAGCTGGCCAATAAAACCAATTTCACGCCACCCCGCGCATTCCCTACATGGGTCGGGCAACAGCAACCCCTGTAAAGGAACTGGAAAGCCCATGGCGCTTATCAATACGACCATCAAGCCGTTCACCGCCACCGCTTACAAGGAAGGCAAGTTCGTCGACGTGACCGACGCCGACGTGAAGGGCAAGTGGGCCGTCTTCTTCTTCTACCCCGCCGACTTCACCTTCGTCTGCCCGACGGAGCTGGAGGATCTGGCCGACATCTACCCGACGCTGCAGAAGCTGAATGTCGAGGTGTACTCGGTGTCGACCGACACGCATTTCAGCCACAAGGCCTGGCATGACACCTCGCCGGCCATCGGCAAGATCAATTATTACATGCTGGGCGACCAGTCGGGCCAGATCACCAATAATTTCGACGTGATGCGTCCGGGCGTCGGCCTCGCCGACCGCGCGACCTTCCTGGTCGATCCCGAAGGCGTGATCCAGTTCATGGAAATCACCTCGGAAGGCGTCGGCCGCAACGCGACCGAACTGCTTCGCAAGGTCAAGGCTGCGCAATATGTCGCCGCCAACCCCGGCGAAGTCTGCCCGGCCAAGTGGGAAGAAGGCGAAGCAACCCTCGCTCCGTCGCTCGACCTCGTCGGCAAGATCTAAGAGCCTTGAGTCTCGTCGGGCTGGGTCGAGATACGCTCTCCCCTGCCCGGCGGACCATCCTGGAACCGCGTTNTCCTGCGAAGACAGGAACACGGTCCCCTTTCGTGCCGAATTCCCGCCTTCGCAGGAAAACGGAACGTCAATACCGCCAGATCATTAGCAAGAACGCCGGGCCTTCGGGTCGCACCATCCCGGCGAAGATATAGAGCATCGTGCGCAAAAGTGGGAACCGGTTTTGCGCAAAAACGATGCGACATCAAAAGCATAGCGCGCGCTGCATGACTCGGACTTGACGCAACGCGCTCTAGCCGCGCCCCGGATAGGCGCGCCCAACCCAAGGAGACCAGAAGATGTTGGACGCAAATCTCAAGGGCCAGCTCAAGGCCTATATGGCGAACATCACCCAGCCGATCGAACTGGTCGCGTCGCTGGACGACGGCGCGAAGAGCCGGGAACTGAAGACCCTGCTGGACGAGATCGCCGAACTGTCGGACAAGGTGACCATCGCCGCCGGTCATGACAGGCGCGTGCCCAGCTTCATGATCCGCCGCGCTGGCACGGACATCGGCGTCACCTTCGCCGGCCTGCCCATGGGCCATGAATTCACCTCGCTGGTGCTGGCGCTGCTCCAGGTCGGCGGCCACCCTTCCAAGGCGGCGCAGGACCTGATCCAGCAGATCAAGGATCTGGACGGCGACTTCGCCTTCGAAACCTATTTCTCCCTCTCCTGCCAGAATTGCCCCGACGTGGTGCAGGCTCTCAATCTGATGAGCGTGCTCAACCCGCGCATCAGCCACGTCGCGATCGACGGCGGGCTGTTCAAGGAAGAGGTCGACGCCCGCAAGGTCATGGCCGTCCCCACCGTCTTCCTGAACGGCGAACCCTTCGCCAGCGGCCGCATGGAGCTGGAGCAGATCGTCGCCAGGATCGACAGCGGCGCGGCAGCCCGCGCGGCCGAGAAGATCGAGGCCCAGGACCCGTTCGAGGTGCTGGTGGTCGGCGGCGGCCCCGCCGGCGCGGCCGCCGCGATCTATGCGGCGCGCAAGGGCATACGCACCGGCGTCGCGGCGGAGCGTTTCGGCGGCCAGGTGCTCGACACCATGGATATCGAAAATTTCATCTCGGTCAGCCGTACCGAGGGGCCCAAGCTGGCGTCGGCGCTGGAAGCGCACGTCAAGGATTATGAAGTCGAGATCATGAACCTTCAGAAGGCGGCAAAGCTGATCCCCGCCAGGACCGAAGGCGGCTATCATGAGGTCGTGCTGGAAAATGGCGCGTCGCTCAAGGGCCGGACCGTCATCCTCTCCACTGGCGCCCGCTGGCGGCAGATGGGCGTGCCGGGCGAAGAGGAATATCGCAACAAGGGCGTCGCCTATTGCCCGCATTGCGACGGTCCGCTGTTCAAGGGCAAGCGCGTGGCGGTGATCGGCGGCGGCAATAGCGGCGTCGAAGCCGCGATCGACCTTGCCGGCATCGTCGCCCATGTGACGCTGATCGAATTCGACAGCCAGCTTCGCGCCGACGCCGTGCTTCAGCGCAAGCTCGCCAGCCTGCCCAATGTCAGGATCATCACCTCGGCCCTGACGACCAGGGTGGACGGCAATGGGGAGAAAGTGACCGGCCTCAGCTACAAGGACCGCAACAGCGGCACGGAGCATGATGTCGAGCTGGAGGGCATCTTCGTCCAGATCGGCCTTGTCCCGAACACCGAATGGCTGAAGGACGCGATCGCCCTTTCCCCACGCGGCGAGATCGAGATCGACGCGCGCGGCGAAACCAGCCAGCCGGGCATCTTCGCCGCGGGCGACTGCACCACCGTGCCCTACAAGCAGATCGTGATCGCCATGGGTGCCGGATCGACGGCGGCGCTGTCCGCCTTCGACTATCTCATCCGCCTCCCCGCGACGGAGGAAGCCGCCGAAGCGGCCTGATCACAAGGACGGCAATCAGGAAGGCGGCGGGGTTCACAGGAGCCTCGCCGCCTTTCTCACACCCCTTCGGGCCTAACGCCGCATCAACCTCAACCGGAATATTCCCGGATCCACCTCCAGCATCGGCGCGCCCTCCACCGGATCGTCCCGCTGCGCCAGCGCGACCGGCGCCTGCGGGGCGAAGGTGGCGACGGCGCTGCCCGGATCGCCCAGCACCAGCGCGTCCACCATCAGCGTCGGGCTCAACCGCTCCGGCGTCACGCTGACCAGCGTTCCGACCTGCGTCATCCCGAACAGCTTGCGGGCGAAGGCATAGGGCAGGCGGATACAGCCATGGCTCGCCGGATAACCGGGATTGTGCCCGGCATGCAGCGCGATCCCGTCCCAGGTCAGCCGCTGCATGAAGGGCATGGGCGCGTTGGAATAGATGTTGGACCGATGCCATTCCCGCTTCTGCAGGACGGGAAACTCGCCGGTCGGCGTGCGATGCCCCTTCATCCCCGTCGACACGCTGGCGATCCCGACCAGCCGGTCACCGTCATAGACATGCACCCGCTGCCGCTCGATGCTGATGACCAGATAGAGCGGCCCGCCAAACGGCCCCTCCTCCAGCCAGCTATACCCCCCCGGGCCCAGCGATTCCTGCGCCCCCGCAGGCCGCGCAACCGCAAGGATCAGCAACAGCAGGAAGGTCGGAAAGGCGCGCATAAACACCTTCTTAACCATAAGACCGGCCGGCACCAGCCCCCGCATGCCACTTCCCCGTATCGGAACGGGATGGGCCGCTGCAACGATCCCCTAGAGCAGGCTCAACTGCGCGACCGGCGCAAAGCTCCTGCGGTGCAGCGGCGTCGGCCCATGCTCGCGCAGCGCGGCCAGATGCCGGGCGCTGCCATAGCCCTTGTTGCTTTCCCAGCCATAATGCGGGTGCACCGCCGCCGCCTCTATCATCATCCGGTCGCGCGCCTCCTTCGCCAGGATGGAGGCCGCCGCGATCGACAGGCATTTGGCGTCGCCCTCGACCACTGCCGTCGAAGCCCATCGCCACTGCGGACAGCGATTGCCGTCGACCAGCACATGCGCGCAATCATGGGTCAGCGCCTCCACCGCCCGCGTCATCGCCAGCATGGTCGCCCACAGGATATTCAGGCTGTCGATCTCCTCGACCGACGCGACCCCCAGGCCCCAGCACAGCGCCCGCGCCTTGATCTGGCCCTCCAGCACGGCCCGCTTCGCCGCGCTGAGCTGCTTGCTGTCATTGAGCCCGTCGGGGCAATCCTCCTGCCGCAGGATCACCGCCGCCGCCACCACCGGCCCGGCCAGCGGCCCCCGCCCCGCTTCGTCCACCCCGGCGACCAGNCCGGGATGATGNCGCAGTTCATGGGCGAAATCAGGCATGGTCNTGGAATCCGAAAGGCGCGCCCATCGGCCCATGTCCGCCGCCCAGCCCAGGCGCCAGCGCCAGCGCCTCCCGCACATATTTGCGNGCCCGNTCGATCGCGTCGATCATGTCCCATCCCTGGCCCAGCCCCGTCGCGATCGCGCTGGCCAGCGTGCAGCCGGTGCCATGGCTATGCCGCGTGTCGATCCGCGCATTGCTCCACGCCTTCACCACGCCGCGCGGCCCGATCAGCCGGTCGGTCAGCATCGGCCCCTCGCCATGGCCGCCCTTGGCGAGCACATGGGTGGCGAAGCGGATCGCGATCTCCTCCCCGCCCAGCGCCGCCAGTTCCGGGATATTGGGCGTCACCACCGTGGCCAGCGCCATCAGCCTCTCGAACGCCGCCACGGTCGTCTCATCGGCCAGCACCGAACCGCTGCTGGCGACCATGACCGGGTCGAAGACGATGGGCACGCCCTCCAGCATCGCCAGCCGCTCCGCCACCGCCGCGGCGGTCTGCGCCGATCCGATCATGCCGATCTTCACCGCGTCGACACCGATATCGCTGATGACGCTCTCCATCTGCCCGATCACCATGTCGGTCGGCACCGGATGAACGCCCTGCACGCCCAGCGTGTTCTGCGCGGTGATCGCGGTGATCGCCGTCATGGCATGGCCGCCCAGCAGCGTCACGGTGCGGATATCGGCCTGGATGCCGGCCCCGCCGCCGCTGTCGGACCCGGCGATGATCAGGACGCGCGCGACGGTCATGCCCTGAAACGCCGCTCCGCCGACGCCGGATGCCGCTTCAGCGCGTCGCCCGTCCGGGTCGGCCGGTCCATCAACTCCCCGCCGCAATTGGGGCAGCGGTCGTCCAGCGCCTCCGCACAGGACGCGCAATAGGTGCATTCGAAGGAACAGATGAACGCGCCCGGCTCATCGGCGGGCAGGTCCACGCCGCAGCGCTCGCAATCGGGCCGCATCTCAAGCATGATCCGCACCCGCCGCTCGTCCGTCCTCTCTTCGCCGGCGGGAACGACCGCAACGCGACGCCATCACGCCGCCGCCCTGGCCACCGCGTCGCAGATGCGCTCCACCACATCCCTGACCTGTTCCTCCCGGTCGCCTTCCGCCATCACCCGGATCACCGGCTCCGTACCGGAAGGACGGATGACCAGCCGCCCGCTGCCCTGCAGTTCCGCCTCGGCCTGGGCGATGACGCGCTTCACATCCTCATGCTCCAGCGGCCTGCCGCCCGAAAAGCGGACATTCTTCAGCAATTGCGGCACGGGATCGAACTGGTGCAGCACCTCGCTCGCCGGCTTGCCCGATCGCACCAGCGCCGCCAGCACCTGCAGCGCCGCGACCGTGCCGTCGCCGGTCGTCGCATAGTCGGACAGGATCATATGTCCCGACTGCTCGCCCCCCACATTGAAGCCGCCCTCGCGCATCCGTTCCAGCACATAGCGGTCGCCGACCTTGGTCCGCTCCAGCGCCATGCCCTGCCCCGCCAGGAAACGCTCCAGCCCCAGGTTCGACATCACCGTCGCCACCAGCCCGCCGCCGCGCAGCGTGCCCGCCTTCGCGAAATTGCCCGCGATCAGGGCCATGATCTGGTCGCCGTCGACGATCGTGCCATGCTCGTCCACCACGATCAGCCGGTCGGCGTCGCCGTCCAGCGCAATGCCGATGTCGGCGCCCGCCGACACCACGCTTTCCTGCAACAGCAGCGGCGCGGTCGATCCGCACTGGTCGTTGATGTTGATGCCGTTGGGCGTGACGCCGACCGCCACGACCTCCGCCCCCAGCTCCCACAGGGCGGAAGGCGCGACCTGATAGGCCGCGCCATTGGCGCAATCGACCACGATCTTGAGTCCGTCGAGCCGCAGTTCCGCCGGAAAGCTCGACTTCACCGCATGGATATAGCGGCCGCGCGCATCCTCCACGCGGCGGGCCCGGCCAATGTCCTGCGACGCGGCGAGCGGAATCTGCTGGTCCAGCATCGCCTCGATCTTCAGTTCATCCTCATCGGACAGCTTGTATCCGTCCGGACCGAACAGCTTGATGCCATTGTCGAAATAGGGATTNTGACTGGCGGAGATCATCACGCCCAGGTCGGCGCGCATCGAATGGGCCAGCAACGCCACGGCGGGCGTCGGGATCGGCCCGAACTGCACGACGTCCATGCCGACCGCGGTGAACCCGGCGACCAGGGCATTTTCCACCATATAGCCCGACAGCCGCGTGTCCTTGCCGATCACCACGCGGTGGCGATGGGTGCCCCGCTGGAAATGCTTGCCCGCCGCCATGCCGACCTTCATCGCCAGCTCGGCCGTCATCGGCCACTGGTTCGTGCGCCCGCGAATGCCGTCCGTACCGAAATATTTCCTGCTCATCGTCCCTGCCCGCCCAGCGGTGAAGCTCTCACCCCTCCCATAGCAATCTTTGTTCGACTTTCCAGCCGGGACCGGCCATCCCCTTGCGAATGGACGGATTCAATGCAGCGGTCGACGCCCTTTCCGGCGCGGTCTTCATGAAGGTGCCGGTGCTGGGCACGCAGATCGAACTGATCGTGCTCTACCTCGCGCTGCCGATGCTGTTCTTCACCATCTGGCTCGGCTTTCCCAACCTGACGGCCGTGGGCCGGGCGCTCCGCATCCTCAGGACGCAGCCCCATGCGGGCGAGGCGAAGGGCGACGTCAGCCAATGGGGCGCGCTGTCGACGGCGCTGTCGGGCACCATCGGCCTCGGCAATATCGCCGGCGTCGCGGTCGCGCTGACGATGGGCGGGCCGGGCGCGATCCTCTGGATGTTCATCATCGGCTGGTTCGCCATGACGGTGAAGATGGCGGAAGTGACGCTGGGCCTCAAATATCGCGTCTTCGACGCGCAGGGCCATGTGCATGGCGGGCCGATGTATGTGCTGAAGGCGGTCGGCGCCGCGCGCGGCTGGCCCAGGGCCGGGCTGATCCTGGGCGGCCTCTACGCCTTTTTCGCGCTGTTCGGGGCGATCCCCATGGTTCAGGTCAACCAGAGCTTCGCGCAGGTGAAGGTAGTGACGGGCTTCGGCAATGGCTGGGCCTATGGCACGATGCTGGCGGGCGCGGTGGCGCTGGTGACGCTGGGCGGCGCGGCCTGGCTGGGCGAAGTGGCGAAACGTCTGACCCCGCTCAAGGTCGCGGTCTATCTGGTCGGCGTGGCGACCGTGCTGATCCTCCATGCCGCCGCCATTCCGGGCGCGCTGGCGGACATCTGGCACGGCGCATGGAACGGGCAGGCCGCGACCGGCGGCGCGGTCGGCGCCTTCGTCGCCGGCATGCGGCGCGCCGTGTTCGCCAGCGAGGCGGGCGTGGGATCGGCGGTGATGGCGCACAGCCTGGCGCGCGTGCGGCATCCGGTGTCGGAGGGGCTGGTCGCCCTGCTGGAACCGCTGCTCGGCACGATGATCGTCTGCGCCCTGGGCGGGCTGGCGCTGGTCGTGGCCGGCACCTGGAAGGGCGGGCTGGAGGGGATTGCCATCACCTCCGCCGCCTTCGCGCAGGTGTCGCCCTCCTTCCCCTGGCTGCTCGCGGTGGTGGTGGTGCTGTTCGCCTATTCGACGCTGGTCGCCTGGGGCTTTTACGGCCTTCAGGCCTGGGGCTATCTGTTCGGCAACGGCCCCAGGGCGCAGTGGACCTACAAGATCCTCTATATCGTCGCCCTGCCCCCCGCCGCCGCGATCGACCTCGGCCGGGTGGTCGGCATCGTCGACAGCAGCTTCTTCCTGATGGCGGTCCCCAATGTCATCGCCCTCTATCTCTGCGCCGGAGAATTGCGGCGCGATGTGCGGGACTATCTGGCGACCCCCGAAGAGGATTAGGCCCCCAGGCTTTCAGCAAGCCGTGCTCCTGCGAAGGCAGGAGCCCAGTCCCGCCGCCTGAACGGCTCGCATCCCCCTGATCACCGAATGACGGCAGGGCAGGAACACCGTGCCCTTGTTGAGGCNGCCTATCGCGCCATCGCCGCCTCGATCTCCGCAATGCTGCGCGGCACGCCTTCGCTCAACCGCTGCGATCCGGTCGGCGTGATCAGGTACAGATCCTCGATCCGGATGCCGTAATTGGCGGACTGGACATACAGCCCCGGCTCCACGGTGATGACCGCGCCGGCGGGCAGCGGCTTCGACATGTCGCCCACATCATGGACGTCGAGCCCGACCAGATGCCCCAGCCCATGGGTGAAATCGTCCACCCGCCCCGCTTTCCGGAACACGTCCTTCGCCGCCTCGACCAGATCCTCATAATAGACCCCGGCCTTCAGCCTGGCGACGGCGGCGGCCTGCGCGGCGAGGACCAGTTCATAGGATGCGCGCTGTTCGTCGGTGAACCTGCCGCTGGCGGGNAAGGTGCGCGTCACGTCGCAGGCATAACCCCCGACGGAGGCGGCCGCGTCGATCAGGATCAGGTCCTTCTCGCCGATCACGCCGCTGCCGCCCGTATAGTGCAGCGACGCCGCGTTGCGCCCGGTCGCGACGATGCTGTCATAGGCCAGCCCCTCGCCGCCTCCGGCGCGGAAGCCCTCCTCCAATATCGCCTTCAACTGCCGTTCGGTCATGCCGGGACGCACCTGCTTCATCGCGGCGATGTGACCCCGCGCCGTCGCTGCCATCGCCTTGCGCATCAACTCCAGTTCGCGCGCTTCCTTGACGATGCGCAGCGAAGGCAGAAGCGCGCTGTCATCCTTCATCGAAACGCCCGGCACGCGCTGCATCACCCTGCCGTAGAGCTCCAGCGCCTTGGGCACGGGCGCCGATGCGCTGACGATCGGTCCCAGGAAATGCAGCGTCTTGGACCGCTCGGCCAGGGTGGTGACCAGGCTCCCCAGACCGCCGGTGCGCGAAACCCTGGCAAAGCCCGTGCGCCGCTCCAGTTCCGTGCCCAACGGCAGGCGCTCGACCTCCCAGCGTTCCGACTCCACGTCACGCGATGGCAGCAGCAGCCATTCCCTGATCGTGCGTTCGGCGGGCGCCATGACAAGGACGGCATCCGGCTCGTCGACAATGCCGGTCAGCCAGGCAAAATCGCCATCCTGCACGAAGGGCGGCGCCACCGCCGCGCTGCTTTCCACCGGCCCCGCGCCATGGACAACGGCGACCCCGTCCTTCAACGCCTCCATCACCCGNCGACGGCGTTCGCGGAACACCTCGGGCGCGAAGGGGACCGTTCCCGACGGCGTGGCAAAACCCTGCGGCGGCAGGACCTGCGCGCGCAATCCGGTCGCGCACAGGAGCGAAGCCGTCCCGCCCGCGATTATCGACCGTCGATCCAACATGTCCCTGAACTCCCTTGCCCACCAAGTGAAGCAGCAAGAGGTGTATGATGTCAATAATACAGCAAAAGGCCCCGCCAAAAAGGCGAGGCCATTCTATGAAACATTCATGGACTTTGGTTCAGATCTTGTCGCCAAGAGCGCCCTTGACGGAACCCTTGATGTCCTGCGCCGTGCCCTTGACCTTCTGGGCCTGCCCCTCCGCGACCAGGTCAGGATCGCGCTGGTTGCGGCCGACAGCTTCCTTGATCGCGCCAGCGGCCTTGTTGCCCGCGGCCTTCACCTTGTCGGTCATCTCGCCCATCGGAAATCTCCTTGCGTTGCTGTTACCCGATGAACGGATGAGCAGAACCGAAAGTTTCCTCCAATACGCAAACGGAACGGACAGTATCGCGAAACGGGCGTCACGGCGGAGCGCGTTCAGACCGCCTAGTCCGAAGCGGATGGCTTGCGCGCCCGATGCTCCACCACGAATTCGCTGATCGCCTGACCGCTGGCATTGAGCAGCGGATATGTCCGGGCATCCGACAGCCAGTCGGGGCGTCGCGCGCCGCTGCCGTAAAAAGTGTCATAAACCAGGCTGAACGCCAGAAACACCAGCGTCGCGCCGATCAGGCCTTTGACCGCGCCGAAGCCCGCGCCCAGAACCCGATCGACAGGCCCCAGAATCGACTGCCGCGTGCGCCGGCCAATCGCGTGCGCCAGCATCTTGCCGGCGCCGAACGTAATGCCGAAGACCAGAACGAAGGCCAGCACCGCCGCCCCGCTCACACTGCCAACGAAGGGCGCCACCAGTTCCGTGGCCGAGGCATGGAAGAGCCGGATCGCAAAGATCGCCAGCACCCAGGCGATCAGCGACAGGGTTTCCTGCACGAAACCACGCATCAGCCCGAAAATGGCACAGCCGCCGATCAGCAGCAGGACGAGTATGTCGATCGCGTTCATCGCGCTGTTGGCTATCCGCGGCCGAGCATCTGGTCAACAAGTTGCGCAAGGGCGCGATAACCGCTCACGGAAATGCCCTTGACGCCGTCAGCCACGGCGGCGGGGACAAAGGCACGATTGAAGCCGAGCTTGGCCGCCTCGCGCAGTCGGAGCGGAGCATGGGCCACCGGCCGGATTTCGCCAGACAGCGCAATTTCCCCGAAGAGGACCACATCGGCGGGCACCGGACGCTCCGACAGGGCCGACATCAGCGCCGCCGCAACCGCCAGGTCGGCCGCAGGGTCCGACAGGCGATAGCCGCCCGCAACGTTCAGATAGACTTCGCAGGTCGAGAAGCTGAGGCCGCAGCGCGCCTCCAGCACGGCCAGCACCATGGCGAGCCGCCCGCTGTCCCATCCCACCACGGCGCGACGAGGCGTGGCGCCGCTGGAAAGACGGACGACCAGCGCCTGAATCTCGACCAGCACCGGGCGCGTTCCCTCCAGCGCCGGGAATACGGTCGCGCCGGTCACATTCTCGTCGCGATGGGTGAGGAACAGGGCGGAGGGATTGGCAACCTCCTCCAGCCCCTCCGCCACCATGGCGAAGACGCCGATCTCGTCCGTGCCGCCGAATCGGTTCTTGATCGCGCGCAGGATGCGATATTGATGGCTCCGCTCACCCTCGAAGCTCAACACGGTGTCGACCATATGCTCCAGCACGCGCGGACCGGCGATGCTGCCGTCCTTGGTGACATGGCCGACAAGGATCAGGGCCGTGCCGCGCTGCTTGGCAAAGCGGATCAGCTCCTGCGAGGAGGCGCGAACCTGGCTCACCGTGCCGGGCGCGCCCTCGATAAGGTCGCTGTGCATCGTCTGGATCGAATCGATGATCAGCAGCGCCGGTGGTGCACCCTCGCCCAGGGTCGTCAAAATGTCGCGCACGGAAGTGGCGCTGGCAAGCTGCACGGGCGCGTTGCCCAGCCCCAGCCGCTGCGCGCGCAGGCGCACCTGGTCCGATGCCTCCTCCCCGCTGATATAGGCGACGCTGTGCCCCGCAGATGCAATGCGGGCGGCAGCCTGCAGCAGCAGCGTCGACTTCCCTATGCCGGGATCACCGCCGATCAGCGTGGCCGAACCGGAGACGATGCCGCCTCCCAGTGCCCGGTCGAACTCCGCTATGCCGGTGGTGGTGCGCGGCGGCAGTTCCACCTTGTCGTCCAGCCCCACCAGCATCAGCGCCCTGCCCCCGCTATGCAGGTCATGACGGGCGGAAAAGACGGTTTCCGCAGCTTCCTCGACAATGCTGTTCCATTCGCCGCAATCGTCGCACTGCCCCTGCCACCGGCCCGAAACGGTGCCGCATTGCTGACAGACGAATTTGCGCTTTGCCTTGGCCATTGCGCACGCATAACAGAACATATGCGGAACACAAATCCTCTTTGCATCTTCCCGTGGAAACCGGGCGCGGAGTGGCGCATTGTTTCGTCATGAAGACCGTCCGCCTCGCAAGCTACAACATCCGCAAGGCCATAGGCACCGACCGCCGCCGGGTTCCCGAACGAGTGATCGACGTTCTGAACGAACTGGATGCGGACATCATAGCCCTGCAGGAGGCCGACCGGCGCTTCGGTGTCCGGTCGGCCGCGCTGCCGCACTGGCTGGTTGAGAGCATCAGCCCCTACAAGCCCGTGCCGCTCAACGTGCAGGTCGATTCGATGGGCTGGCACGGCAATGCCATATTGGTGCGCAAGGAGGCAGAGGTGGGCGCGCACGACGTGCTGCACCTGCCCTGCCTGGAACCGCGCGGCGCCACCATGGCGGAGGTGACGCTGGGCCAGGCGTCCTTGCGCATCTTCGGCATGCATCTCGATCTGTCGGGATTATGGCGGCGCAAGCAGGCCGCCGCCGTGATCCATGCCGCGCATCTCGGCGATCCGATGCCGACGGTCCTGATGGGCGATCTCAACGAATGGAGCGCGGAGCGCGGTTGCCTCGCCGACTTCGCGCGGCATTACAGCTTCGCGCCCTGCGGTCGGTCCTTCCACGCGCGGCGCCCTGTAGCGAGGCTCGACCGGATCATGCATTGCGAGCGGCTGAAGCTGGTCGACTGTGGCGTGCACGAAAGCGCTTCAGCGCGCAAGGCGTCGGACCATCTGCCGATCTGGGCGGAATTCAAACTGGGGTGACGAACCTGTTGGGCAAAGGCGCCTCTCCACCTACACCCCCTCGACAAGCCGCCCTTGCTCTGCAACTCTCGGCCCCATGAAAGAGCGGGAACTCAGGCTCGCACTGGTCTGCTATGGCGGGATCAGCCTGGCCGTCTACATGCACGGCATCACCAAGGAAATCTGGCACCTGGCCCGCGCCAGCCGGGCTTTTCATGACGGCATCCCCTCCAGCAACAGCAGCGAGGCAGTCTATCGCCAGTTGCTGGAGGATCTGGAAAAGACCTGCGGCATCAAATTGCGGGTGATGCCCGATATCATCGCCGGGGCCAGCGCCGGCGGCATCAACGGCATCTTCCTGGCGCAGGCGATTGAGACGGGCCAGTCGCTGGACCCGCTGACCGACATGTGGCTCGACAATGCGGATGTGGAAAAGCTGCTCGATCCCGATGCCCGACCGGCGCGGCGGATCACCAAATTCTGGGCGACGCCGCTCGTCTGGATGGCGGCGCGGCATCCGGGCGACACGGTCGAACGCACCGTCGCGCCTGACACGCGGGAGGAGGTTCGACACAAGCTGTCGCACTTCATCCGCTCCCGGTGGTTCGAGCCTCCCTTCGGCGGGGAAATCTTCACCGCCATGATCCTGGATGCCTTCGACGCGATGGAGGCGACCGGGCGCGGTCCACCCTTGTTGCCCGCCGGCCATCCTTTGGACCTGTTCGTCACTGTCACGGATTTCGAAGGCCATCCCCAGAGCCTGAACCTCAACAGCCCGCCACAGGTGGTGGAGACGGAGCATCGGCTCTCCATCGGCTTTCGCGCCCACGGTCGGGACGGACGCAATCTTGCCGACCCGGCCGAACTGGTCTTCGCCGCCCGAGCCACTGCCAGCTTCCCCGGCGCCTTTCCGCCCTTCACTGTGCGTGAGCTGGATCGGGTGCTGAAACGCCGCCATCGCGCCTGGCCGACGCGCGACGCCTTTCTGGCGCGTGCCCTTCCCCGTCATGCGGCGCGCGGCCGTGCCGAGGACGCGGTGTTGATCGACGGCTCGGTGCTGGCCAACGCTCCCTTCGCGCAGGCCATCGGCGCGCTCAGGAACCGGCCGTCGCGTCGCGAGGTCGATCGGCGCTTCGTCTATATCGATCCCAAGCCCGGTCATCGCTCGATCCAGCTCAACCGACACGGCGAGGCGGAGGAAGCATCGGGCCAGGATGCGCCGCTGCCCGGCTTCTTCCGCACGATCTTCGGCGCCCTGAGCGATATTCCCCGCGAACAGCCGATCCGGGACAATCTGGAGGCGATCGACCGCCACAGTGCCCGTATCCGTCGCATGGTGCGCATTTTGAACGCGCTGCGACCAGGGATCGAGTCGGAGGTGGAAAGCGCCATCGGCGGCATGCTCTTCCTCGACCGGCCGACGCCGGCACGGCTTTCCGCCTGGCGCAACAAGGCGCAGCAGCGGGCGGCCAGTTCCGCCGGTTTCGCCTTTCCCGCTTATGGCCATCTCAAGCTGTCCGGCATCGTCGAGGATCTGGCCGACCTGCTGTTCCGCCTGAGCGGGGAGGAAAGCGCCCTGATGCGCGAAAGCTATCGCCAGGCCCTGTGGAGCCATGTGCGTGCCATGGGCGCTGACCAGTTGACGGAGGATGTCGGCCCCGCCTCTGCGCCGGTCGACTTTTTCCGCCTGCACGACCTGTCCTTCCGCATCCGGCGCCTGCGCTTCCTCGCCCGGCGGCTGGCCGAGACGCTGGAGGTGGAGGCGGCCACCGCCGACCCCGCCATCCAGAAGATGCACGACGCCATCTATGCCGCCCTGTCGCACTATACCGAATGCGAGGGCACCGACTTCTACAATGGGGAGATCAAGGCGGCGGCCGGCCAGGTGCCGAGCGATGCTGGCGCGGCGCTGGAGGCGGTAGCGAAACTCCGCGGCCTCCGCGAACGGGACGAAGCGGCGGACATGATATTGGCCGAAGCCCTGGCCGCACTGCCCAAGGCAGCGCGGCGGACGATGCTGCTCGCCTATCTTGGCTTCCCTTTTTACGACATTGCCACCCTGCCGCTGCTGCAGGGCCATGGGATGGATGAATATGATCCGGTCAAGGTCGACCGCATTTCGCCGGAGGATTGCAGCGCGATCCGCCCTGGCGGCGCAGAAGCAACGCTCAAGGGCATAGAGTTCAATAATTTCGGCGCTTTTTTCAGCCGCACCTATCGGGAAAACGACTATCTCTGGGGACGTCTGCACGGGGTCGAGCGGCTGCTGGATATCGTGATTTCAGCATGTCCTGCGGCAAACCGTCTTTCCCGGGAAGCAGTGGATCAATATAGGCGAACCGCTTTCATGGCGATTCTCGACGAAGAGGAAGAGCGGCTGGACCATGTCGCCGATCTGATCGCCAGCTTGAGAGAGGAGATCGGGTGAACGCAGGCAAGGTGCTGTTTCCGATGATGATGCTGGCCCTGCTTGCCGGTTGTTCTCCCGACCCTGAGGGACGGGCAAACGCGAAAGCCGGACCACCATCCGCGCCAGGTCTCGCAGCCGGCCCCCTTCTCACCGGNGACANCCCNNCACNGCGCGAACAGGATCCGGCCGCCCNGCCCGCATCGCCCGAGCTCGACCCCGCGCCTTCNCGCCANGGTGAAATGGACAGTGGACCGCGGAAGGAAATCGCGGCCGCCGGCGCATCAACCCTGCGCCCGCTGCCGATGAAGCCGTCCGTGGTCAACATCCCGCCGCCGCCCTATGTGCCCGACCTGCCGCCATCGGACGGCACGGCGGATCCCACGCCCTTTCCGGACGAGGTAACGCGATTCATGGTCGACCGCGACAGTTGCGACCATTTTCGCGGTGAGGAGGCCTATGACGCGGAACGGCTTGCCTATTTGCAGGACAATATCGCGGCGCTCTGCACCGGCACCGATGCGCGACTGTCGCTCCTGCGTCACCGCTATGCCGATGATCCGGCGGTCATGTCGGCCCTCAGCGGCTATGACGACCGGATCGAGGGCAATGCCTCCCAATAGAGTCTATAAGAGGGCATCGATCCGGGCGGCGAGGTCTATGTCCCGGCGTGACAGACCGCCCGCGTCATGGGTGGTCAGCAGGATCTCGACGCGATTGTAGACGTTCGACCATTCGGGATGGTGATCCGCCATTTCCGCCAGCAACGCCACGCGCGTCATGAAGCCGAACGCCGCGGAGAAGTCCCTGAAGGTGAAAAGGCGGCGAATGCCGTCCGGATCCTGCACCGGCGTCCAATCCGGCAGGTTCCGTAGCGCCAGCGCGCGTTCCTCTCCGTCCAATTTCGCAATCATCCATTCATCCCCTGCCTCGCCGTTCCATTTTCCGGCNGCATTAACCCATTTTCCGNTGCGTCGGCGGTTTGCAGACGATTCGGAACATGCTTTATGTCTCCCNTATGGANGATGCCGGTCAACAGCCCCGATTTGCGCCGACGCGCGAGGATATTGAAAGCCTGGCGCTGGGGGCTCTCTCCCGATTGCCNGAGCCGTTCCGCTCGCACCTTTCCAATGTCCTGCTGTTCGTGGAGGAGTTTGCCGATCCCAAGCTGCTCAAGGAGATGGAGATCGATGATCCCTTCGGCCTGACTGGCCTTTATACCGGGCGCCCGGTCGGAGAAAGGGCACAGACCGGCGACCTGCCGCCGACCATCCACCTGTTCCGTCGCCCGTTGTTGGACGAATGGGTCGAAACCGGCGTGCCGCTCGACATGCTGATCACCCATGTCGTCGTACACGAGATCGGCCATCATTTCGGCCTGTCTGACCTCGACATGCACGTGCTGGAGGACATGGTCACGCTATGAGCCCGGCGGGATTGCACCTGTCGGGCGTCGCGTGCGCGCGGGGCGGGCGGCTGCTGTTCCGCGACGTCGACCTCAGATTGGAGCCGGGCGGCAGTGCGTTGCTGAAGGGGCCGAACGGCATCGGCAAGTCCAGCCTGATGCGCATCTGCGCCGGCCTGCTGGCTGCGACCGCCGGGACAGTCGAACGCCAGGGCCGGGTAGCCCTTACAGACGAAAGGCTGGCCCTGGACACGGAGCAGCCACTTGGAACGGCGCTCCGTTTCTGGGCGCGGCTGGATGCAACAGCGCCGGAGGCCCTGGATGCAGCATTGGCGGCAATGGCGCTGGAACCTCTCAGCCAGGTGCCGGTGCGCCTGCTGTCGACGGGACAAAGGAAACGGGCGGCGCTGGCGCGCGTGATCGCGAGCGGCGCACCCATCTGGCTGCTCGACGAGCCGGGCAACGGACTTGACGAGGCGGCGCTTGACCTGCTGGGAAAAGCGGTGACCCGACATCTGGCCGATGGCGGGATCGTCGTGGCCGCATCGCACCAACCCTTGCCGCTGGCCAGCCCCGCCATGGTGAAGATGCAGGACCATGTCTGGGCGATGGAGGAGGAGGCATGACCATCCTCCTGACCCTGGCGGCGCGGGATTTGCGGCAATCCTGGCAATCCGCCGGACTGTGGCTGCCGGTCGCCTTTCTGCTGCTGGTGGCCAGCCTCTATCCCTTTGCCGTGGGTCCGGACGCGGCATTGTTGCGGCGGAGCGGCGGCGGCATGCTGTGGATTGCGGCGTTGCTCGCCAGTCTGCTGCCAGTGGACCGGCTGGTGGCGCCGGATCGCGACGCCGGCGTGCTCGACCAGTTGGCGCTGCGCGGCATCGGGGAAGAGACGGTCGTGCTTGCCAGGCTGATTGCCCACTGGCTGGGATTTGGACCGGCGCTGATGGTCGCGACCTTGCCCGCGGCCGCGCTGTTGAAGCTCGACGGAACGACCATCGGGTTGCTCGAAGCAGGACTGCTGATCGGCACGCCCGCGCTGGCGGCATTGGGATTGCTGGTGGCGACGCTGACGGCAGGATTGCGCTCCAGCGGCGCGCTGTCCGGGCTGCTGGCCTTGCCGCTTGCCGTGCCGCTTCTGATCTTCGGCGCAGGGACGCTGGGCGATGGCAGCGGTGCGGCGCTCAAATTCCTGGGCGCCACGTCATTGCTGCTGGTAGCGATCACCCCCTTTGCCGGAGGCGCCGCCATTCGCGCGGGGCGGGAGTGAAAAAGGATCCGGCACGGTTCCCGCCCACTCTTCATGCATAGCCGGGCGGACGGCTGAGGACCGCTCTTCCAGCCCAAAGCCGGCTGCATCCCACAAAAAAGGCGCCGCCCTCAGGCAGCGCCTTTTCCGAATATAGAGGTGGGATCAAGCGCCAGCAGGCGATGGATCGCCGAAAGGCCCCTTGCGACGGCGCGTTTTCGGGATCGAAGATCCCGCCGCCGGGATCACCGACGGCTTGATCGTCGTGCCGTCGTCGCGGGTGATCTCACCCTTTTCGAGCAACGTCTTGATCTCGTCGCCCGAGAGCGTCTCATATTCCAGCATCGCATTGGCAAGCAGGTGAAGCTGATCCTCGTGCCCGCTCAGCACTTCCTGCGCCCGGGCATAGCCCTGCTCGACCAGCCCCCGAATTTCCTTGTCGATCAGCTTCGCCGTCTCGTCCGACATATGGACGCGCTGACTCTGCGAATAGCCGAGGAAAGTCTCGCCCTGCTGCTCCTCATATTGAAGCGGCCCAAGCTTGTCGGACATGCCCCATTGCGTAACCATGTCGCGCGCCAATTTGGTGGCATATTGGATGTCGCCCGACGCACCCGAAGACACCTTGTCATAGCCGAAGATGATCTCCTCGGCCACGCGGCCACCCATGGCGACGGCCATGTTCGCGTGCATCTTGTCGCGGTGGTAGCTATAGCTGTCCCGCTCCGGCAGGCGCATCACCATGCCCAGCGCACGGCCGCGCGGGATGATCGTCGCCTTGTGGATCGGGTCGGACGCCGGCTCATGGACCGCGACGATGGCATGGCCCGCCTCATGATAGGCGGTCATCTTCTTTTCATCGTCGGTCATGACCATGGAGCGGCGCTCGCTGCCCATCATGACCTTGTCCTTCGCCGCCTCGAACTCGTCCATGGCGACGAGGCGCTTGCCGCGACGAGCCGCCATCAGCGCGGCTTCATTGACGAGGTTGGCGAGGTCCGCGCCGGAGAAACCCGGCGTACCCCGCGCGATGGTCCGCGGATTGACGTCCGGCGCCAGCGGCACCTTCTTCATGTGAACAGCCAGGATCTTCTCGCGGCCCTCGATGTCGGGACGGGGCACCACGACCTGCCGGTCGAAGCGGCCCGGACGCAGCAGCGCGGGGTCCAGCACGTCGGGGCGGTTCGTCGCCGCGACGATGATGATGCCCTCATTCGCCTCAAAGCCGTCCATCTCGACCAGAAGCTGGTTCAGCGTCTGCTCGCGTTCGTCATTGCCGTTGCCCAGGCCAGCGCCGCGATGGCGGCCGACCGCGTCGATTTCGTCGATGAAGACGATGCAGGGCGCATTCTTCTTTGCCTGCTCGAACATGTCGCGCACGCGGCTGGCGCCGACGCCGACGAACATCTCGACAAAGTCCGAACCCGAAATGGTGAAGAAGGGAACGCCCGCCTCACCCGCGATCGCGCGAGCGAGCAGGGTCTTGCCAGTGCCAGGCGAACCGACCAGCAGCGCGCCCTTGGGAATCTTGCCGCCCAGCCGCGCGAACTTGGTCGGATCCTTCAGGAACTCGACGATTTCCTGAAGCTCCTCGCGCGCTTCGTCGATACCGGCGACGTCATCGAACGTCACCTTGCCGTGCTTCTCCGTCAGCAGCTTGGCCTTCGACTTGCCGAAGCCCATCGCGCCGCCCGCACCGCCGCCCTTCTGCATCTGGCGCAGCACGAAGAAGGCAATGCCCAGGATCAACAGGAATGGCAGCGACTGGTAGATGAGGATCATCCAGAAGCTCGGCTGTTCCTCCGCCTGTCCGGAATATTTGACATTATAGTCGTCCAGAAGGCCGGTAAGCCCCGGATCATTGACCGGGACCGTGCTGAATTTCTGGCCGCTGCTCAGTGTGCCGGAAATCCGGTCGGTGGCGATGGCGACGTCCTTGACCTGGCCTTCCTGCACCTTGGCGCGGAATTCGGAATAGGCGATGCCCGTGCCGGCGGTCGACGCCGTGCGGCTGTCGAACATGGAGACGAACAGCAGCAGGGCGACAATTACCCCCGCCCAAATCATCGCGCTCTTGATCCAGGGATTACCCTGCGGGTCCTTCTCGTCGTTCATTCACCACTCTCTTTCACCCGGCAAGATAGGATGCCGCAGCAAAATCGCAAGCGCGCGACCTTTCCGGTCAGCCGCCGACAAATTGCGACAAGGCAATATAGGCCAAGATCACCGCGACCCCTGCGGAAAGACCGCAGAGCATATACCCTGTGTAGAGCAACATTGGCGGATGGGGCCGTTCCATCCGGTGATTGCGCTGTGCTGCCGAAAGAATGACGCTGGCCAGCAGGCCATAGGTCACCGCTGCAAATTCAAACATGAATCGAAAAATCCCACGCTCAACTGGCCTCATTAACCAGCATAGGCGTTAAGGAAAGGTCATTTTGCGCGGACAAATCGACAGATGGTTCGCCGGACGCGCCAAGCGGTGGAACCTTTCCGTAACGATCCTCTATTGCCATCGCCGCTGCGGCGCGACGGTTAGCGTCCATCGGGATCCGCCCTTCAACACCAGGCGCCCAACACTCATTTTTCGTCCCTGGCGCGCTGCTTCGATCAGGCGATCGACGGCGTCCCCTCGAGGCGGCGAGGCGTCAGGCTGCAATCGCTTCACCATCCGCAGAAGCAATCGTCGCAGCAATTCGCGCGGCAGATCGGTGCGATCCAGCGCCAGCCCTTCTCCTTCGGCCGACAGGTGACGCGCAGCAAGATCGTCCACCATCCATTCCAATGCTTCCTCGGCCTCCGCCAGAGCCGCAGCACTGCGGCCCGCCGCCTCGGCATCTATCCATTCGACCCCCGCCAGCTCCGCTCGCAAGGCCGCCCGGTCAAAGCGCGGATCGCTGTTCGACGGATCATCGACATAAGGCAGCCCGCGCACACGCGCATAGGCCAACAATGCCGCCTTGCGCATCCCCAGCAGCGGTCGCAGAACCACACCCTGCCGCGCCCGCACGCCCGCCAGCCCGCTGACGCCGGATCCCCGGTTGAGGCGCATCAGCAGTGTTTCGAGTTGGTCATCGGCGTGATGCGCGGTCAGCAGCCAGTCCAGGCCGCGTGCCACCCGCCAGCCCTCCAGCAGCGCATAACGCTGTGCCCGCGCCCAGCCCTGCACATTGCCCCGAACCGCGCCGTCAGGATGCAGCGTGGTATGGACGATCCCCGCCCGCGCGCACCAGTCCGCCACCATCGCGGCCTCGGCGGCGGATGCTTCGCGCAGACCGTGATCGACCGTCGCGGCCTCGACCCGCCCGGCAAAGGCCCTTCCCGCCATGTCGAGCAGCGCCATGCTGTCCGGACCGCCCGACACCGCCACGCCGAAGCGGGCGGCGCCGTCTTCCCCGATCAGCGAAGCAATCGCCCGGATCAGCTCGTCGACGGGATCGCCCTCACTCATCCGCGCTTCAGGCGGTACACTTGGCCCTGGTCCGGCCCTTGTCCATCATGCCGCGCAGACCGGTCGACAGGGTCGCACCATAGACCTGCTCCAGTTCCGCATAGACCTTGCATGCGTCAGCCGGTTTCTTGAGCTGGATCAGCGCTTCGCCCAGATAGGCCAGGCTGTCGGGCGCGCGGTCGCCCTTGGGACGCTTTTGATAGTTTTCATAGAAGGCGACCGACGCGAGCGCCGGCTTGCCATCGTCCAGATAAGCGCGGCCCAGCAGGTTCGCCGCCTTGCTGGCGATCGGGCTGCTGCCATATTTGTCGACCGTCGCCTTCAGCTGCGCCTGCGCCTCCGGATAGAATTTCGCGTCCCATAGGCGGAAACCGTAGCTATAGGCATCGTCCGCCTCATTGCCGCTGGAAGGCCGCTCGATCGCGGCAACAGCGGTCTTGCGCTCCTCGCTTGCGCCGCTGGGGGCGGGGCGAGGCGCGGGGTGGCTGGATGCCGCAGCAGGCGCAACAGAAGCCGAGGGTGCGGAGACCGGGGGTACGACAACGGGCGCGGCGCGGCTTTCCTGCTCCGCCTTGTAGCGGTTGAACGCCTCCTCCAACTGCTTCAGCTTGAAACTGTTTTCCTCGACCTGACCGGTGACAGAGGCAAGTTGCGATTCCAGCGCGCTCACCCGCGCCGTCAGGTCGGCCACCGGCGTTGAGGAAGGCGATCCGGGCACGATGGCGGGCGTCGCCGGGCGGGTGATTTCCGCCTCCAGCGGCGCGCCGGCGGGAAACACCTTGCGCTGCACGGCGCGCATTTCCTTCTCCAGCCGGTCAACCCGCACATCGACGCTGACATTCTGGGCCGCGACGGGCGCGGCGAACGCGGCCAGCACCAGTGCAGAGGTCGCGAAAAAGGCGTTACGCATGATGATCCCCGACTTGAACTTCTTCAATGCAATACGGCACATCCCGGCCGCTCTCCATCCGTAACCATAAGGCGTTATCCCGCCCGGTAAAGCGAGACTTTGCCTAAAGCCGTTGGCGTAAAGTCGACGCCTTAATCCTCAGGAGCGGTCTGGGCGGGAGCAGTCTCGGCTGGAGCCATGCCTGGCGATGCCGATGCGGCTGGCGCCGCCGGAGCCGTGGGCGACGCAGCGGGAACCGCATGCCCGGCGCCCGTCCGGGTGGAAGGCGCCGGTGCCAGTGCCGGCGTCGTCGCCCCGCCAGTCGGCGCCGCGCGCGCGAGCAGCGCCTCGGCATTGACCGGCACGTCGGCAATGGTCCGGTCCGGCGGCCCCAGCGGCGCGATCTGCTTCCCTCCGACCGTCACGGTGAGCGCCTGCGGCCGGCCGGTCAATATCATCGGATTGCGCGCATTGGCCGGCAGCGTGAAGGTCTCGCCCTTCTTCATAAGGCCGTCCTTCAGCCGCTCGCCAGCCTCGTCATAGATGCGCAGCCACACATCGTCATTGGCAGTGAACAGCACGGTCTGCGATACCGGCGCAGCCTGGGGCGCGCCAGCGGCAGGATGGGCGGCGGTCGGTGCCGGCGCCTGCTGCGCCGCGATTTCCTCGCCCGTCGGCGGGGTCATGACCTGCATGCGCCACACCGCAAAGCCCGCCACCAGAATCACGACGATGGCGGCNGCCGTCCANGCCAGCGCGCGGGACGGAACACGCGCCGGATCAGCCGGCTCGAACGCTTCGTAACGGNCGCTGCCCATATCCGAATTATGCACGGCGCTGCGCACGTCGGCGGCAATCGCGACCTCATCCACGTCGATGGCGCGGGCATAGGCGCGGGCGAAGCCGACCGCATAGGGTATGCCGGGCAAGGCGGCATAATCGTCCCGCTCGATCGCCTCCAGTTGCCGTTGCGCTATGCGGGTGCGGGTGGCGACGTCCTGGATCGACAGCCCTTGCGCCTCTCGCGCCGCGCGCAGTCGCGCGCCCGGGGTGCCTAGCCGTTCCGGCGTCGCGACGCCGGCTTCCTGTTCAGCTTCTTCTGACATGCTGCTCCGCGATCCTTGAAGGCCGGCCTTGTCTCATTGCGGGACGGGGATTGTCAACGCCGCACCCGCCCGATGTGCCGCCACAATCCTCTCAATTCAATTCAATAGCATGTTCCCCGGCCCAGTCGACCAGCGCCGAGCGAACATCCGTCACACCCTCGTCGAGCAACTTGCGCATCACCGTCCGCAGCTTCGCCGCGTCGAGGGAGCGGATCATCGCCTTGACCGGACCGACCGAGGCCGGCGTGATCGACAGGCGCCGCACGCCCAGCCCGACCAGCGCCATCGCCTCCAGCGTGCGCCCACCCATTTCACCACAGACGCCTACCGGCACCTCTTGCGCCTCGCAGGCACGAACCACCCTGTCGAGAAACCGCAAGATCGCTATGCTGAGCCAGTCATAGCGTTCCGCCAGGCGCGGATGCGCACGGTCGGCGGCAAAGAGGAACTGGGTGAGGTCGTTCGTGCCGATGGAGAGGAAGTCGACCCGGGGCAGGAGCAGGTCCAGCACCTCTGCCAGCGCGGGCACCTCCAGCATGGCGCCATAGCGCACCGATACCGGCAGCTTCTTCTTCTGGGCCATCAGCCATTCGCGCTGATGCTCGACCAGCGCGCGAGCCTGCTCATATTCCCAGGGTTCCGACACCATCGGGAACATGACGTGCAATGTCTTGCCTGCCGCCGCCTCCAGCAACGCGCGGGCCTGCGCCTTCATCAGCCCGTCCCGGTCCAGCGCCAGCCGCAGCGCGCGCCAGCCCATGGCCGGATTGTCCTCCAGTTCCTCCTCGCCGTCCCGCGCCATGTAGGGCAGCGCCTTGTCGCCGCCGATGTCGACGGTGCGGAAGATGACGGGACGATCCCCCGCCGCGTCCAGCACGTCGCGATAAAGGCGCTGCTGCTTTTCGCGCTGGGGCAAGGTCGCGGAAACCAGGAACTGGAACTCCGTGCGGAAAAGGCCGATGCCGTCCGCGCCGACAATGTCCAGCGCCTGCGCATCCTCCCGCAGCCCGGCATTGACCATCAGCTCGATGCGCTGTCCGTCCGCCGTGACCGAGGGCAGGTCGCGCATCGCCGCAAATTCCGCCCGCCGCTTCTGCGTCACGTGCAGCTTGTTCTCGAACGCCTCCTCCATGTCCGGCGTCGGCCGGATCAGCAGGTTGTTGTCCGCGACGTCCATCAGGATCAGGTCACCCTCATTGACCTGATGGCGGATGTCACGCACGCGGCCCAGCACCGGCACGCCCATGGCGCGCGCGACGATGGTGACATGGGCGGTGAGCGATCCTTCCTCCAGGATGACGCCCTTCAGCCGCCGCCGGTCATATTCCAGCAGTTCCGCCGGCCCCAGGTTGCGCGCGATCAGGATGGCATCCTGCCTGAGGCCCAGCTGCGCCGCCGTCCCCAATTGCCCCGAAACGATGCGCAGCAACCGGTTCGCCATGTCCTCCAGATCGTGCATCCGGTCCTGCAACAGCGGATCGTCGATCTGGCGCATGCGCATGCGCGTGCGTTGCTGCACTCTCTCGATCGCGGCTTCGGCGGTCAGGCCGCTGTCGATCGCTTCGTTGATCCGCCTGATCCACCCCTCGTCATAGGCGAACATCTTGTAGGTTTCGAGCACCTCCTGATGCTCGCCCTCCGTACCGAACTCGGCCGTGCCGGTCATCCGGTCGATCTGCTCGCGCATTTTGGTGAAGGCGGAAATGACGCGCTGCCGCTCCGCCTCCGTATCTTCGGCGACGGTATGTTCGATATGCACGCGCGGCTGATGAAACACCGCATGGCCGCGCGCCATGCCCATCACCAGCTGCAACCCGTGCAGCACGGACGGACCCGTGTCCTGAACCCTGCTGTCCAGTGGCCCGTCATCGGCCAGTTCCGCATTGGCGATCAGCTCCGACAGCACCATGGCCACCGTCTGCAGCGCCTCTATCTCGATTTCCTCATAGCGGCGCGGCTCGACATGCTGGACGCAAAGCACGCCGATGGCGCGCTCCCGCCGCACGATCGGCACGCCGGCGAAACTGTGGAACAGTTCCTCCCCCGTTTCCGGCCGATAGCTGTAATCGGGGTGCGAGGCCGCCTCGTCCAGGTTCAGCGTCTCGACATTGGTGGCGATCATGCCGACCAGCCCCTCGCCCATCGCCATGCGGGTGACGTGGACGGCCTCCTGCTTGAGACCCCGGGTCGCGAACAGCTCCAGCAGCCCCTCGCGCACCAGATAGATGGAGCAGACCTCGCTCGACAGCGATTCCCCGATGATCTCCACCACCTTGTTCAGCTTCGCCTGCGCGCTGGTGCGCGCGGCCATGACTTCCTGCAGGCGGACGAGGATCTGGCGAGCGGCGGCGGCGGGCGTGCTGAGCATATACCAAGCGCTAACAGATCGTACGTCCGCTTTCCAAGGCGAATATGCGCGGTTCCATCCAATTTCCTTCCCCGCCCATGGCGGAAAGAGGAAGCGAATTCGTTTACGGTCGTAAAATCTTGGTTGGTCAGCGAGTCAGGGAGACGAGCATATGGCAGAAATCGACACGAAGGCGTTCGAACAGGATCTGATCGACCGCGGCTATTCCCGCCGCCAGATGGGCAAGGTCGCCGCCCTGCTGGGCGCCGGCGCGGCAGCCCTGCGCGTCACCGGTGCCATGGCGCAACAGGCCGCAAAGCCGGTCGAGGGTGCCGTGCGCATCGGCGCCAATGAATGCTGGACCGGCCCCTTCCCTGTCGCCGCCGAAGCCGCGTTCAAGCTGGTACGGGAAGGCAATCGATACGAACCGGATGATGAGCATGCCAAGCTGTTCGCCGCGGTCGCCACCGTGGAGGGCATCCCCGCAGAGCATATCACCGCCTGGCCGGGCTCCAGCGATCCGTTGAGCCGCGTCGCCGTCGCCTATGCCTCCCCCACCCGCGGCATCGTCACCGGCAACCCTGCCTATGAAGCCATCTGGCGCACTGGCGACTGGCTGGGCGCAAAGGTGACTAAGGTGCCGCTTACCAAGGACTATGCCCATGACGTGAAGGCGATGCTGGCCGCCGATCCCAATGCGGGCGTCTATTATATCTGTTCGCCCAATAATCCCACGGGCACGATGACGCCCTTGGCGGACATCCAGTGGCTGGCCGACAACAAGCCCAAGGACGCGATCCTCGTCGTCGACGAGGCCTATATCCACTGGTTCGACGGTCCCAATGCCGCCAAACTGGCCGCAACCCGCGACGATGTGCTGATCCTGCGGACCTTTTCCAAGCTGTTCGGCATGGCGGGCATGCGCCTTGGCCTGACCTTCGCCAGCCCGGCGATCATGCAAAAGATGATGCGCTATGACGGCGGGCAGGTGACGGCGATGCTGCCGATGACGGCTGTTGCCTGCGGCACGGTGTCGGTGGCGCAGGCCGACCTTATCAAGGAGCGCCGCGCCGAGATGGTCGCCAACCGGGAAATGGCCATCGCGCATCTGAAAAAGAAGGGGATCAAGGTCATTCCGGGCAGCCAGGCCAATATGTTCATGGTCGACTGGGGCAAGCCGGCGAAGGAAATGCAGGCCGCGATCCTTGCGCAAAAGGTGCAGATCGGGCGCAACTGGCCGATCTGGCCGAACGTGTCGCGCGTCTCGGTCGGCTCGACCGAGGAGATGAAGGCCTTTTGCGACGCCGTCGACAAGGTCTGGAAAGCCTGATCAAGCACAGCGGCTCATTATTTCCCCGAAAACGGAGGCGGCGCATTGCGGAAATGCGCCGCCTCCTTCGTTTCCCCCGGTTGAATATACGCAGTCGTGCAAAACTAGGGGACAGACATGACCATGATGTTGGAAAAGGACGCCCGCGAAGACCTGCTCGAACGGGGCTATTCCCGTCGCACTATTGGCAAGATTTCCGCTTTGATGGCTGCCGGCGCGGCTGCCGGCAACATGTTGGTCCAGCCCGCCTTCGCGCAGCAGCAGGCCGCGCGCGGAGTGAAGGGCGCGGTGCGCATCGGCGCCAACGAATGCTGGACCGGCCCGTTCGAACCGGGGGTGCAGGCCGCCGCCAGGGCCGCGGCCGTCGGCAACTGGTACGATCCGGATAACTACAAGGGCGACCTGATCGCTACCGTCGCCAAGGTGGAAGGCATTCCGGAATCACACATCATGCTGTGGCCCGGCTCCGGTGGCCCGCTGGTCAGCACNGTCGCGGCTTTCTGCTCNCCCACCAGGGGCCTTGTCACCGCCGATCCGACCTTCGAATCCGCCTGGCGCACGGCCGATTACCTGAAGGCCCCCATTGCCAAGGCGCCCCAGGCCGTCGGCAAGGGCCATGACGTGAAGGCGATGCTGGCCGCCAATCCCAATGCCGGGCTCTATTATATCTGCTCGCCCAACAACCCGACCGGCACCGTGACCCCGCTGGCCGACATCGAATGGCTGCTCGCCAACAAGCCCAAGGATTCGATCCTGCTGGTCGACGAAGCCTATATCCACTTCTCCGAAGCGCCCAGCGCGGTGAAGCTGGTGGCGGGCCGCAAGGACCTGATCGTCATGCGGACCTTTTCCAAGCTGTTCGGCATGGCGGGCGTGCGCCTGGGACTGACCTTCGCGGACCCGGAAATCCAGAAACGCATCAGCCTCTTCGGCCCCACGGCCGGCGGCCTGTCGATCACCGCCATGGCCTGCGGCAATGCAGTCTACCCCGAAGCTGGCCTCATCAAGGCGCGGCGTCAGGAAATGATCGCGAACCGGGAGGAAACCATCGCCTGGCTCACCAGCAACGGCATAGAGGTGCAGCCTGGCAGCCAGGCCAACATGTTCATGGTGGACTGGAAGACCAAGCCGGCCAAGGACATGCAGGCCGCACTGATCGCCACACCGGAAAAGGTCCAGATCGGGCGCAACTGGGCGATCTGGCCCACCGTCTCACGCGTCACCGTCGGTTCGGCAGACGACATGGCGAAGTTCCGCGCAGCAGTGGGCAAGGTTTACAAGGCCTGACCCTTAAAAAGCCGAAGAAGGGCGCCCGGTGCGGTCCGGGCGCCCTTTTCTGTGCATCGACAGGTTGGCTGCGCATTTCGATCAGTTCAAGCCATCCGGCCGAGCTGATAGTTGCCCTTACAGCGGACATTGCCACTTACGTTCATCGATCCATCCATAGGTAAACGGCTAGGTTTTGCTCTGGGATGACGATCAAAGTGCCGTGCCCCTTTATGTTATAATAGGCTCCGGGGACTTTCATGGCAGGGATCGCTGCCTTTGGCCAAAACCACGCTTTCGTGCCACAATACAGGGATGGAGGCAGTCCATCTGACCACCAGCTATTCGGAACAGGGGTTTGTGCCCAATTTTCAAATGTTCGACTGCCTTTGTGTCCGCGAGAATGTCGCACATCACGAAAATAGCGCAAACCTTGGCGCTTGATCGCTGCCGATACCTCCGATTTGAGGCTGATGGCAAAACCTCCCCAAGAACCAGGTATTCCGCCGCATTCCCCTCGTGTATAAAACCAGCCAGTCTTTAATTTGCTTGGAATCAGTTCTTCCTGATAATGCCGCGCGTATGCTTGAAAGCCTATCCATAGGACGGCAGAAAAGCAGATTATCCATATCATCGCGGAACGTATCGACATTCCCAAATCTTGCTCGATCCCTGCGCCAGATCAATGGCTTGTTTTGGTTTAGATCGTCGCAAAGGCGGTCCGTCCGCCATCCACCCATCTAAGCCATTCCCGCCGAAGTCTCGCACAAGGCCTTGAACTGCTCGGCCATCTGGTCCCAGCCGGGGTGGAAGCCCATCTGCTCGTGCTTCGTCATCGTCTCGGCATCCCAATGACGCGCAGTGGCGGTGAAGCGTGTGCCCTCGCCCTCGTCGGCGAAGCTCCAGATCGCCGTCATGAAGGGCGTCTGCGGTATCCAGCCGGATGCATAGGCGTCGGTCGTCACCACCTTCTCCTGCGGCACCACCTCCAGCACGATGCCCTCCATCGGCCCGGTATCCTCGCCATTGGGACCGAACATGCGCACCGCGCTCCGCCCGCCAGGCCGCAGATCCTCCTCAATCACTTCGGCACGCCAGGGTTTCGGGCAGAACCATTGGTCCTTGAGGTCCGTCCATACCTTCCACGCAATTTCACGCGGGGCGGCGACATGGCAGGTCACGGACAATTCGAACTCCGCCGCGCTCATGCCGATTTCNCTTCGAAAGCCGCNTTCATCCGGCCGGTATCCAGTTTCTGCATGGTCATCATCTCCGCCATCATTCGCTGGATGCCCGGTCCGTCGCCGGTTTTGTAAAGGTCCATGATCTCCTGCGTCACCAACTGCCAGGACAGGCCATATTTGTCCTTCAGCCAGCCGCATGGTCCGGGCGAACCGCCGTCGGCGGTCAAGGCTTCGAAGTAGCGGTCGATCTCCGCCTGGTCCTTGCAGGCGACGGATAGCGACACCGCCTCGGTGAAGCCGAATTCCGGCCCACCGTTCAGCGCCTGATAGCTGTCGCCGAACAGGGTGAATTCGACCAGCAGGACGTCCCCGCCCTTGAACGGACTGGGGCTGGGATTATCGTCGGGATAGCGGCTGATGAAATCGACCGTTCCCCCGAACAGCGACACATAAAAGCGCGCAGCCTCCTCTGCCTGCCCGTTGTACCACAGGCAGGGTGAAATCTTCGACATGGATCCTCTCCCTTATGCCGCGCCGGAGCGCATGCCCACCAGCGCGAACATCGCGCCCTGGGGATCGGCGGCCTGGATGATCCAGGCGCCGCCCGGCACCTCCATCGGTCCGTTCAGCACGGTCCCGCCGCCAGCCTTCACCTTCTCGAGCGCCATATCGATGTCGGGCACGGCGAAGTAGAACAGCCATAGCGGCACCGGCACTTGCGGGGGACGCGGCATGATGCCGCCGGTCATGCCCTGAAAATCAGCGCTGCCGGACTGAGAGACGAGCTGATAGCTGCCCATCTCCCCCATATCCATGGCATCGCCCTTCGCCCAGCCGAACTGCCCCGTGTAGAAGGCCAGATCGGCAGCGAAATCGCCGCTGTAGAGCTCATGCCAACCGACATGGCCGTTCGCCATCATCGGTGCCGGCTTCATCCCGTCCGGGCTGGAACCCCTGAGCAGCATGAACACCGCGCCGCCCGGATCGCTCATCACCGCAAAGCGCCCGACGCCCGGAATGTCCTCCGGCGGACGCTTCACGCTGCCGCCGGCCTCGGCCAGCCGCCTTGCGTCCGCGTCCACATCGGCCGAACCGATATAACCGCCCCACCAGGGCGACATGCCACAATCCTTCGCCTCCGCCGGAATGGACATGATCCCGCCCATCGGCCCCGCGCTGCCCGACAGGACATGATAGGGATCGTCGGTCCGTTCCCCGCCAAAGGGCTGCGCGGTCCAGCCTACGACATCGCCATAGAAGGCGATCGCCGCCTGCGGATCGCTGGTCATCAATTCATACCAGAAGAATTTGCCGTTCAGATCAGTCATCGCAGCCTCCATCAAGCCTTGGCGTCGATCAGCACTTCGAACCCGCCATAGATCAGCCGCGCGCCGACGAAAGGCATGTCTTCCCCTTCCTTCGGCTGCATTCGCGGATCCTTCATGACCTTCTCCGCACCCGTGTCGCGCGTTTCCTTGTCGGGCCATTCGATCCAGGAAAAGACGACCTCCTCACCCTCCTCGGCGATGACGGCGGTGCGGAAGTCGTTGACCTTGCCCGGCTTGATGTCGCTCGCCCAACATTCCACGACCCTCAGCGCGCCATGTTCGATGAAGATCGGCGCGGCATAAGCCGCAACCTCCCTGTACTTTTCCTTGTTACCCCTGGGTACGGGGATCACGAAACCATCCATGTAGCTCATTGTCTCTCTCCTCAGGACAAGGCAGAGTTCAGGCGGCGGCTTCCTTGTTCATCGCCAGCGCCGCTTCCACATCCATCCAGGTCACTTCCCAGATATGACCGTCCAGGTCGGCAAAGCTGCGGCCATACATGAAGCCATGATCCTGCCGGGGATTGGGCTCCGTCCCGCCTGCGGCCAGCGCCTTGTCGGTCGTCCCGTCGACGTCCGCCCGGCTCGCCTCGCTGAGCGCAAGCAGCACCTGCGCCGTCTCATGGGCATTGGGAATGCTGCGCGGCGTAAAGCCGGAGAAACGCTCATGCGTCAGCAGCATGACGTGGATATTTTCGGAAAAGCTCAGCATCTGCGCGCTGTCGTCGGCAAAATCATTGTTCCGGACCGCGCCGACCGCTTCGTAAAATGCGATTGAGGCAGCCAGGTCCTTTACCGGCAGGTTGACGAAAATCATCTTTGGAGCGGGGGTGTTAGGCATCACACTTCTCCTTGGGGATCATTTTGCCTGATGGCCGCGCCGACTCATCGGCTTGAATTTTATGAACTTCTATATTATATTTAACAACTATCAAGTTATAAAAAATAACCAATGGATTGCACTGTGAAGAAACGGGCTTATCAGGACGGGTGTGCGACAGCCCATGCACTGGATCTGATCGGTGATCGCTGGGCCATGCTGATAATGCGGGAATTGATACTTGGCCCCAAGCGCTTCACTGATTTGCGCGGCAGCCTGCCCGGAATCAGCGCCAACGTGCTGACGCAAAGGCTCGAAGAACTGGAAGCCGCCAGCATTCTTGTTCGCCGGCGCCTGCCGCCGCCGGCAGCCAGCCAGATCTATGAGCTGACGGAATGGGGTCGCGAGTCGGAGATATTGTTCCAGGTGCTTGGCCGCTGGGCGTGCCGATCCCCCACGATGCAGCCGGGCATGCCGATGAGCAATGCATCGGTGATCCTGTCGATGCGCACGATGATCGACCGCAGCCGTATTGGGGACATGAACGCCACGGTCGGCCTGCGTCTGGGGGACGAAGAGTTCCGCCTGGTCATCAAAGGGGGTGATTTCACCGCCGGCCGGGGCGAAGCAGCCGGCGCCGACGTCATCTTTTCGGGCGACCCGAATGCGTTGGCCGGCCTGATCTATGGTGGCCTGGCGTTTGAGGATGTCGCCGCTGCGCTTCAGGTGGACGGGAACAGGACCCTGGCAGAACGCTTTGTCCGTCTCTTCCCCCTGCCACCCAAAGCGCCCGCAACGGCAACGCCCTCTTCGGGATGAGCCAAGGCAGGCAGACTTGCCTCCCCCTCACATGAGGGGGAGGACTTGACCTCTTTCCTCAGTGCGCGCCGTTCAGCATCGCGAACACCTGGCCGAACGCGCCGCGCTGCTCCGCCTCGCGCAGCATCTTCACGCCCTCAACGCAAATCTCCTCCAACGCCGGCTCCTGCCCCAGCAATGCCATGACCTCCGCGATGAATTGGTCGAGCGGCATCATCTGCGGATTTTCGGCATGGCCGGGCATCAGGTCGGTCTGCACGCCCGGCGGCACCAGTTCGATCAGTTCGACACTCGTGCCCTTGAGCTGTTCGCGCATCGACTGCGACCAGCTATGCATCGCCGCCTTGGTCGCGCAATAGGTCGGCGTCGCGGCCAGCGGGACGAAGGCAAGGCCCGACGTCACCGTCATCAGCGTCGCGGCCTTCTGCGCCAGCAGGTGCGGCAACAGCGCATGGGTCAGCCGGATCGGCCCCAGCAGGTTGGTCGCCACCGTCGCCTCCGCTATGGCAAGGTCGACCTGCTCCTCTGCCACCATGATTCCGGCATTATGGATCACGACGTTGAGCGCCGGAAATTCCGTGACCAGCTTCGCCGCAAAGGTCGCAATCGCTGCGGGATCCTCCATGTCGATGGTCAGTGAGGCCATGCCGGGATGGTCCGATACCACGGCGTCCAGCGCCGCCTGCCGCCGTCCCGCGATGATGACCTGATTGCCCGCGACATGGAATTCGTGCGCCAGCGCCGCGCCAATGCCCGAACCGCCGCCGGTGATCAGGATAGTGTTTCCGCTTTTCTGCATAGGTCGTTCCCCTTTCGAAGGATGATGTGATGGGCCATCTAGAGCATCGTGCGGAAATGTAGGAACCGCTTTTCCGATTGAAACAATGCAATGGTAATAAGCTGGAACGTGACCTGCGCCTGGCCTTACGCCGCGCTCCCCAAAGGCAGTTTCGATCGGGATGAAACAGATCGGCGCTCGGCATCCGTGCCTCCCCTGTTTCCTGGCAAGGAATCGGCCCCGGTCACCTGGAAGCCGTTCTATTGCATGGGGATGTAGGTTTCCCGCATCGGCGTCAGCGGAAATGTCGGCACCTCCACCCGCACCGGGGCGCCGGGCACCTTGGCCGATGGCGGGATCGAGGATTGGGCCACGAAGCCGGCCGTGACCTCCTTGGGCGGGGTGGGCGGCGGCGGCAGCGGCGTGGGCGATACGACCACGCTCACCGTCCCGCCAAAGCGCGACTGCCATTCGGCCAGCCGCCGCAGATAATCGGCATAGGCGGCGTAAAATTCCTGGAACGGCTTTTCCAACTGGGTGAGCGCTTCGGGCGCATAGGCGAGAAGCTGGTTGGACGGCATCGCCAGGATCTTCGCGCCCACCTCTATCGCGACGGGGCAGAAGCTCTTCGTCACCGGCGGCAGGGCGAAGAAATTGTAGACCACCGTATTGAGCAGCTCGCGCGCCCTAAGGCCGCCCGTGCCGTAAGCGGCAAGATAATTGCGGTCGACCGCGGCATTCGCCTCTCTCAACACCCGCTCATGCACATGCAAAATCTGGTTATACTGGATGCGCGCCGGTTCGTTGACGCCATAGCAGGAAAGCGCCGCGACATTGAGCGCCATGCGCACATGCCAAAGAGCGGTGTTGGCCGTCACACCACGATTGGGCGTGAGATATTTTCCGTCATCCCCGACTTCGGGAATGCTCATTTCCTCTACCGCACCCATTGGCGGCAGCGGCTTTATGGTCGGCACCACCGGCGGTGGCGGCGTGGGCGGCGCTTTCTCGGGCGTGGAACATCCCGCCACCCAGGCAAGGGCGGCAAGAGAGCTTAGCTGGCAGAAACGGCGAAAAGCGGCACGGGGCGGCACCTGTCATCCCTTAGAACATGATCCGGACAGCACAACTCATCGCAAAGCCAAGCGTTCCTGACGACAGGTCAACGCTCAGTCCATCGGGCGATAGATTCGCTTCGTCCGGTTTCAGGCCCGCCGCTCGAGCGCCACCGCCGCTTCGTCCAGCAACTGGGCGATGATCTCGGCCACCGGCTCCTCCTTCGACACCATGCCGACCGACTGGCCCGCCATCAGCGAGCCACCCTCAACATCGCCGTCGATCACCGCGCGGCGCAAGGCGCCGGCCCAATAATGTTCGATCTGGAGCTGCGCCTCCCCCATATCGACCGTGCCGCTGTCCAGCAGATTGGCGACTTCCCTCTGCTTGGCCGTGAAGGCCTCGGTCCCGGCATTTTTGAGGGCGCGCACGGGAATGACCGGCAGGCGCGGGTCGATCTGCACGCTGGCGATCGCATCACGGGCGGATGCGCGAAAGAAGGCCTTCTTGAAGCTCGGATGGGCGATGCTCTCGGTCGCGCAGGCGAAGCGGGTGCCAAGCTGCACGCCCGCCGCACCCATTTCCAGATAACCGGCGATCAACTCGCCCCGGCCGATGCCGCCCGCGACGAAGACCGGAAGCTGCGACGCCATTTCCGGCAGGATTTCCTGCGCCAGCACGCTGGTGGACACGGGCCCGATATGGCCACCCGCCTCCATGCCCTCGATCACCAGCGCATCAACGCCGGAACGCGCCAGCTTCTTGGCCAGCGCCAGCGCCGGGGCGAAGCAGATCAGCTTCGCGCCTTTCTCCTTGATCGCCTCAATGCTCCCCTTGGGCGGCAGCCCGCCGGCCAGCACGACATGGCCGACATGGTGCTTCGCGCAGACGTCGATCAGCTCGAAAAGCTGCGGATGCATGGTGATCAGGTTGACGCCGAACGGCCTGGAGGTCAGCGCCTTGGTCGCCGCAATCTCCTTGTCGAGCAATTCGGGTGTCATCGCCCCGCAGGCGATCACGCCGAAGCCCCCCGCATTGGAGATCGCGGCGACCAGATTGCGCTCCGACACCCAGCTCATCGCCCCGCAGAGAATCGCGACCTCGCAGCCGAGAAAATCAGCGCCGCGAGCCATCAGGGAAGCGAGTTTGGCGTTGGTCATATTAACTCCGTCATCCCCTGAAGGCGGGGATTCATCTCCCATCCCATCCCCAGACGAAAGGCCGGGAAATGGAGTCCCGCCTTTGCGGGAATGGCGACTTTAGTAAAGAGCTTAGCTCAGGCGACCGGCGCGTCGAGGCCGTAGGCCGTATGCAGAACGCGCACGGCCAGTTCGGTTTCATCCTCGTCGATCAGCACCGACACCTTGATCTCGCTGGTGGAGATGGCAAGGATGTTGATCCCGCGATCGGCCAGCGACTTGAACATGGTGGACGCCACGCCCGCATGGCTCTTCATGCCGACGCCGACGACCGACACCTTCGCCACCTTCGTATCCGGGATCACCCGGTTGAAGCCGATCACGTCCTTCTGGCTCTCCAGCACGTCCAGCGCGCGGGCCAGGTCAGCGCCCGGCACGGTGAAGGTGACGTCCGTCTCGCCCTTGTCGCGGCCGACATTCTGGATGATCATGTCCACATTGATCGCGCTGTCCGCCAGCGGGCCAAAGATGTGCGCCACCGCGCCCGGACGATCCGGCACGCGGGTCAGGGTGATCTTCGCCTCATTCTTGTCATGGGCGATGCCGGTGATGAGCTGACGTTCCATCTTGTCTTCCTTGAGCTTGGCTTCCAGTTCCTCCTCGCTGACGATCAGCGTGCCGGGGAGGTCATCCTGGGTGGGATCATCGAAGGAGGAAAGCACCTGCACGACCACGCCTTCCTTCATGGCGAGGCCGACCGAGCGGGTCTGGAGCACCTTGGCGCCGACCGAAGCCAGTTCCAGCATCTCCTCATAGGTGACGAGGTCCAGCTTGCGCGCCCGCGCAACGATGCGCGGATCGGTGGTGTAGACACCGTCGACGTCGGTATAGATGTCGCAGCGATCGGCCTTGAGCGCGGCGGCCACGGCCACCGCCGATGTATCGGACCCGCCGCGACCGAGGGTGGAGATGCGGCCATCCTCCATCATGCCCTGGAAGCCGGGGATGACCGCCACCGTACCCGACCGCATCGACGCCAGCAGGTCGATCGTGTCGATGTCCCCGATGCGCGCCTTGGCATGGGCTTCGTTGGTGCGGATCGGAAGCTGCCAGCCGAGCCAGCTCCGCGCGTCCACGCCCATCGCCTTCAGGGTCATGGCCAGCAGGCCGCTCGTCACCTGTTCGCCCGAAGCAACGACGACGTCATATTCCGCCGGGTCGTAGAGCGGCGAGGCTTCCTTGCAGAAACCCACCAGCCGATCGGTCTCGCCCGCCATGGCGGACACGACGACGGCGACCTCATGCCCCTGTTCGACGACATGTTTGACTCGCGCGGCCACGTTGCGAATTCGCTCCATCCCCGCCATGGAGGTGCCGCCGAATTTCATCACGATGCGCGCCATTTGCCTGTCGAACCCGCCTGCTGAAAAGAAATGAAATATCCCCGAAGGGCGCAAAAACGGCGCTCCTATTAGCAGCAGCGGCGAATATGGCAAGCAAAGCGATACCATTGCCCGGACGCAGCGGGGAACCAGCAACCTGTCGTTCATTGGCTGTTCGGGGCCAGGCAACGGAGGATGCGATGGAAAGCAGCTTATGGGCGATGGTGACGGTCGGCGGACCGATCCTGCCCGGCGTCGTGCTGATCTTCGTGATGCTCAGCAACTGCAGGCACCGCACACCGAAAGAAATGCGCCGCACGGAGGAGGCGACGCACGACCCTTACCGCCGCCTCGACAAGGACGACAAGGCGCGGGAATTCGGATCAGCGTCGCCAGCCAATGCGAGACAGTGCGAAAAACAGCCATAGCCTGCAATCCCCGACGCTGGTAGCAGGATGCCATGGAGAACATAGCGTCCAGCACCATCGATCCACGCGAGGCCGCCCATTTCGGCACCATGGCCGCCGACTGGTGGGATCCCAACGGCAGCAGCGCCATGCTGCACAAGCTTAATCCTGTCCGGCTGCGTTATATTCGTGATGCGGTCGACCGGCATTGGCCGGAACAGGGTGATGGCTTCCGCCCTCTCGCCGGCCGCCGCGCCCTGGACGTGGGTTGTGGAGCCGGGCTGCTGGCCGAACCGCTGGCGCGCCTGGGGGCAAGCCTGACTGCCCTCGATGCAGCGGAAGAGAATATCGCCGTGGCGCGCAACCATGCCGCCGGCCAGGGACTCGCCATCGACTATCGCGCTACCCCTGTGGAACGGCTGGAGGAAGGCGACTTTGACCTCATCACCTGCATGGAGGTGATCGAACATGTCGCGGACCCCGCCGCCTTCGTCGGCGCGCTGACCGACAGGCTGGCGCCCGAGGGCCTGCTGATCCTCTCGACGCCCAACCGCACGCCCCTCTCCCGCCTCGCCATGATCACCATCGGCGAAAGCATCGGCGGCATTCCCAAGGGCACGCATGACTGGCGCAAATTCCTCAATCCGGAAGAACTTGCGAGGCTGCTCGACAATGCGGGCCTGGAAGTGATCGACAGCAGTGGGCTCAGCTTCTCACCTGCCAGAGGCTTCATCCTCTCGCCCAACAAGGCGATCAACTATCTGTTGACCGCGCGCCACCGGCGCAGCTGATCCATGCCGGTCGATCCCCGCATCGACGCCTATATCGCGCGACAGGCCGACTTCGCCCGACCGATCCTCAGCCATTTGCGCGACCTCATCCACGCGGCCTCTCCCGACATTGACGAGGCGGTCAAATGGGGCATGCCTTTCTTTACCTATCGGGACCGCAATCTCTGCCACATCGCAGGGTTCAAGCGGCATGTCGCCTTCGGCTTCTGGCATGACAAGGTTGAGTCTGGCGAAGCGCGGAGCGAAGCCATGGGGCAATTCGGACGGATTGAAAGCCGGGACGATCTGCCCAACGACGCGGAAATCGCGGTTTTGCTGAAGAAGGCCGTGGCGCTGATCGACGCCGGCGACGAAGCGCGCAGGGGCGCGAAGACGCCGCGTGCTCCGCTGCCGCTGCACCCCGCCTTCGCGGCCGCTCTCGACGCCAATCCTGCCGCCGCCGCGAATTGGGCTGATTTCCCGCCTGGCAAGGTTCGCGACTATTGCGAGTGGATCAACGATGCCCGAACCGACGCAACCCGCGACAGGCGTATCGCACAAGCCGTCGAATGGATCGCGGCAGGCAAGGGCCGCAACTGGAAATATGAAAAGCGCTGAAGGGCTACGAGACCGATAGCGAAACCGACGGAACGCAGCGGGGCTCTGAAAAAAGCGTCCCGGGGCTCGCATTCCCCCAGCCGCGCTCCCCAAGGCGCGGCACCCATGGCACTCTCAACTGACCGGCTTGGCAACGGCCACCAACTGCGGCTGGGCGGCCGGAGCGGCATCCTTGGCTCCAGCATCCTTGACCCCCACATCGGCAGGCGGAGCCTTGAGGCTAGCCGCAGCCGATTGCAGCGCGACAGCGGCTGCCTCCAGCGCAGCCGCCGCGGATTGGGGCGTAACTGCAGGCGGTGCCGCTTCCGCCACGGCAACCGGCGCCGCCGCATCCCCCGCCAGCGCCACGGGCGGAGGCGCGGCTGCGACCGCCGTCACGTCACACAGGTCGCCCACCCCGGCCGGCTTTTCCGAAAAATTCCGCGCCAGCGTCGGCAATTCATTCTGACCGGCATTCATCGCCAACGTCAGCAGCGTATCAGCCATCTCGCAGAAACCCGCCGACTGCACGCCATCGGTATGACTGTTCGCCATTTTCGTGATGAAATCGTCATAGGCGCGCTGTCCACCGGCAATGCCGTTCTCGCGCATGAACCGAAGCTTCAACGCATTGTTGTAATTGTCCGCACTTCCCATTTTTTCACGAAATTTGTCATATTTCGCCGTGATTTCACTGTTTGTTGAACGACATTTCAGCGATCCCAGCATCAACATGATCTGCAAATCCCTGACGCGCGCCGCCTCGATTTCATAAGGCTGCCAACATCGCGCCGCCTCGGCGGACGCAACCCCGCCGAAAAAGAGCGCAACGATACCACTGGCGGCACAGGCCGCCATCCTCAACCTGGACATGATGGACCTCGCAGAATCTCAGACCCCGCAAATTAAATCCTACCATTTTGCCGTAAAAATGCCATTAATTTATTTGACAGTGACATTTATGACGCATCCGGAAACATCCCGGATTTACGCGATTTCTTCGTTCACACGAGCCAGGCGGCCAGATTACCCATGCCAAATAGTGTCAATCTTTGGGCAGAACTATGACACTATGGCATCCGCCCGCGCGATCAGCGCCTTCGCTTCCTCGACATGCATGCTCTCTATCATGCGTCCCTCGAACCGCTCGGCGCCGCCCGTCGCCGCTTCGATCAGCCGCCGCGCATCGGCGACCGACTGCGGATCCGGGCCGAACACCTGGTTGGCGACGGGGACCTGACTGGGATGGATCAGCGTCTTGCCGTCAAAACCCAGCGCATGGCCCGCCGCACACTCGCCCTCAAACCCGGCCTCATCGTCCAGCCGGTTGAACACGCCATCGAACACGGCGATCCGCGCCGCCCGCGCCGCGAGTATGACGGACTGCATGGAGAGGGTCAGACCCTCCCGTCCGGCCAAGGGCGGTATCCCGAGGTCCTGCCTCAGATCGTTATTCCCCATGAACAGCCCCGCGCACCCCTCCGCCGCGGCAATCGCCTGCGCCATGAGCACGCCGGCCGCACTCTCTATCATCGCGATCACGGGCTTCTGGCAAACGCTGAACACATCCTTCACCTGACGAGGATTTTCCACTTTGGGGATAACCACATAATCAGCGGCTGACGTCTTGAGCGTCACCATCTCCCGCCCGTGGGAGGGCGTGCCTTCCACATTGATGCGCACCGCGGAGAGACGGCTGCCAAAACCCTCCGCAACCGCTGCGACCGCATTGGCCAATGCCTCTTCCTTGCGATCGGGCGGTACTGCATCCTCCAGGTCCAGTATGACCATGTCGCAGGGCAGCGTCCGCGCCTTGACGATGGCGCGCGTGTTGGACGCGGGCAGGAACAGCAGCGATCGGGCATGACGCAACAACATGGGGAACCTCCTGTCACTTTGTCTTTCCCCATTCATGATTTCGCGCCATAGTCCAAGCAGATTTCAGGGGGGAGCAGGCATGTTGACGACATTCGCGCTGACAGTGACCTTGCTGGTGCTGTTTTACCTGGCGGTCAGCGTCAAGGTCGTGCGCCAGGGCTATCAATATACTATCGAACGCTTCGGCCGTTTTACGGAGGTCGCGCGACCCGGCCTCAACTTCTACCCTGCCTTCTTCTATGCCGTCGGGCGGAAGATCAACATGATGGAACAGGTGGTCGACATCCCTGGGCAGGAGATCATCACCAAGGACAATGCCATGGTGTCGGTCGACGGCGTGGTCTTCTTCCAGGTGCTGGACGCGGCCAAGGCTGCCTATGAGGTGTCGGAACTCTATGTCGCGATCATGCAGCTTGCGACCACCAACCTGCGCACGGTGATGGGATCGATGGACCTGGACGAAACCCTGTCCAAGCGCGATGAGATCAACGCCCGCCTGCTTTCGGTGGTCGACCATGCGACCAATGCCTGGGGGATCAAGATCACCCGCGTCGAACTGAAGGACATCCGCCCGCCTGCCGACATCGTCAACGCCATGGGCCGCCAGATGAAGGCGGAACGCGAGAAGCGCGCCCTGATCCTGGAATCGGAAGGCCTGCGCGCTTCGGAAATCCTGAAGGCGGAGGGACAGAAGCAGAGCCAGATATTGGAGGCCGAGGGTCGCCGCGAAGCCGCCTTTCGCGATGCCGAAGCGCGCGAACGCGAGGCGGAGGCCGAAGCAAAGGCGACACAGATGGTGTCCGAGGCCATTGCCAGCGGCAACGCGCAGGCGATCAACTATTTCATCGCCCAGAAATATGTGGAAGCGGTGAGCCAGTTCGCCACCTCTCCCAACGCCAAGACCATCCTCTTCCCGGTCGAGGCGACACAGTTGATCGGCACTTTGGGCGGCATAGGCGCGCTGGCGAAGGAAGCACTGGGTGAGCCGACAGCGCCGCCACCCCCTGCCCCGCCCCGCCGCGGGCCGTTTGGACAGGGGCCGGCATGACCGGCTGGCTC
>JGI24741J21665_1000003_pt1 | contig 56179 bp, 52 predicted proteins | sample KBSCornC7_FD_21665 | JGI IMG/M metagenome (IMG submission 21665) | reverse complement strand
CCTGGCGCGGGCGCAGGCCACTGCCGAGCGGATCGAAGCCAATGGCGGAAATGCCCTGGCGGTGGACGGCGATGTCGCCGATCCGGCAGTGTGCGCCAGGCTGGTCGATGCGGCGGTCACCGCATTCGGCAGGCTGGACATTCTGGTCAACAATGTCGGCATATCCGGTCCCGCCACGCTCGAAACGATGACGCTGGACCAGTGGAACCGGACGATGACCACCAATCTGACCAGCGCGATGTTGATGAGCCAGGCGGCGGTCCCGCATATGGCGCGCAACGGCGGCGGGTCGATCGTCAACATCTCCTCTCTGGCCGGAATCAGGGCCATGGGCGCCATCGCATATGGGCCGTCCAAGGCAGCGATGGCGCAGCTATCCCGGGAGATTGGCGTCCTGCATGGCCGCGACGGCATCCGCGTCAACACCGTGGCGCCTGGTCATGTCATGACCCCCCACGCGGCCCGTTACATGTCGGACGAGATGCGGGAAATGCGCCGAAGGGTCAGCCCTCTCGGCATCGAGGGCGATGCCTGGGACGTGGCGCAGGCCGTGCTGTTCCTGGCGAGCGACGAGGCCCGCTTCGTCAACGGTGTGGAACTGGCGGTCGACGGCGGCGTGGTGGGGATCGGGCCCTTGGCAGGTCATGCCCTGATCGTCGAACGCTGAGGGCGCGGCCCTCAAAATATCATGACTGCGATGAATGTTGCTCAGGCCATCGTAACGATTGAGTAAAACTATCCTTTCTACATGATCCTTTTCCAGAGCCGCAAAAGCGGCCGTGCCGGCGTGGTGCCGGACGATCAGGAGAGGAAGGATGACCATGTTCCGGTCCGCATTGCTTGCCGCTACATCGCTATTCGCTACAGCCGCCGCTGCACAGGATGCCGCGCCGCAGGCATCGGGCGTCCAGGTGCCCGACATCGTGGTGACCGCGCGCAGGCGCGAAGAAGCTTTGCAGGACGTGCCGATTTCGATCACCGCCGTGAGCGGCGACTCGCTCGCGCGAAGCGGCGTCAGCGACGCGCTCGGGCTGCAAAGCCGCGTACCTTCACTCAGCCTGACCAACCAGGGCACAAGCCGCAACGAACTGGGCTTTGCCATTCGCGGTCAGCGTACCCAGGAATCGCAACTGCTCACCGACCCGCCGGTCGGCACCTATTTCGCCGAAGTGGTCCAGGCCCGCAGCGTCGGCTTTGCCTATGCGCTCTACGATCTTCAATCGACCCAGGTGCTGAAGGGCGTGCAGGGTACATTGTTCGGTCGGAACATGACTGGCGGCGCCGTGCTGATCGAACCCAACAAGCCGGTGGACGAATTTCATGCCGAACTGCGTGGGCAGGTCGGCAATTATGACATGCACGACATTTACGGCATGGTGAACGTGCCCCTGACGGAAGGCCTGGCGGTACGTTTCGCGGGCAAGATCAGGAAACGCGACGGCTTCACGACGGATGTGCTGACCGGCCGCGACTATGACGACCAGAATTACAAGACTTTCCGTACATCAATCCGCTTCGCGCCGACGCCCGAATTCGAATCCAATACGATCGTCGACTATATCAAGACGAACGAGCATGGCACGGCGCTGGTGGGTACGGCCGCCAATCCTGCCGCGCCAGCCATCGCCGGATATACGGTGCTGCGCGGGTTCGGCTTTCCCGTCTCGGATGTCGTGGGGCAGTTCGCGGCGCAGCAGGCGCGTCCGCATTATACCTTCGCTTCGGGATCGGGCACTGGCGGCACGCTCGACGCCTACCAGACCCAGCCGTTTGAAAGGCTGAAGAACAGGGGCGTCACCAACCGCACGACATACAGCCTGGACAATATCACGTTCAAGAATATCATCGGCTACCGCAAGCTGGACTTTGATCAGGTCATGGACCTGGACGGCGTGCCCGCCTATCTTATCAATTCCAATCGCTACCGCAGTATCGAGCAGTTCAGCGAAGAGTTCCAGGTCCAGGGGAAGGCGATAGAGAACCGGCTCGATTATGTGCTGGGCGCTTATTATTTCGTGGAAAAGGGGAAGGACGGTTCCACGTCCAGCCAGTTCCCGGAACTGGCTATCGTCGGCGCGGGACTGCCGCTCAATACGCCCGCGGCGACTTTCCTCAACGCCTATGCGGGTAGCGGCAAGGCGAAGACGTTCGCGCTGTTCGCGGCGGGCACCTACGCCTTTACCGATCAGTTCAAGCTGTCCGCCGGTCTTCGCTATACGACCGACAAGCGCAATGCGCGCATTTTTGCCTATTATCCCAATCTGGGCACCTGCCTGTTCCGCGTTGATACCGGCACGACCTCCTTCGTGCCTTCGTCGCTGGCCGATTGTCCGCAGACGAACAGCAAGAAATGGGACGCCGTCACCTGGGACGTTACCCTGCAATATGAACCGAATGCCAATCTGACGACCTATATTTCAACCCGTCGCGGCTTCCGCTCCGGCGGTTTCTCGTTGCGCGCGGCATCCACCGAAGAATTGAAGCCCTTTGATCCGGAAACGGTGCAGGAATATGAGGTGGGGCTCAAGACGCGCCATGCCCTGGGCGGCGCCACGCTGACCAGCAATCTTGCCATCTTCTACCAGGACTACAAGAACGTCCAGAAGCAGACATCGTCGATCGACAGTGCCGGCAATGTCAACACCGTCATCGACAATACCGCTCGTCAGAAGAACTATGGCGGAGAACTGGAACTGGGCCTTATCGCTGGTCCGCTCAATATCAGCGCCTTCTATTCCTATGTCGGGGTCGATATCACCAGCGGCCGTCAGCCGGGCGAATTTGAACTGGTCGGCTCGCCCCATCACCAGATGGGCGCCAATGTCAGCTATGAAATCCCGCTGTCGGGCGATGCAGGCGCGATCAACCTCAATGCCAATATCAGCTATCGGACCAAGCAGCACCTCGACAAGAATGACGTGCAGGGCGCGGAACCGGGTTATGAGCTGGTGAACTTGCGTGCCGGCTGGGACAATATCTTCGGCACCGGGCTGGGCGCTGCGGCTTTCGTTAACAATCTTACCAAGAGCTATTATCGGGTGGGCGTGATCGGCATCTACAATGAGGCCGGTTATATTTCCTCGGTCTATGGTGAACCGCGCACCTATGGTGCGGAATTGTCCTATAAATTTTAAGCCGGGGGATCGGCGCCGGACTTTCGGGTCCGGCGCCGATGACTGTCGGTAGGGGCGAACAGGGCGATTTCGTCTGTCGGTTCCTTCCGCCTCGCCATCAACGGACCGATGCTTGCCGAATAATCTGTCCACCCCGTGCGAGAGGTTCTAACGCGGCGGAATGGACAGCGGCAGACAAGGCTATCACGACAATGCGCGCGGCGCGCTGTGGATGCTGGCCTCCGGCTTCGCCTACAGTATTGCCATGGCTCTGGTGAAGCTGCTGGGCGACGACTATTCCTCGGCAACGCAGAATTTCGTGCGGCAGGGGGTCGGCCTGATCGCGCTTTCCCCTTTCATCCTGCGGCAACCCCGCAATGCTTTCACGCTACGTCGACCGATGCTGATGATCCTGCGCTGCGCGGCGACCAGCCTGTCGATCATCCTCGCCTTCAACAGCTTTCATCTTCTGGGCCTGGCCGAAGCCAACGCGCTGTCCTTCACCCGCACCCTGTTCCTCGTCCCGCTGGCCGCCCTTTTGCTGGGCGAAAGGCTGGACCGGCAACGGCTCTTCGCCACGCTCGTCGGTTTTGCAGGAGTGCTGATCATCATCGCGCCCGGCTCCGCTCATTCGCTGATCGGCTGGGCGGCCGTTCAGGGCTTGCTTGCCGCATTGCTCGTCTCCTGGTCAGTGATCAGCGTGAAGCAGATGTCGCGGGATCATAGCGACCTGGCGCTGCTGACCTGGTCGACATTGCTGGGCCTGATCTTCACCGCGCCCTTGGCCTTCAGCAGTTGGCGGACCCCCACGGCAGAGGATGCGCTGCTGCTGGTCGCCATGGGCGTGCTCGGCGTCGTGACGCAGGCCTGCTATATTCGCGGCATGACTTTGGGAGAGGCGAGCCTGATGGGGCCGCTCGACTATGTCCGCATCCTCTTCACCACGGCGCTGGGTTATCTGATGTTCAGCGAATGGCCGCAGCCCGGAACCTATCTGGGTTCTGCCCTTATCATCGGCACAGCCATCTACATCACCCTGCATGGACGCCGGCGCGCCTGATCCTGCCGCATTCGCAATGCGCAAATGCGGCGTCGAAGGACAGGGCCTTTCTACCCTATGGGAAAAGGCGCCAGCTCAGCCTCGCTCGACGTCCGGGCCAAAATCAGGCGTGGCGGCCGCCGTCCAGGGCAGGTGGCGGAAATAGCGCGCGCCTGCCTCCGCCTGGTTATGCACGGGGGTGAGCGGGTTTTCGTCCCATATCTCCCCGATCCGCTGGGCGACCCGTTCAGCGCTGATCTCCGGATCGAAAATCTCTGCCGTCTCGGCGAAGATCAGGCTCGACAGGCGGCCGCCGCCGGTCAGCAGGATGCGGCCCGTTGCCGCACAATCGCGGCTCAGGAACCAGGCCATCGCCGCCGCCACCTTTTCCGGCGGCAGATTGTCGCGGAACCAGGCGACCGTGGTAGCATCAGGGATCTGCTCTACCAGTCGCGAATAGGATGTCGGCATCACGGCATTCACCAAAATGCCGAGCGGCTTGCCCTCGATCGCGGCATCCAGAGTGAGGCCCAGCATGCCTGCTTTTGCCGCGCCATAGGGGGCATTGCCGCCCACGCCCAGTGCGCCGTTGGAACTGACGTTGAGGATCCGGCCATAGTGGTTTTCCGCCATGTGCGGCCATGCCGCGCGCATCAGATGATGGCCGCCAATGAGGTTGGTTGCATAATGGCGCTCGATCGCGTCGTCATCATACGCGGTGAAGGGGCCGGCAATGGCCGTACCGGCATTGTTGACGAGAATGTCGATCCGTCCGAACGCGTCCAGCGCCGCCCGGGTGATCGCTCGCGCATTGCCCGCCGTACCCACCGCCAGCCCATTGGCAATGGCCTGTCCGCCAGCCGCGATTATTTCATCCACCACGGCCTGGGCCGGCGCGGCACTGCCATTCTGCTCGCCCAGAACGCCTCCGCCATAGTCATTGACGACGACGGCAGCGCCGCGGCGCGCCAGTTCCAGCGCATAGGCGCGTCCCATGCCGCCGCCTGCTCCCGTCACGATGGCCACCTGGCCGGAGAAATCTATGGTCATGCTGTCATCGCCTTCACCAGTTCCGGCATGATCTCCGCGCCGGAAGCAAAAGAGCTGGTCCATTCGGGTTGCGCGGTCAAACCGCGCATCACGCTGTCGATATCGCCCTCGGACAATTTATGAACGGGGCCTTCCAATATCTGCACACGGCGGACATTGCCTGCGCCCGCATGGTAGATGCCGCCCGAAGTGCTGCATCGATCGCTGCACAGCCAGCCGACGACCGGCGCGACATGATCCGGTGAGGCATAGCCGGCCCACTCGGCTGGAATGCTGCCTGCCGACATGGGCGTGTAGGCGGCGGGAGCGATCACATTGACGCATATGTCCGCGCCCGTGGGGATGTCGATGGTCAGCGAACGCGCAATGCCGACCATCGCCGCCTTGGACGCCGCATAATCGGCCGAGCCGACCTGTCCCCACAACCCCGCGCTGGAACCGGTCAGCACGATACGCCCATATCCCGCCTCCGCCATCGCCGGCCATATGGCCTTCAACCCCACCAGCACGCCGTGAAGGTTGATCTCCAGCAGCGCATTCATTTCGTCCAGCGTGACGCTGCCGAAGTCACGGAACGCCTGAACGCCGGCATTGCTGATGAAAATGTCGGGCGTACCGAAATGCTGGCGGGCGATCCGCACCATCTCCTCGGCGGCTTCCGGCGTCTGTACCGGTCCGTCATGCACGACCGCCCGGCCACCCGCCGCCACGATTTCCTCGCGATTTCCTCGCAGACCGTCCGGGCTGAGGAGGAGCCGTCGGGTGCCTTGCGGTTGCTGACCACGACGGCGCAACCATGCGCCGCGAGCCAATGCGCATAGGCGCGGCCAAGGCCCTTGGTCGCGCCGGTGACAATCGCGGTGCGGCCCGCGAAATCAAGTGCGCCGCTCATAACATCATCTGTCCGCCGTCGACGTTGATCGTCTGTCCCGTCACATAGCGGCTGTCGTCACTCGCCAGGAACAGCGCGGCGGGTCCGATGTCCTCCATGCAGTCCCCGAGATAGCCGAGCGCGACCAGCTTCATCACCTTCTCCGCCTCTTCCGGGAAATCCTTGACCCATTGCTGGGCAATCGGGCTGAGCGCGGCCGGGCAGATCACGTTGACCCGGATCTTGTACTTGCCCAGTTCCCGGGCCGCAGTGCGGGAAAGGCCGCGAATGGCCTCCTTCGTCGCGGCATAGGCGGCAAAGCCGATGCCGCCGTGAATGCCCTCATAGGAACCAAAGTTGATGATCGTGCCGCCCTTCTCCTTCATATGGGGGACGGCCGCCTGCATATGCTGGAAGGTTCCATAGAGACCGGATTCGATCGTCATCGCGAAAAGGGCGTCGTCCGTATCCTCGAACATGGTGCCGGGTTTGGACGTCTGGGCATTGTTCACCAGAATGTCGATCCCGCCGAACAGTTCGACCGCCTTCGCCACGGCGGCCTCCGCATCCGCCCGCACGCCTGCGGTTCCCGCGATCCATGCTGCCTCTCCGCCGTCGGCTGCAAGGCCGGCGACGGCTGCTTCCAGCTTGTCGGGGGTACGGCCGGTGATCAGCACCCTCGCCCCTTCACGCAGGAAAACCTGCGCGATGCCCAGACCCACGCCCTGGCCGCCGCCGGTGACGATCGCGACCCTGCCGCTTAATCTGCCCGCCATATTCTCTCCTTTTGATCTTCATGTTCCGGGGTCGATGAACTCCCGCAGCGCGCGGTGGAAATTCGACACGCTGCGCTCCTGCACCGGATTTGTGCGTGAACCCTTGAAGCCCGTGGAACGCATGCCCCGCTGCACTTCGGTCATATTCTCGAAGTCCTGGGTCAGGATCAGGCCCCAACCGTCATGATCGCGCCAATCCTCAAAGGTCTGCCGCTCCAGCGGAGGTTCCTGCCCTTCAGGATAGAGGACCAGCGAATAGACTTCGAAGATGCACCGTTCAGGATCATTCCGGTCCGGCCGTGCGCGATAGGCCAGCATCGCGTCGGGCGCAGGCAGGAACACCATATTGGGGAACAGATGCCAGTCGGCTCCCGCGCGCGCGATCTCCTCCGGCGTAAGCGAAGGGAAGGGGATGCCCCGTTCCTGCGCTGCCTCGAAGGCGATCTGCCCATATTTCATCAGCACGTCGAGCAGGGATGCGTCCTCGGGCAACTCATCGACAAGCCGGCCCGCCAGTTCCGACATATGCGGCGGGATGGAGGCTTTCAGATCCTCCTCCAGCATCAGGACGAAATCCCGGACATTACGTCGATAATCGACCCGCACGCTGGCCAGACGTGGCGATCGTTCGCCCAGCGAAATGCGCCCCGGCGCAAGCTGGTAGCTGCCATGGCGCCCTTCGGCGAAGGACAGTGCCTCATCATCGTGGACCGGCAGCAATTGGCTGTGGGTGGTCTGGACATGATAGCCTTCGTTGAAGGCTTCCAGCGCTGTCTTCCAGTTGCAATCGATTCCGGTGCGCTTGTACCAGCGATAGCGCATCTTCTCGAAGGGATAGTTGCGGAAAACCTCAGGAATGGGGCCGAGGAAATCGAGCAGGGGCTCGGCATCCCCGTCCATGCAGATGAAGACGAAACCGCCCCAGCGATCGACCCTGACCTGCGGCAGGGCGACGTCCTCGTCCTTCAGGCTGCCGTCCCAATTGTCCCGGTCGACGACATGGGCGATCGTTCCGTCGAGCTTCCAGGACCAGCCGTGAAAGCGGCAGAACAGACGGGCCGCGTGGCCGCATCCCTCCGTCAGCCGGCGTCCACGATGTTGGCACGCATTATGATAGGCCGCTATCCGTTCAGGCGCGACGCGCACGACGATGATGGATTCATCCAGTATGTCGTAAGTGACATAATCGCCGACGCGGGGGATTTCCTCTTCCCGACAGGCCATCTGCCATGCGCGGGGCCAGAGCCGCTGCTGCTCCAGACGAGCGAAATCGCGGCTGACATAATCTTCTTTCGGGATGAAATCCTCCGGTCCCGACTTCTTCCTGCATAAGATCTTCGGCTGCACCGTGCCGGATGGCTGGTTCACGATTCCCGCCCTCTCCTGTGATTGGACATCAGCTTCCCGCCTGCGCATGGCGCAAGTCAATGTCGCCGCCGCCTCGCCCTCAGATCATCGCCAGTCTGATCCCTCGCCGTCGGCCCATCAGGGCTGCGGCGCGACCCTGCACTACCGTTCACATGGCTGCTGTCGTGTCGCCATGGGCGGCGATGGAGGCCATGATCTCCTCCGTCGTGGGGTTGCGGCGCAGCGTCAGGCCGCCGGTCACATGGAAGGTCTGGCCCGTCATGAAACATTCGTCGCTGGCCATGAACAGGGCCGCATTGGCGATGTCCTCCACCGTCGTGATCCGCCCCAGCGGGTATTCCTTTGCATAGGCTTCCACCATGCCCGGCACGTTGAAGCCGCCCAGCATCGGCGTGATGGTGAGGCCCGGCGCAAGGATGTTGGCGCGGATGCCATGCCTGCCATATTCATATGCGACAAAGCGCGTCATATGGTTGAGCGCGGCCTTGGCGCCCATATAGCTGCAATGATCGTCGGACATGATGTCGGCCACGGCCGAGGAGATATTGATGATCGCGCCGCCCCGTCCGTTCCGGCGTTCGCGCTTCATGGCCCCGACCATCACCTGCATGAAGAACATTCCGCCCTTGAAGATGATGGAGAGCATCGAATCGATCTGCTCCTCCGTCTCCTCCTCGAAGGGCGCGAGAAAGCCGATCGCGGCCGCATTGACGGCGATGTCGATCGCACCATGCTGCGCCAGTACAGCATCGGCCAGCGACTGGATCTGATCGCGGCTGCGGATGTCGCACGTTATGGCGGTTGCTCCGGTCGCGGCGGCGAACGCGTCCAGTCCCTCCCTGCCGCGTCCTGACACGACGACATGCGCGCCTTCCTCAAGAAAGCGTTTGGCGATCGCCTGCCCCATATTGCCTTCGCGGGTCGCGCCCATGATCACTGCGACCTTGCCTGTCAGACGGCTCATGATGCTCTCCTTATTCCATATCGTTCGATGAATGCGCGATCAGCGACTCAAAGTCGGAATAGGCCAGGGACTTGCGGCGGAAGACCGCATTGGCGCGCAGCGCTGTCTCGCCGTCCGCGCTGAAGCGGCATTGCGCGAAGGCAAGGTTGGGCGTCCAGCGCAGGATTTCCGCCCGCCCTTCGACCCACTGTCCCTCGACGGCGGCGCCCAGGAAATCGATGCCGAGCGAAACGGTCGGTCCGCTCAGCCCGGTGATGAAGCCGACATTCAGGCCCATGACGACATCGGCCATCGTCGCCCAGGTGCCGCCATGGCAATTGCCGCGCGGATTGCAGTGCTGGGGTCCGACGCGAAAGCCCATGGTGACATAGCCGTCCGCTTCCTGGCGCACGTAGACGGGATCGAAGGCCCGCATGACTTCGTCCAATTGCTTCAGTCGATGGAAGCCCGCCACCATCTTCGCCTGCTCCACCCCGATGTTCCGCATGATCCGGCAGGACTGCCCCGGACACCCCTCGGGAGCAAGATGGACGGAGGGCAAGGATCACATGACCGATAGACCGGCCGGAAGGCATCGCCAGCGTGGTACATGGCGCGCTATGTTGGGCCATGATGACCTTGGAGAGCGGAATATGGGCATGAAATGGCTGAAATCGACGGACTGCATTAGCTTTGCGGTGCGCGACAATGTGGCCCGCATCACCCTGAATCGCCCTGAAAAGCGCAATGCCCTGTCGGGTCAGACGCTCAAGGAACTACATCAGGCGCTGCTGGAAGCGGACGACCGGCGCGACGCCAACGTCATCATGCTTTCGGGGGAAGGGCGCGATTTTTGCGCTGGCTATGATCTGACGGATAGCTATGGCGGTGCAGCCGACGCGGCCACGGAATATGATCCGGCCGATTACCGCAGCCGTGCAGGAACGATCGACGACGACATCTGGAACCTGGAACGGCAACAGGAACTGACCTCCATCATGCTGGACCTGCACAAGCCGATCGTGGCGAAGGTCCAGGGCAATTGCCTGGCTGGCGGCACGGACCTGGCCTTCTCCTGCGACATCGTGCTGGCGGCGGATGATGCGAAGATCGGCTTTCCCGCCGCCCGCGCGAATGGCACGCCGCCCACGAACCTGTGGTTCTACCATTGCGGACCGCAGTGGACCAAGCGCATGCTGTTCACGGGCGACACGATCAGCGGCATCGACGCGGCGCGCATCGGCCTGGTGCTGGAGGCCTATCCGGCGGCGGAACTGGATTTCGAGGCGGATGAAATGGTGCGCCGCATCGGCAGCGTCGACGCCGAGATACTCGCCACGCACAAGCGCGTCGTCAATGCGCAGATGGAACTGGCCGGCGCGAAGCAGTCCCTGCGCTATGCCGCCGAACTGGACGCCCGCGCGCATCTCAGCACTGGTCCACGCCGCAGCCAGTTCCGCAAGGACATGGCGGAAAAAGGGCTGAAGGAGGCGCTGACCAATCGCGATGCGCCATTCGGCAAGGGGCGGATCGAACTGCGCGCGCGGCGCCCCCAATCGGAATGACGGTGCCGCCGCATCCTTCACAATTGCGATATGGATCGGCCGGGGCTTTCATGCCGGGCAAAACATGGCAGATGCTGGACGCCGTATAGCAAGAATCCGGCCTTTCGAAAGGACGTCTGAAAATGACCAACAGGGCAACCCCCGATGCGGCGACCCAGATAGAAATCTACCGCCGCATGGCGCTGATCAAGGCGAATGACGAACGGTCGCGGAAGGTCATCATGAACGGGCGGCTGGTCATGCCCTATTACAGCCCGCGCGGTCAGGAGGTGATCCCCAGCGCCATTTCGGTCAATCTGACCGATGAGGATTATATCTGCACCATCTATCGCGGCAGCCATGACCAGCTTGCCAAGGGCCTGCCGCTCAAGGATCTGTGGGCGGAAGTCGCCGGTCGCACGACCGGCACCTGCAAGGGCAAGGGCGGTCCGATGCACGTCACCTATCCCACCAAGGGCATCATGGTGACGACCGGCATCGTCGGATCCACCATGCCGATCGCCAATGGCCTGGCCTGGGGCTCCCAATTGCGCGGCGATGGCCGCGTGACGGTCGCTTCCTTCGGCGATGGCGCCGCCAATATCGGCGCATTCCACGAATCGCTCAATCTGGCCGCCGTCTGGAAATTGCCGGTGATCTTCGTTTGCCAGAACAATGAATGGGGCGAGCATACCGCCTATGACAAGACCAGCAACGTCAAGGTAGCCGATCGCGCCGCCGCCTATGGCATGCCGGGCGTGCGGGTGGACGGCAACGACCCATTCGAAATGTACGCCGTCGCCAACGAGGCGATCGCCCGCGCCCGCGCCGGCGAGGGGCCGACCCTGATCGAGGCGATGACCTATCGCTTCTTTGGCCACGTCTTCGGCGATGCCGACGCCTATATGGACAAGGCGCGCAAGGCCGATGCAATGGCGAACGATCCCGTTCCCCGCTTCCGCGCGTCGCTGATCGAAAGAGGCGTCGCGAGCGAGGAGCAACTGGCCGAGATGGAAGCGGCCATCGAGAAGGAGATCGACGAGGCGGTCGAATTCGCTCTGGCGAGCGACTTCCCCGGCGTGGAGGAACTGAAGCGCGACGTGTTCGCGGAGGAGATGGCCTGATGAACGCCGAGACCACAATGGCCCCTGAAAATACCGTGAAGGCCGCCAAGGCAAATATCCTCCAGGGCATCAACGCCGCCATTGCCGACGCGATGGAAGAGGATGACAATGTCATCGCGCTTGGCGAGGATCTGGCCGACCCAGAGGAGGGCGGCGTGTGCGGCGTCACCAGGGGGCTTTCCTCGCGCTTTGGCGAACATCGGGTGCGCTCCACGCCCATTTCCGAACAGGCGATCATCGGCGCGGCCATCGGCGCGAGCCTGGTGGGCTTCAAGCCCATTGCAGAGATCATGCTGATGAACTTCACGACCGTGGCGATGGACATGATCGTGAACCATGCGGCGAAGCTGCGTTTCATGTCAGGTGGCCAGACCCATGTGCCTATCGTCATCCGCACCATGACGGGGACGGGATTCGCCAGCGGCGGGCAGCATTGCGACTATCTGGAAGCCTGGTTCGCGCATACCGCGGGCATCAAGGTCGTCGCGCCTTCCAGCCCGAAGGATGCCTATGGCCTGATGCGCAGCGCCATCGATGATCCTGATCCGGTGCTGTTCATCGAGAATCTGCCGTCCTACTGGACACCTGCCGAAGCGCCGGAAAAGGGCCATCGCGTACCCATCGGCAAGGCCAATGTGCTGAGCGAAGGCAGCGACGTCACCATCATCGCCTATGCGCGCATGATCCAGGAGGCGATGCCCGCCGTCGCGAAGCTGAAGGAGGCGGGCATTTCCGCCGAGCTGATCGACCTGCGCACCATCGCGCCCTGGGACAAGGAAACGGTGGTGAACTCCGTCGCCCGGACCGGCCGCGCCATCATCGTGCATGAGGCGGTGACGCCCTTTGGCGCCGGCGCGGAAATCGCGGCCGTGCTGAACGAGGAACTGTTCGGCAAGCTCAAGGCTCCGGTCAAGCGGCTGGGCGGCGCATTCTGCCCGGTTCCGTTCTCCAAGCCGCTGGAAACCGCATTTGCCCCGCAGACCGCGGACATCGTCGCGGCTGCTGAAGCCATCATCAAGTCCTAATATCGCGCAGGGAGTTTTCCATGGCTGTTGAAGTATTGCTGCCCAAGATCGGTTTTTCGATGAACGAAGGCACGCTGGCCGAATGGCTGGTGGAAGATGGCGGCCAGGCCGTCGAGGGCCAGCCGCTCTATGCGCTGGAATCGGAAAAATCCACGCAGGAAGTGGAAAGCCCCGCCAGCGGCACCCTCAAGATCATTGCCCAGATCGGGGAAACCTATGAGGTCGGTACCCTTCTGGCGACGATCGAGTAATCGGCATGCGTTATATCCTGCATGTGACCTCGCGCGCGGTACCCGGGCGCGAGGCGGAATATGACCGCTGGTACGAAGATGTTCACTCCGCCGAGATGTGCCGGTTGCCGGGCATATTGTCCTGCACCCGGTACAGGGAACTGGACATGAGCGGCGTCGAAACCGGCCTGTTCGTTGCCGATTACGAGGTCGANACGAATGATCCAGCGGCCTTGCTGGAAAGCGTTTTCGCGGCGGCCCCGACCATGCAGTTGACCGACTCCATAGATTTGGAAAGCCCNCGCTTCACATTCCTCAAGCCGACGGGATCNCAGCACATATGAGCGATTTGCTCGCAGGTCTTGCGCCCTGGCCGACGGGCGATTTCTCGGTCTTCGGCGAGGTCGAGCAGCGGCCTCTCAGCAAGATCCAGAAGTTCGTCGCGGCGTTCCTGGGTCGTAACTGGGTCGCCATTCCGCACGTCACTCATCAGGATGAGGCGGACATCACGGCTCTGGAGGAAAGGCGCAAGGCCCATAATGCCGGCGGCGGTACAAAGCTGACGGCGGTGCCGCTGCTTGTGAAGGCGCTGGCCGATGGCTTGGCTGCCTTTCCGCAGTTCAACGCCTCGCTCGATCCGGCGAGCGCCACGCTGACGCTCAAGAAATATGTGCATGTCGGCGTGGCGGTCGATACGCCCGGCGGTCTGCTGGTGCCTGTCATCCGCGACTGCGACCGCAAGTCCGTGACGCAGATTGCGGAGGAAATCGTCGCCTTGTCGGAGAAGGCACGAACGAAGGGCCTGTCCATGGCGGAAATGTCCGGCGGCTGTATCACCCTGACCTCACTGGGGCATATCGGCGGAACCGGGTTCACGCCTATCGTCAATGCGCCGGAAGTCGCGATCCTGGGCGTCACCCGCGCGCGGCCCGTTCCGGTTCCTGCTGACGACGGGGGGATTGCCTGGCGGCAGATGCTGCCTTTGTCTCTCAGCTACGATCATCGCGTCATCAACGGCGCCGATGCGGCACGCTTCTGCCGCTTCATTGCCGACAGGCTGGCCTCCGCCGAACTTTTCGCCTGAAGCCTGATCGCGATTTTGACGACTGCCTGCTTTTGGCGGATCGACATGGGGCGGAACTGCCTCATGTCGATCCGCCGAATATCACCGGCCCGCTCTCATGGCCGCAAGTGCGGCCGCCGTCTCGTTCCAGATCGTTCCCATGTCCGGGTGCTGGCGCGCCTTTTCCTGGTAGCCGGCAAGATTGCGACAGTCAGCAAGTGGATCGTCCAGTTCAAAGATGCTGGCGACGACCTCGCAGAGCAAAAGGCTGGGCAGCAGGACGCAGTCTGCCTTGCTGATGGCGCCGCCCACGGCGAACATGGCGTCGGTCACGAATTGATCGCAAAGCCCCAGGCCGTTGCGCCAGTTGGCGATCTCGGCCGCGGTCACCGCTTCGTCCCTGGTTGCTGGATCCATCTGTTTGAACAGGCGGGACATGGCGGGCGTCGCATAGAGTTCGAAACTGCGGATGATGTTTCGCATCCGCACCCGTTCAGCCGGGTCCGAAGGCATCAGGGAAGGCGCCGGGAACTGTTCGTCCAGATAATCCAGGATAGTTTCGGACTCGGCGATCGCCAGCCCTTCGTCCGTCACCAGCACCGGCAATTTGCCGATGGGATTGATCGCAAGATATTCGGGCGACCGCGTGCTGCCGCCCGGTGGCGGTTGCATGTCATAGTCCAGCGTCTTGACGCGCAGGGCCAGCCGGACGCGGGCCGCGAAGGGCGAAAGAGTGACGGCGTAGAGGATCATGCGTCGTCTCCTTCGTGATAGAGGTGCGCCAGCGTTCCGGCGAGCGGCGTCGGCACGAAGCCATCGCCAAAGGGCCATTCGATCATGCCCGCCGCCGCCATGGTGCCGCCGTCGACGTGCATTGTCATGCCCGACACGAAAGTCGACAGGTCCGAACCCAGAAACAGAACGGCGTTCGCCAGGGCGTCGACCGGCGGTTGCTCTCCCCTGGGGATGTACATCTCCATCCCCTTGCCCCTGACATGGGCAGGCAGTTTCGCAAAGCCTTCCGCGAAGGAGGGAGGCATGGCAGCCACATTGCCCTGGCTCAGGGTAGTGTCCGGCGCGATGCAACTGACGCGGATCCTGTCCTTGCCCAGTTCGACCGCCATCGAGCGGGTGAAGTTGGTGGTCGCCGCCTTGGCGCCTGCATAGACAGAGAAGCTGGCGGCGCCGCGATGCGCCTCTATCGTGGTGAAATTGATGATGCTGCCGCCGTCGCCGGAACGCTTGATCAGCGGCACTGCGCGCTGCACCGACTGGACCACATAGCCGTAATTGCGGTGGATATCGCGCGCGATGTCGGCCCGACTCGCTTCGGAAAGCAATTGCCTTCTGGTCCCGCCCGCCACGTTCACCACTATGTCGAGGCGCGGATAGGCGCGTTCGACATTGTCGTAAAAGGCGTCGAGCGCCGCTTCGTCGGTGGCATCCGCGGTCATGGCCGTGACCCGACGGCCCTCCGCCCTGATCGCGCGCTCTGTTTCGGTCAGCGCCGCCGCATCGATGTCGCAGATCGCCAGGTCAACACCCGCTTTGGCCAATGCCAGCGAAATGCCGGCGCCGATGCCCCCGCCACCGCCGATAATGGCGGCCACTTTCCCTGCCAGATTGGCGCGCTCATCCAGAAAACCGCTCATTCCAGACTCCTCTCTCCGCAGGGTTGTTGCAAGGTTGCATGCAAAACGGCAAGGCCGCCGCCGCAGGCATCAAAAGGCCGATGGGACGGGCAGGATGCCTGTGTCGCGCGCGATTTCGATGTAGGATGCATGCGAAGCGGGAGCTGAAGATGGATCGACTGACGGCGATGGAGGCCTTTGTGGCGGTGGCCGAGGCCGGCTCCTTCACGAGGGCTGCGCTGCGCCTCAACATCTCCACGCCCATGGTCACCCTGCATGTGAGGAGGCTGGAGGAACATCTGGGCGTGCGCTTGTTCAACCGGTCGACCCGCCGGGTAGATCTGACCGTGGAGGGCGGCCATTATCTGACCTATGCGCACGCCGCGCTGGACGCGGTGGCCACGGCGGACATGGCGGTGCGGCCGGGGGCCGGCATAGCGGGGCGCGTGCGACTGGACGCTCCGGCCTCCATGGGACAAGCGTTCATCATGCCGGCGCTCGCGGAATTCCAGCGGCTCCATCCCCGATTGATCCTGGACCTGACGCTGGGCGACCGGGGGACGCTCTTTCGCGTCGACGGTTTTGATTTGGTCATACGGGCAGGCGAGGTGCCGCCGACTGGATGGAAGACCGTGAAGCTGGGCACGACGCGGCTCGTCTGCCTTGCATCGCCCGATTATATCGCACAGCACGGGCAGCCGGCGAAAGCCGACGATCTGGCCCATCACCGCACGATCCTCTATGCCAGCGTGGAGACGCCGGGCGGCAATCCGCTGCAACTGCGGCAGGGTGACCGCACGATAAGGGCGCGGTCGCCCACGGCTTTCACCTTCAACGATGGCGCGGCGATACTTTCGGCCACTCTGGCGGGCCTGGGGATCGGCCAGACATTGGAGATGCTGGCGCGCGATCATATCCATGCCGGTCGCCTGATCCCCCTGCTGCCCGAAGCGAACTGGCCCCGGCTGCCCGTCGTGCTGATGGGCGCGCCGGATCGTATCGCCCTGCCGCATGTTCAGGCCGCGCTTGCCTTCCTGACCAACCGGATCGACTGGAACATCGATCCGGATTGATACGCCCCTCAGGCGGCGAGGTCGGCCTCCTTGCACAGTGCGGGTAAGCCCTTTGTGCTGATCCGGTAGAGCAGCCGCCGCTTGCCGATTTCGTCGGAATATTCGATCGGCGTGGCGCTGTGCAGGACCTGGAAATTGTCCCACAGGAAGATGTCGCCCGTTTCCACCTTGTAGCGCGTCACGAACTGGGGCTGGGTGCAATGGGCACGCAATTCATTGATCAGCGCGCGTCCCTCGTCGGTTTCCAGTCCCTCGGCCCCGAAGGCCGAACCGGACGTGTAGAGCGCCTTTCGCCCCGTGACCGGATGGCGCATCACCAGCGGATGCGAAACAATGCCGTGGCGGGCCGTATTTTCGGGAATGAACGGGATCTTCTCACCTGGCAGGGCAGGCGATCCGCCCAGGCAATGCAAGCCGGTAAGACCGTCGATCCGGGCCTTCATGTCTTCGTCCAGCGCATCATAGGCCAGAGCGGTGCTGGCGATCAGCGTTTCGCCGCCCTCGGCGGGCGTTTCCACGCCATAGAGCATCGTCACGCTGGCAGGCACAGCCTCATAACTGCTGTCCTGGTGCCAGAATTTGGCGCCGTCGCGATAGCGTTCAGGCGTGGCGGCAGCATTGGTGATCCGGATCATCTCCGGAAAATCATCTTTCCTGTGGGTCGGCAGGTGGAACATCAGCGGTTGGCCCCATTGATGGCCAAAGGCGACATAGTCCGCATCCGCCAGCTGCTGGCCGCGTATCGCGAGAATCTGATGTTCATGCAGCGCCCCGATCAATGCCCGCAGGGTTTCCTCGCCCTGCGGCTTGGAGAGGTCGACGCCTTCAACGATGGCGCCGAAGGGACCGGGCATGGCGGTGATGATCACGGGAATACTCCTCTCAACTTTCTTCCCCGCCATTATAGCCTTGCTTCGAAATAAAGCAAATGATTTAATTGAGGGGCTGGTCATAAGGGGCAAGCAGGCTACAAGGCCTTCCATGACGTCAACCCCCCGCAGCGAGAGCACCAAAAGGCAGCTCTGCCTTGCCGCGGAAACGCTGGTGGCCGAAGCAGGGATCGGGGTGGCGACCCTGCGGGCGATCGCGCTTGCCGCCGGGCAGAAAAATACTGCCGCCGTCAGCTATCATTTCGGCAGCGTGGAAGAGTTGCTGCGCGCCGTCGTCGATATGCGGCTGCGGGATACGGAGGCGGACCGCGCCCGGATGATCGGGGAAAGCGGGCCGTCGCTGGAACATCTCGACGCCTTCGCCGCCTGGCGCTGCATGATGCGGCCCTATTTCCTGCTGCGCGACGAACAGGCGCCCCATGCCCATATCCGCTTCATGATGCACATGAGCGCGGCCGGCCTGCTCAGCGATCCGTTTGACGCGGCCGTCCCGCGACCCGGCGCGCCCAGCATAGCGGCCCTGCTGGAACGGCTGCACGCTGCGCTGGCCTGGCTGCCGCCGCAACTGGGTCGGGCGCGGATAGCATTGGCTGGCACGATGATGTGGAACGCCGTCGCGCTGTTCGACAAGAACAGCTTTGGCGAGGAACAGCCCGCCCTGGAGATGGAGGCGTTGCTTGCCGATGTGGAAAATCTGGTCAGCCTGGTCCTGAGCGCGCCCGCCTGAAGGAGGGCAGGCGCTGGCTCCCCCTACAGGGTTTCGGGCGTTCCCAGCACGACCGTCGCTTCACTGGACAGCACCCCGCCATTGCCATGGGCGAGCGCCAGCCGGGCATTTTCGACCTGCCGCTCGCCGCATTCGCCGCGAAGCTGCCGCGTGGCCTCCACCAGCAGGAACAGGCCATACATGCCCGGATGCACGCAGGACAGGCCGCCGCCATTGGTGTTGAGCGCCAGACCGCCGCCCGGCGCGACATGCCCGTTTGAGACAAACCGCCCACCTTCGCCCTTGGGACAGAAGCCAAGATCCTCCAGGAACAGGATGGGCGTGATGGTGAATGCATCGTAGAGCATCACCACATCCATGTCGGCGGGTCCGACGCCAGCCTGGGCGAAGGCCTGCGGGCCTGAAATTGCGGCTCCCGTCACGGTAAGATCGGGCATGGAGCTGATTTCGCGATGGGTGACGGCATGGGCCGCGCCCAGCACATGGACTGGCGCCCTGGCGCAATCCCTTGCCCGGTCGGCGCGAACCATCACCACGGCCGCCGCGCCGTCGTTGAACAGGCAGCAATCGCGCACCGTTAGGGGATCGGACACCATGCGCGCCTTCAGCACATCCTCCACGCTCAACGGATCCCGTACCGCGGCCTCAGGATTCAGTTGCGCCCATTGCCGCGCCGCGACCGCCACTTCGGCCAGTTGCTCGCGGGTGGTGCCGTAAAGATGCATGTGCCGGCTTGCAGCCAGCGCATAGGAGGAGAGGGGAGCCAGCGGCTTATAAGGCGCTTCCCACGGGCTTTGGCGCGTCATGCCGACGCCCGGGGGTGGATTGCTGGCGGGATTGGACCCATAGGCGATCAGCGCGCAATCGATCAGACCGGCTTCAAGAGCCAGTGCCGCCTGCTGGACATAGACCTCGAAAGCGGAACCGCCCGTGCGGTTGCAGTCGGTGACCTTGGGCGTCAGGCCCAGATATTCGGCCAGTTCCATGCCGCCCAGCGCCTCATAGGGCGCGGAGGTGTAGACCGCATCCACTTCCGCCAGGGAAATGCCCGCGTCGGCCAGCGCGAGCAGCGCGGCCCTGGCCGCCATGTCCACGGCCGAAACGCCGGGACACAGGCCAATGCCATAGGTGGACGCGCCGACGATCGCGGCGCGACCGCGCGGGAAACCGTTTCTCATGTTCATGCGGGCACGAAGACGAGCAAAGGCTTGTCCCCCTCGTTGATGATGCTGGCCTTGACCGCCATGCCGATATGAATGTCGTCGACCGGCACGCCGTCGACACGGCTCATCAGCCGCGGTCCTTCGGCGAGGTCGACCAGCACGACGCTGTAGCTGTCGGCCGGATCCTTCTTGCGCACGATGGTGACCGCATGCACCGTTCCCGCCCCCGACGCGGGCACCCATTCCAGATCTTCGGCCCCCGTGCCGGGCTCCGCCACGCGGGGATAGAAGACATGGCCCCCGGTCGACCGGCTGCGCTGTATCATGAAACGCCCCTCTGCCAGGTGCGCGCGCCATTCCGCTTCGGGCTGGAGCATCTGCGTCACTCGCCCCTGAACTGCGGCTTGCGCTTTTCGCGGAAGGCGAGCAACCCTTCCTCATGGTCTTCCGTTCGGCTCATCAGAGGCTGGATCGAAGCTTCCAGTTCCAGATATTGCTCAAAGCCGGTGTTCCAGCTCAGTTCGAACTGCCGCTTGGCCATCCCCATGGCGATGGTGGGGCCGGATGCGAAGCTTTCCGCCAGTTCCATGGCCCGGTCCATCAGCGAATCCTGGGCGACCTTTTCATAGGCGATGCCCGCCGCCACCGCTTCGTCGGCGCGGACGATACGGCCGGAATAGACCAGTTCCTTGGCCTTCTGCACGCCCAGCAACTGGCGGAGGTGCCAGACAAGACCACCATCGGGCGCCAGCGCGATGTTGCGGAATATCGCGGCGAAGCGGGCCTGTTCACCGGCGAGCACGATGTCGCAGGCAAGCGCATAGGAGAAGCCGACGCCCACGCACACGCCCGGCACCGCAGCGATCGTGGGTTTCTTGAGCGAATAAATGGCCTTGGCGATCCGATTGAGGGTGTACATCCGGTCCATCGAGCCGGTGACGCCGCCCTTGCCCATGCCAGTCACGTCCATGCCCGAACAGAAGTCGCCGCCGGCGCCCGTCAGGATTACGGCGCGGACGTCATGGTCCATGGCGATATCTTCGAACGCGCCATATAGCTGTCCGCGCATTTCCTGGGTGATGGCATTTTTCGTCTCTGGGCGGTTCAGCGTGACGATCGCGACCGGACCCTGCTTTTCGACGGTAATGGTCATTGTGAAGCGCTCCCTGCTTCGGAATCAACCCTGCTTTGTGAACCTGCGCGGGCTGGGTCAAGCACGTTGGCCTGCTTCATCAAAGACGTGATGAGGCCGACGCGTTATGGAAAGCGGCCGGCCCAAACCCTATCTGCTCGTCAGCTTCTGACGGGAGATTTCGGGCATGAAGGATGCAGCGATCGTCGCGACGGCGCGTACGCCGATCGGCAAGGCGCACCGGGGCGCGCTCAATAATATTCATGGCGCGACGCTGGCGGCGCACTCGATCCGCGCGGCTGTGGAACGTGCCGGGATCGACCTGGCGGAGATCGATGACGTGCTGCTGGGCTCTGCCCGATGCGAAGGCGCTGTGGGATCGAACATCGCACGGCAGGCCGCGTTGCGCGCGGGGCTGCCGATCAGCGTGTGCGGCATGACGCTTGACCGCAAATGTTCGTCGGGGCTCCAGACCATCGCGATCGCCGCGCAACGGATCCGGGGCGGGGAAGGGGGCGTCTATGTGGCAGGCGGCGTCGAAACGGTCAGCCTTGTCGACCCGCACCGCAATGTCTTCCGCAACAAGGACGAGTGGCTGCTCGAACACAAGCCCGAAATCTATATGGCAATGAACCTGACGGGCGATATCGTGGCCCGNCGCTATGGCGTCAGCCGCGAAGCGCAGGATGCATTCGCCATGACGAGCCAGNCGCGCACGGCGANGGCCCAGGAAAAGGGCTGGTTCGATGATGAGATAGTGCCGATCACCGCGANGAAGAATGTCGTGGACAAGGCTCTTGCCGTCACGGGCCAGGAAGAGGTCACGCTGACGCAGGACGAATGCAACCGGCCCGGCACGGATATGGAAGGGCTTGCACGCCTCAAGCCCCTGTTCGAAGGGGGATCGGTGACGGCGGGCAATTGCAGCCAGCTGTCCGACGGTTCCAGTGCGTGCGTCATCATGGACGCGGATGAGGCGGCGCGGCGCGGCTTGCCGATCCTGGGCCTTTACAAGGGCATGCAGGTCGCCGGTTGCGAGCCGGACGAAATGGGCATCGGCCCGGTCTTTGCAGTGCCGAAGCTGCTCGACCGGATGGGACTTTCCGTGTCGGACGTGGACATTTGGGAACTGAATGAGGCTTATGCCAGCCAGGCGCTCTATTGCATCGACCGGCTGGGCATCGATCCCGCCAGGGTCAATGTCGACGGGGGTGCCATTTCGATTGGGCATCCGTTCGGCATGACCGGATCGCGCATGACCGGTCATGCCCTGCTGGCGGGCAAGCGGCTGGGCGCGAAGAACGCCGTCGTCACCATGTGCATCGGCGGCGGCATGGGCGCGGCGGCGTTGTTCGAGATCGTCTGACGGACCAGCGTGCAGCCTGTCCGCCGGCCGCCAAATGGGGCGTTTCAGCCGCCCTTTGCCACGGGGATCAACGCGCCGCTGATGGATCGCGCGGCCGGGGAAGCCAGGAACTGGATGACCTCGGCGATGGCGGCTGGTTGCACCCATTGGCTGAAGTCCGCGTCGGGCATGTCCGCCCGGTTGGTCGGCGTGTCGATGATGCTGGGCAGGATCGCGTTCACCGTGATGTCCTTGCCGGACAGTTCAGCCGCCAAGCTCTCGGTCAGCTTGTGCACGGCCATTTTCGACGCGGCATAGCCGCCCATGCCTGCCGCTGCGACCACGGCGCCGCCCGCGCCGATGTTGATGATGCGGGCTTGCCGCGCCTTCTCCAGTTCCGGTAGAGCAGCCTTGGTCATGTTGACGCAGGTCGTTGCGTTCATCGCGAACATGCGGTTCCACGTCGCGCTGCCCCCATCGGCCAGCGTCTCCCATATGAATCCGCCCGCGACATTGACCAGTACGTCGATCGACCCCATCGCGCCCACGATTTCCACCACCAGCTTCTGCGTCGCGGCATAGTCGGTCAGATCGACGCCGCCGAAATCGCGGCAGCCCGTCGGAGTTTCGGCGGGAGCGGGGGCATAATCGACCCGGGCCACCCTGTCGCCAGCGGCCGCGAAGGCGGCAGCGACGGCGCCGCCCAATATCCCGAAAGCGCCGGTAACGACGACGGTCCGTGATGTCATGCAATATCCCTCGATCTGATGTTGAACTTGTCCTGCCTATATCCTCAGCGGAGCAGGAACGACAATCATTCGTCCCTTGCCTTGCGGACCAGTGGCCGGACATAGGAAATGTCCCCTTTGTCNCGCCGGTTCGGCCCCGTGCTGAAAATACGGGCTTTCCATTCGTCCGGAATCTCGGCNGCCGTCAGCGTCGCCGTCATTTCATTGACGCAGACCCTGTCGGCGATGCGCCATTCACCGTTGCGCTTTTCAAACCGATCCACATAGCGGCCGAAACTGAGCTGCGGCGGCGCGCCCTTATTCTCGCCCCAGAAAGTGTAATAGGTTTCGCCATGCGCCGTGTCGCCGTCGATCTCGACCGTATGGTTGCTGATCGCATGGTGATGCTTCGTCTGGAATTCGCCATGCCATCCGATTGCCCAGTCGACGAAATCGGCGGCATAGCCCTCCGCAACGCCATGGTCGTCGAAGGCGTCCGGCCAATAAGCGGAAAGCATCAGTTCGCGGTCGTGCCGGTCGACGCCCCGCGTATAGCGCAGCAGGCAGTCCTGGATGGCGGTGCGATCCTTCATTTCCTGAAGGAAGGCGAACATGTCGGGCGTAAGTTCTGTCATGGCGATTCCCTCTGCGCTGGCGGTTCATGGCGGGCGAGACGGTTGATCCGCACCGCCCGCCAGCCCGTCAGGCGGGTTCCAGTGTCTGTGCGGAAGCGATCTTCGGCGCTTCCTTGCCCCCGCGCACGAGGCGGCCGGGCAGGGCGCCTGTGGAACGGCCGTTGCGATAGGTCACTACCCCGCTCACGATGGTCGCATCATAGCCGTCTGCCCGCTGTTGCAGGCGGCGGCCGCCAGTCGGCAGGTTGTAGACCACATGGGGCGCGTAGAGGTGGAGCCTTTCCATGTCGATGACATTGAGGTCCGCCTTGTACCCCGGCCTGATCAGGCCGCGGTCATGCAGCCCGACGGCATAGGAGGGTTCGTAGGTCAGCTTTCGCACGGCGTAGGGCAATTCGATCTTCTTGTCGTCCCTCGCGTCGCGCACCCAATAGGTCAGGAAATAGGTCGTATAGGCCGCGTCGCAGATCATGCTGTAATGCGCACCGCCATCGCCCAGCGCCGGGAAGGTCCGGTCGTTCCTCACCAGATTGCGGCCGGAACTTTCGAACTTATCCCCCTCCGAATTGCCGAGAGGCCGATAAAGTACCTCCCGCCCGTCGCGCTGGAGCAAGGCGTCATAGATCAGCTCCCTGGGGTCGACGCCCATGGCACGGGCGCGGGCGCCGATGCTCTCGTCGCTGCGGGGATTATAGTTCGGCGGATTGCCCAGGACGAACATGGAATCCAGATCGGAGATGACATAGACGAAAAAGGCCTGCGGGTCGGTCGGTTCCTCGGCGATCAGCTTCTTGCGGAAGGCGGGATCGCGCATCCGCTCCACCTTTTCCTCCAGCGGCAGATGTTCGATCTCGCGGAAGCTGGGGTTGAAGGAGAAGGGGTGCATGGACAGTTCAAGGCCCAGCAGAGCGCCGGTCGGGCGCGGGATGATCTGGCCGCGCACCTCCAGCCCCTGTTCCTTGGAACGCTCCAGCCGGGACACCATTTCCTGCCAGTCGCCCTCGCCCACGGGTGTCTGCATGAAGGTGAAGGAAACCGGCCGTCCCGACGTCCGCGCAATGTCGTCCAGCAGGTCCATGCGTTCGGCCGCCGTCACGTCATAGCTGGGCACCATCTGGAAAACGCCCTTGCCGGCGTCGCGCAGCCCCTGGGCAAGCGCCAGCACTTCCTGATCCTCGCTCTTGACCGAAGGGGCCGGGCGACCGTCGCGGAACTGGTGCGCATAGCTGCGCGAGGTGGTGACGCCAAGGGCGCCCGCCTCTATCGCTTCTGCCGTCAGGCGACGCATTTCCGCCAGATCCTCTTGCGTCGGCGGCTCCAGATTGGCGCCGCGCTCGCCCATGACGTAGACGCGGAGCGGGCTGTGCGGCAATTGCGCGGCGAAGTCGATGTCGCTTTCGCGTTGTTCGAGTGCGTCCAGATATTCCGGGAAGGTTTCCCAGTTGAACGGCACGCCTTCGGCCATGACGACTTCGGGAATGTCCTCAACGCCTTCCATCAGTTTGATCATCAGCTTGCGATGTTCAGGGCGGGAGGGGGCAAAGCCCACGCCGCAATTGCCCATGACCACCGTTGTCACGCCATGATCGGATGACGGGGCCAACCTGTTTTCCCAGGTGATCTGCCCGTCATAATGGGTGTGCACGTCGACAAAGCCCGGAGTGACGATGCGGCCCGACGCGTCGATCTCCTCCCTTCCGCTGCCCTCCACGTCGCCGACCGCGACGATCACCCCGTCATTGATGGCGATGTCGGCGAGGAAGGGCTCTCCACCGCTGCCATCATATATCTTACCCCCCCGGATGATCAGGTCATAATCGGGCATAGCGATTCCTCTCAGCTTGGTCTCGGCGGTGCGTGATTGGGCAATATGATCGCAACGCCTGCTTCGCGCGGCCGTTGCATCCTTTCACGTGCCGGAAAGTGACTCATGGCAGTTCCTGTGCCAAGCGAACTCCTCCCTTTTTATAGCACATTTCAGATAAGCGATGCTTCATCTTCTGCATCGCGTGGCAATNNCGGACTGCCCTCTTGGTTTGGCCGCTCCGCCGGGCTATCCGCGCAGGATGAGNGAGGAAACCATGGCGGCAGGACAGGGGGCAGGCGGGCGCTGGCAGGGCGGGAGGCTGCCGCGTGCCGAAGTGGACCGGCGCATCGACCATCTGCTTGACATCGCGTTGGAGGAATTTGCGCTGACCGGCTTCGGCGGAACCAGCCTCGACCGGCTGGTGGAGCGTTCCGGCGTCAGCAAGACAACCATTTACCGGCGCTTCGCCAGCAAGGAGGGGCTGTTCACTGCCCTGATCCACCGCAGCATGGAGTCGGTGCGTTCCGGCCTGTGGGCGCTGGAACTCGACCTCGACGATCCGCTGGGCACGATAGAGCGGTTCGTCATCACCTATACGGATGTGGCGGTGTGTCATCCACTGGGCAGAACCCTGCTCCAGATCGCCGTGGCGGAGGGGCGCGATTTCCCCCATCTGGGCGCGCAGCTTCTGGCCAATGCCTATATGGGTTTCCGGCCGATCAGCGATTATTTCGAGGAGTTGATGGCAAGGGGAATCTTGCGCCCGGGCGATCCGCAGGACGCCGCTTTCGACCTGCAGGGCCTCATCACCCATGGCTTCCGCGTGATGGTGGACGATATCGCCTTTGTCCGCCGCCCGGGCCGCGCCCGCGAAATTGCCGAACGGTTCCTGCGCGGCTGGGCCTGAGACGCCCGCGCGGCTTCGGCCGGGCCGTCAGATCATACCCATGATGCATGCAGAGTTCATGTGATTTCTGCATGCAAAACCATTCCCTGCGGCATAGGCATTGTGCGAGCTTTCGGGGCGTTCGCCCTTGTGTCGACAATCCAGTCGACAATCCAGTCGACAATCCAGATGAGCGGGGAACCCATGACCAGATTCAGCCTGATCCTGCAATTGCTTGGCACCGGAACGGCCGTCATCGGCATCATCGGTGCCGCGTCCGCTCAAACCGACACAGCGCCCCAGACGGGGCAGGGGAGCGACGACATCATCGTTACGGCGCAGCGCCGGGCTGAACGGTTGCAGGATGTGCCCGTGGCGGTGACGGCGCAAAGCGCGGAACAGTTGCAGAGCGCCAATATCAGCAACGCGCGCGACCTGACGCTGGTGACGCCGGGCCTGCGGGTCGAGGCGAACGGCATCAACGCACAGCCGGCGTTGCGCGGCGTTTCGTCCACCCTGGGTTCCTCCAATGCGGAAAACAATGTCGCGACCTATGTCGACGGCGTCTATCAACCCAATATCACCGGCGCGTTCTTTTCCCTGCCGGATGTCGAGAATGTCCAGGTGCTCAAGGGGCCTCAGGGTTCGCTTTACGGCCGTAACGCAACCGGCGGCGTCATCCTTATCAACAGCAAGTCGCCGTCCTTCACGCCGCATATGGATCTGGGCCTGTCCTGGGCTCATTATGGCCATGGCAGTGAAGGCGAACTCAATGCCCAGGCGTTCGTCACTGGCCCGATCATCGACGATGTCCTCGCCGCCAGCCTGACGCTCAGCAGCCGGGAACTGGGCAGCTATGTCCGCAATATCGCGACGGGCCGGAACACGCCGGACAATCACAACCGCTTCCTGCGCGCGAAACTGCTGTTTCAGCCGACCGACCGGATACGTCTGGAAGGCAGCTTCAGCTATAATCGCGAAAAGAACGCCATCGACCTTGCCTATACCAGTTACAGGGGCGTGAACGCGTTTGCCGGGCTGCCGGGCGTGGTCATCGCTGACCAGCCGTGGCAGACCTCATCGGATATCGACAGCTATATCGATATCGACATGAAGACCTATTCCCTCAAGGCAGACTTTGAGACGGACATGGGCACTTTCACCAGCATGACGGGCTATATCGACTACAGCACGCCGATCCTGCAGGAGGCCGACTACAGCAACTTCGCGGGCGGCGTGTACGACATCTTCAGCTATTCGAAGTCCTTCTCGCAGGACGTCTATTTTACGTCCAAGCCGATCGGCCCCGTTTCGGTCATCGTCGGGCTCAACTATTATCGGCGGAAGGTGGGCGACGACCCTGCCTTCATCAACATTCCCGCCTTCGGCTATATCGACCGAATTTACGATCACAGCGTCAACAAGTCGCTTTCCGGCTTCTTCGAAGTGACCTGGAAACTGTCCGACAGGCTCAAGGTCATCGGTGGCGGCCGATATACCAGGGACAAGAATAATGGCTTCGCGAACGGCTTCAACAATGTGACGCCACAAGCCTTTCTGGGCGAGGTGAAGTCCAGGAAGTTTACGCCCCGCGCCGCGGTCATGTTCGACGTGACGGACAGCCTCAATCTCTATTACAACTATGCGCAGGGCTTCAAGGCGGGCCTGTTCAACGCCATCGCCCGCCAGGCGACGCCGGTTCGCCCGGAACTGTTGAAGTCGCATGAGGTGGGCGCAAAGTTCAAGTCGGGCGCCATGGCGCTTAACGTTGCGGGCTTCCATTATGATTACAAGAACCTGCAGGCGACGACGACCGTCGGCGGTGTCAGCACCCTGCAGAATGCCGGATCGGCGGAGATCTACGGCATCGACGCCGATGCGAGTTTGCGAGCCAGCGAAGACCTGACCCTGACCCTGGGCGCGGCCTGGCTGCATGCGAAATATAAGAGTTTTCCCAATGCCAGCCTGGTGGAAATGGCGACGGATCCCGATTTCGACGGCACGTTGGACGGCCGGGCAGACGTCAGTGGCCAGCGAATGATCCGCGCGCCCAGGTTCACGCTGAATGGCCTTGTCGATTATCATCATGACTTCGACGCCGGGCGCCTGGCCCTGTCGCTCAACGGCTATTATTCGACGAAGGTGCGCATGGCGCTGGAAAGCCGGGTGAGCCAGAAGGCTTATTTCACCGGCAATGCCCGTCTGGCCTTCACTCCCGCCGGTACCGGGCTGACATTGTCGGTGTTTACGCGCAACTTCACCAATGCGAAGGTGATCGGATCGACCTTCGTCAATCCCAGCGCGGACGCAGTCATCTATTCGCCGCCGCGGCAGATCGGCGTCGGCCTGAACTACAGCTTCTGACGGGCGCAAGGGGGCGCGCCTGCGGCAGGCGCGCTTTCCCCTGCCCGGATATGTCCCGGTGAACGCCGGCTGCGATCAAAGAGTCTGCACGTCGCCCACGAGCATTGCGGATTGCCGCGGCAATATCTGGACAGGAATGCCGCCCATGCGGGGCAGGCCGGTCACGGGATCATAGCCGTCTTCCACCGAAATCAGCCGCCCGGTGTTAGCACCCAGTGTCAACGGATCGTCGGATCCGGGATTGGCGCCGAAACCATGCGCCATGGATATGGTACCGCGTCGCAGGTTTGCCTCAGCCGCCACGGTGCCCTGGATTTCGCCATGCGGGGACCGGATCGTCACGCAATCACCCTCGCCAAGGGCCAGATCGGTCAGATCGTCGGGATGCATATAGGCGGGGTTCACCCCGCTGCCGGCCAGCCTGCCGATCCGCCGGCCGAAGCTGTTGAGGATATTGTTCGTGCGCCGGGGCAGCAGCCGGAACGGATAATCCGCTTCAATGGCGCGGCTATCCTCGGCCAGCAACTCAGCCAGTTCCTCCATCATGGGCCGGGCGGCCAGTTCAAGGCGGTCGTCATTGCCGGCGGCGCGGGGCAGCACGCGCTGGTCGCTTTCGAAAATCTGACCGTCGGGATATTGCTTCACCCGGTCGAGCGGAATGCGCGAACCCCGGCATGACAATTCGATCAGCTCGTCCGTGGTTGGTTTCGGGCCTGCGGGGTCGAGCGTGAAGGTCATGGGCGGCGCCTCGGCCTGCGGACCGTTGCCATAGCGCAGCGTGGCGTCGATGCGCGTGCCCATNCGTTCGGCCAGTCCCCAGAAAAATTCCCAGTCCTCCATGACGTCGCTGNCGGNGGGNGGCTTGATCAGCGCCGGGGTATAGGCGGCATAGGGGTCGGGGAAGCCGCGCGTCGTTCCATAATATTTGACGCTCTCNGGCATATAGGTCGTCATCGGCGTTTCCAGCGTCAGCTTGGGCGCGATCACATAATGGGAAAGCTCGGCCGTGGCGGTCATCTCCGTATCCATGGTGACCAGCAGATCGAGCGCATTGAGCGCCGCGAAGGCGCGATTCTGGTCGGGCCAGGCCATCATCGGGTTTCCACCCGCCACGATCAGCGCCTTCACCTGACCCGGTCCGGGCAGCAGGATCTCATCGGCCAGCGCGGCGGCCGACAGGCCGCTGGCGCAGCCGCCCAGGCCCCGGACGCGCAGGCGCGGTTCGAAACCCCAGGCCTGGAAGGGCGCCCAGGGCTGGGCCCGCGCCTCATAGGCGGGCAGCAGAACATTGGGCTTGGCCAGCAGGTCTCCCTCCCGCGCCCAATGTCCGCAAAGGCTGGCAAGGCAAAGCGCGAGATATTCGGTCAGCGTGGAATGGGTCGCGAAACTGGGTCCGGTACCGCAACTCACCCCGGCATTGCGCGCGCCCGCGAATATGTGCGCCGCCGCAACCAGATCCGCTTCCGGAATATCCGCGCGCCGGGCGACATAGTCGGCGGTGAATGGCTCGACGGCTTCCCTCAACGCGGCGACGCCCTGCGTGTTGGCGGCAACGAATTCGCTGTCCTCCAGCCCTTCCGCCAGAATGATGCGGATCATTCCCGCCAATATGGCGGCATCCTCTCCCGGCCGGGCCTGCATGTGGATGTGGGCGCGCTTGGCCGTTTCGGTGACGCGCGGATCGATGACGATCAGCTTTGCCTGCGCCTTTTCCATGTCCTTCAGCACCCGTCCGGGATTTTGCCCCGGAAAGCCCGGCGATTTGCTGATCACCGGATTGATGCCGACCAGCAGCCAGGCATCGGCCGTATCGAAATGCGGTTGCCCGGCCTGCCACATGCCATGATGGGCGAGCGCGATCAGTATGCCCGGCTTGTCGATCGAACCCGCGGTGAAGAACATGGGCGATCCGATACCGTTCAGCCATCCCGCAGCGATGGCCGTGGATGCAACGAAGGGGACTAGTCCCATCCCGACATACATGGCGACCGAACGGGGGCCATGCTCGGCAATGATCGCGTTCAGCCGTTCGGCGATCTCGTCCATCGCCTGTGCGGAGGGGATCGCGCCAAAACCCTCCGGGCCGCGCTTCAGGCTGTGGAGCAGGCGTTGCTCGCCATGATGCTGTTCGGGCAGGGCCCGCCCCTTGGGGCAGCTATAGCCGCCATAGAGAGGCGCGCGCGGATTGCCCGTGACCTTGGTCGCGCGGCCATTTTCAACGGTCACCTGGATCGGGCAATAGGCCGTGCACAGGCGGCAGATGCTCGGATGGACCTGTGCGCTCATATCGCCGTTCAGTCCACCAGCCGCTTCACTTCGCGATCCCGGTCGAGGGTTGGGTCGAGATAGCGTCCGACCTTGTAGTCGCCGGCTATGGTCGTGCGCCTGGCGGTCCGCTTGCAATCCAGCGGAACGCCGTTGGCGGAATGCACGATCCGCCAATTGTCCCAGACGACCATGTCATTTTCCTGCCATTTATGGAAATAGGCATGGGCCGGATCGCCCAGATGCAGCGCAAGTTCCGTCAGCAGCGCATCGCTTTCCGCCTTGTCCATGCCCAGCACATAGCGGGCATGCATGGGCGAGAGCTTCAGCACCTTCCTGCCCGTTTCCATCTGGGTGATCACCAGCGGATGGACGACCGGCGGGAAGTTGTACTTCGCTCCCGCCTTGACCGTCGCGCCGACGTTGAGCCGCTCTATGTCCTTGGGGAAGCCGAATTGGCCGGAACAGAAATCGGGGTTGAATTCGTAGACGACCTCCAGCCCCTCAATGCGTTTCTGCATGTCGGACGACAGCCGGTCATAGGCCTGAATGGCATCGATGAAGCCGGTTTCTCCCATGACGCGCGCCGGTTCGGTCATGCGCAGCACGGCGCCGCGCACGATGGTGGGCATGAAGCTCTGGTCCCAATGCCAGCCGAGCCAGCCCGCGCGATCGATGCCGTTCACGCGATAGAAGGGATTGGGGCGTCCTGACGGATCCTCCGGATCATAGGCCAGCGTCATCATGAACTGGTTGATGGGATCGTTCAGATCGGCCGTCGCGGCGGGCTCCATTTCTCCGAAAATGGCGCTGAGGCGCATCTGCGCCATGTCGTCATTGCGCATATCGCGGAAGAGCAGGATGCCGGCATCGATCCAGGCGTCGCGGATCGCTTTCCGCGTGCCTTCATCGATGTCGCGCGTCAGGTCCGCGCCGACTATTTCCAGGCCGAATGGCCCGTCCAGCGGGCGGCGTTCGATGGTGTTGGCTAGGTTCAGCATGCGATCGGCTCCGGTTGCAGGATGAGGCGGCGCAGATCCTGCACCGCACGATAGGCGTCGCGCACCGCTTCGCCGATCCGCGCGACCTGCGCGGAGTCGCCGATGCGGATCATCGGAATATCGAGACCGCCGAGAGCATCGGGCAGTTCGCTGTCGGGGACCAGGCCATGGGCAAGCAGGAGCGCCGCCGCCGGCTGATCGGTCAACCCGCCCGCAGCCGAAAGCGTGACATGCTCGCCATCGACGGCATGCAGCGTCGTATTGTCCAGGATACGGATGGATGCATTGCCGTGTAGCCTCTGCAACAGCGCAATACGATAGAGCGCCTCGGCATTGCGGGCGAGGAACTTGGCGTCGGACCGGGTCACAAGCAGGACATGATGCCCGCCCTGGGCCAGATATTCCGCTGTTTCCGTGCCCGTTTCACCTCCGCCATAAATGACGATCGGTCGCTCAGGGGTCGATGGCGGGACATCCGTTTCCCCCATCAGCACCTCATAGGCAGGCGCGGTCGGCAGATTGCCCCAGCCGGCGAGGTCGAGCGGCGCCAATCGCGAGCCGTTGGCGAGGATCAGGACGTCGGGCTGGTCCTTTTCAATCACGTCTCTGGTCACCTGCGTCCCGGTGCGCACGTCGATGGTGCTGCGCTCGACCCGGTTCAGCAGGAACTTGTGATACCAGAACAGCTTGTCCTTCCCAGGAGGCACGGCCGAAGTGATCAGGTTTCCGCCCAGACGCTGGCGTTTCTCATAGAGCGTGACGGCAAAGCCGACCTGGTCAAGCAACAGCGCCGCCGCCATGCCGCCTGGTCCCGCACCGATCACGGCCGCCTTCATGCCATTGGCGAAGCGATCCAGTTCCGGCTCGGTCTCCTTGCCGCAACGCGGGTTTTCCGCGCATGCGACCGACCGGCTTTGCGCCAGTTCGCGAATGCACCAGTTGCATGAGGTGCACGGCCGGATATCATCGACAAGGCCCCGCTGCGCCTTGATCGGCCACATCGGATCGGCCAGCAGCGCGCGGCCCAGCGACACGATGTCGGTGTCGCCATTGATAACCGCCTGTTCGCATTTGTCGGGCCAGCGCATCACGCCGGCGGTGATGACGGGCCGGCCGGTCGCCTCGCGGATGCGGCGGGCATAGGGCAGGCGGTCCCCTTCCTCGACGGACATTGGTTCCAATATGAGATGGGCGCTTTCCAGAAAGCCCCAGCTGATGTCGATCGCATCCACGCCAGCCTCGCAAAGGCGCGGCGCGATCTTCTCGCTGTCCTCGATGGTGATGCCGCCTTCGACGCCGTCGACCACGGACATGCGGTACATCAACGGCTTGTTTCCGATCTGCGCCTTCACCGCCTTGATGACCTCGGTCGGGAAGCGCAGCCGCCGTTCAAAGTCGCCGCCCCATTCATCCTCGCGATGATTCATCAACGGCGAAAGAAATTGCTGGAGCAGATAGCCGTGGGCGCCGTGCAGCATCACGCCGTCATAGCCCGCGAGCATCGCAAGCCGCGCCGTATTCGCATAGCGCCCGATGAGGTGATGGATCTCCGCATCCTCCAGCGGCCGGGGAACCGCGTTCATATAGATGCTGTTGAGAGGAATCGCGCTGGCTGAGACCGGCTGGCGTCCGATGACGCTTTCCTTGGTCTGCCGGCCGGCATGGGAGATCTGGATGACCGCCTTTGCGCCCGCCGCGTGGATGGCCGCGACCAGCCGGGCATGCCCTGCCTTGAACCTGTCATTGTCCAGGCGCAATTGCGGAACGTTGGAGCTGAATCCCGTCTCCGCGTCGACGCAGGTGAATTCAGTGATGATAAGGCCGGCGCCGCCGCGTGCGCGCTCGCTGTAATAGGCGATGATCGCGTCGTTCACGCCGCCGTCGGGTGCGCCCAGATGCGTTTCCATGGGTGCCATGGAAATACGGTTCTTGAGCGTCAGGTTGCCGATGCTGAACGGCTCGAACAAGCGTGGATAAGCCATGCATCCTCTCAATTGATGATTTGAATTGAATCCCTTTTACCATTGCGTTGTGATTGGATAATCACCACATTTCGAGACGCATTATACGATAAGAAGAGATAATCATGGACAGGTTGACTGGCTTCGAGGTGTTCGTGGCAATCGTGGATTCGGGCAGCTTCAGCCGAGCGGCCGAGCGGCTTGCCCTTTCCCCCACCATGGTTTCGACCCATCTGGCCCGGCTTGAGGATAGGCTGGGTACGCGACTGATAAACCGGACCACCCGCCGCTTTGGCCTGACACCCCATGGTCATATGTTTCTGGAGCAGGCGCGCGCCATTCTGGAAGCGGTGGAGCAGGCCGAAAGCCTGGTGCAAATGCGCGACATGGGGCCAAGCGGGCGCGTTGCCCTGGATGCGCCCGGCGCGATCGGATTACGATTCGTCGTGCCCGCGCTGCCGCAATTGCGTGCCCTGCATCCTCGTATTGCCCTGGACCTCAGCGTTGGGGACCGCAGCATGATGTTTCGGCCAGAGGGGTTCGACATGCTCATCCGTGTCGGCGTGCCGGCGGAAGGAAAGGGGGAGGTCATCAATCTTGGGCACACGCGCTTCGTGCAGGTCGCCTCGCCCGATTATCTGGCGCGGCGCGGAGAGCCGGTCACGCCCGATGATCTGCATGATCATGATTGCGTCCTCTATGCGACGGTTGATCGGCCGGTGGGCCAGTGGCGCTTCGTGCGGGGGAAGGAGCGGCGATCGCTCCGCCCCGCCAGCGTCGCGACCTTCAACCATGGGGATGCGATCGCGGCTGCCGCTGTTGCGGGTGTGGGCATAGGGCAGACGCTGGAGATGCTGGTCGCGCCCGAACTGGCGTCGGGCCGCCTGAAGCCGGTGCTGACGGAATGGAACCGGGAGAGCGTGGATGTTCAGCTTTTCATTCCGCAGGACCGCGTGAAGCGCCAGGCCGTCCGCGCCGTCGCGCAATTCCTGCGGGACCAGGTCGACTGGTTGCATGCTTCCTAAGACTGCCGCCTCCGCAGGGCCGCGACGATCAGATCGATGGTCAGCAGCGCCTGGACAGATAATGTCCGCCGCGCAAGGGACGCCACGACCAGTTCCAGCGGTTGCGCGACAGGCAGGCCGTGGACCATTGCATATCGGTCATCCGCGAGGGCTTCCGCTGTGATCCATATGGCATCGCTCGCCAGCGTGACCTGGCCTGCGATCTCGAAATTGTCGCAGCTGATCGTCGGCGCGTAGACCGGACTGGCGCCTGTCCCGCCGATGATGGGAAAGGCGGCGATTTCATCCTCATGCACCGTGCGGCCGGCAAGCGGATGGCCACGCCGCACCAATGCACCGAGCCGGATCTGGCCGATTCGACGAAAGCTGAGGTCAGGCCTGTCCTCGACAAGCAAATGCGCCAGAACGGCGAAGTCCAGTTCGCCGTCGTGGAGCAGCGACAGCAATTCCGCCACGTCTCCCAGTTTCGTGCGGACGCGCAGCGCGCCGTGTTCCTGGACGACATGCGACAGCATGTCTTCAAGCATCAGTGCCGCGGCGAGCGGGCCGAAGCCGCAGCGCACCTCCCCGCTCCCATGGTGGGAAAGCAAGGCCATGTTTCGTTCGAGTATCTCCATCTGGCGGAGCAAAGGCGCCGCGTCGGCCAGCAGCGCTTCGCCGGCGCGCGTCGGATGCACCCCGTCGCGTCCGCGGTCGAACAGTCGCACGCCCAGCTCCGCCTCCGCGGCCTGGATGCTCCGCGTCAGAGCCGACTGCGTGAGGCCCAGGCGATCAGCAGCGAGGCGATAATGCCGATCCTGCCCCAATGCGACGATATGGCGAAGCTTGCGGATATCCATGCATGATACTCATCAAAATCGCCATATCAATGAACTGGAAGCCCTTTCCGCGCCAGCGTAAAACTGACGGACAAGGAGAGGAACAATGTCCTATTACGGTCCAGTGCTTGCCGTGACGGCGATCATCCTGTTGACGGAAATCCTGACCGGCCGCCACCGCGGCATCTATCGCCGCGACGACATATTGGTGATCGGGCTATGCGCGCTGCTCAATCCGCTGGTCACGCGGTCCCTGGCCGGGCTGCTGATCGCCGGTGCGGCAGCGCTGTTGCTGCCGGAGGGAAAAGGCGCCCTCGCGCATCTACCGCTGCTGCCATCCTATATCGTTCTGTTCCTGCTCGTGGAGTTCGCCTTTTATTGGGGTCACAGATGGGCGCATGAAGGGCAACGACGTCCCGCGCTTCGCTGGCTCTGGAAGATTCACAGGACGCACCACGCCGGCCGGTACATGAATGTGCTCGTGACCCAGCGCGTCAATCTCTTCTGGTCCTTTGTCGTGCCGACCGCCTGGATCACCGGTTTCGCCGTCTATCTGGGGCAGGGGGTTGCGGCCGGGCTCGTCATCCTCACCATTTTCTGGTGGAACCTCATCACCCACAGTCATTTTCGCTGGGATGATGCGATCCGGCGCCATCCCCGTTTCGGCAGCCTGTTTCGCGCGGTGGAACATCTGCTGATCAGCCCCGGCATGCATCACACTCATCACGGCTATGGCAAGGACGGCGCTTCCTACCGCAACTATGCCGTGACTTTCGCCTTTCTCGACTGGATGTTCGGGACGCTCCACATCCCGGAGGGGCGCCCCTGGCGCTATGGCATTCCGGGCGCGCAGCCGCATTGGGCCGAGGAAATTTTCTATCCGCTCGTACGCATCCCCGGCAAGGCGCAGGATGAGGGGGAAAGCCCAGCCCCCTGATCCCACGGAAACGGCAGNGGCCTGAGAGACCGTTCACGATTTGGTGCCAAGCTTGCCAAAATAATTTACTGGGTGCATCATATCNTCGATAAAAGGCCANTATTGATCAATATAGAGAACAATCGTTCGATTATTGGATGATGGCGGAGGACGCTGCCGGCCTACTTGGGAGAAGGATGCGATGCCCCTTGATATCGGCGATTACTTCCTGTCCGCGATCAATCCGGTCGCCAATGTCGACCAGCGCGATCTTGAACGATTGGCGATCCGGCTGTTCGAGCGGCCGGACGTAAAGGCTGCCCGCGATCGCGCGGAAATCATGTGGCGACGCGTCACGGACAGGCTCATGCCCGCCGACCAGATGGCGCTGTTCGATGATCATGTCGCCGATTACTGTTTCAAATGTACGTTGGTCGCTGCGAATACCGATGCCAATTACCCCCGTGTGCTCAGGGTGTATAGCGAGGGTGCCCAATGGCTCGGTCATAAGGTGCCGGGTGCCAAATGGGGAGGAGACAATCCCAACAACGCCTACCGTATCATTCCTGTTGCGGCAGGCGGGCGCTATGAAGTGACGGGGCAACGGCAAGTTGACCCCTCGACTTATGTCACGTTCCAGCTTGTCGGCAACAGCACGACGTCGGCCACCCTGGCATCTCTCGAACAACTCGACATGGAAATCGGCGAAGATGGCCGCTATGTCCTGACCCTCGACGATAATCCGGCGGAGGGGCGGCGGAACCATCTTCAGATAGTGCCGGGAACGCTCTATCTTTTTATCCGCGATTCCATGGGTGACTGGGCGCGACAGCATCCCGACGCGCTGCGGGTGCNCCGGCTCGATCCGCCGACCCGCGTGCCGCTGACGGAGGATGAACTGGCNANNAGNGCTATTCGCAACATCCTTTCCGACGTCTTCTACGCCTATTACGCCCAGCGCCTCTTCTTCAACGGGCCGCAGATGATGACGCCGCCCGAGGGCGCTGGATCGGTGGGCGGCCTGGTAACCCAGCAAGGCAGTCTGGGCCATTTCACGCTGCGCGACGATGAAGCGGTGATCATCACCGCCAATGCGGCGGGTGCGACCTATCGTGACATCGTGCTGCATGACCTTTGGTTGCGCAGCCTGCCCAATCGCGACCGCCAGATCAGCCTGACCAATGCCCAGATGGCGCCGGATGCAGATGGACGCTTCACCTATGTGCTCTCCATCGCGGATCCCGGCGTGCATAATTGGCTCGACCCATGCGGTCTTCACGACGTGCTGATCCTGCATCGCTGGCAAGGTTTTCCTGATCCCGACGCGGCCGCAAGGTAGCGCTCGCGGGCCTGGTGGATGCCTTGCCGCGCGGCGTTGTCAGGATAACGCCAGAAGAGCGGGCGGCGCAGATCGCGCGCCGACAGGCGGCCTTCGATCGCCGATTTGCCGCCGATTGATCAGCCAGCCGTCTTCATCGTCCAGCCTTATCGCAAGCATCACAAATACGATCAAAATTCATCTGCTTGCATGTAATATGCGCAGAGATTAGCTTTGCATTGATCTGGCGGAACATAGGCCAGGCAGGGGACAGAGGCTCGACTGCCGACATCAAAGCCGGAAAAAACGGCGGATGTCCTGTCCGGAGGGGAGGGACGATGCGATTTGCGCGACGCCTGAACATTTTGACGGATTTGATCCGTGTGCGCGGACGCCCTTGGGCTGTCTGCGCATTACCCTCATTACATCGTGACGTGCTCAGGCCGCAGGCATCGGCCGTGCCATTACGTGCATCCTGCCGCTCATTGGGGAGAAGGGTCCCATTCGCCTGCGCATAAGACAAATCATGGGGAGAGAGACATAATGAGGAAGCAGATATTTTTCGCGAGTGTGGCACTTTCCGCACTGTCCATGCCGTCGCTGGCTTCTGCGCAGGAGCCAGCGCAGCGGCCTGCCGCCGGAGATGCGGACATCGTCGTCACCGCCACCCGGCGTGAGCAGAGGCTCCAGGAAGTCCCGCTGGCGGTCACGGCGCTGAGCGGCGAAACGCTGCGAAGCCGGGGTATCGAAAATCTGAATGATCTTGGCCCCGGCAAGATCGCCGGTCTTACTTCCTATCCCCTCAACGGTACGGAAACCGGCGTGGCGCTTCAGATGCGCGGCTATGGCACGTCCGACGCATCGCAGGGCACGCAGGATAATGCGGTTGCCTTCTACATCGACGGCATCAACATACCCCGCGCCCAGGGCGGCGCTCTCGACCTAATCACACCCGAACGCATCGAAGTGCTGCGCGGCCCGCAGGGGCAGCTGTTCGGCCGCAATGCGGAGGCAGGCGTGGTGCAGATCGTTTCCCGCCGGCCAAGCGGCGTGCTGGGAGGGGATTTCCGCGCCGGCATCGGCAATTTCGATGCCTATGAGCTCAAGGGACGGCTCGATCTTCCTGAACTGGCCGGATTCCGTATCCAATTGTCGGGTATGTATCGGAAGAGAGGCGGCTATTTTCAGAACGTAAAGAGCAGCCTTCTGGAAAATATCACGCCTGTTTCAAGTCCATATTCTTCCTTCCATTGGAAGACCGGCGATTATGACAATGATTTTCGTCAGCTCAAGACCTATGGCGGCCGCGTAGCGGTTGAGAGGGATTTTGGCGATCTCAACATATTCTATGCCTATGACAATGTCTGGGCAAAGGATGACCAGGCTTTCCCACAGATCCTGGTATCGCCCAATACCGGCACGATAGAAAATCCCAATGGCGGCATCACTGTTCCGCCAAGCGGTCCTGCCACCATATTCACCACCGACGGCGGACGATACCAGCAATTTCCGCTGGATCTGGATAAATATCCCGACAGCGCGCCCTTTGCGATACCCTCTCTCTACTTCATCACCAAGAATCGCGGGCATGTGCTGAACCTGACCTACGGCGCCAGCGATAATCTGACGCTGAAATCAATCACCGGTCTGCGCCGATCCATCAACTATGGCGGCGCGGTCACCTCTCTTGGCACTTCGCCTGTCCAGGCATGGGCCAGCAATTACCTGGATTCCAAGGTTTTCAGCCAGGAACTTCAGGCCATCTACACGACCACAAACTTCAACATCACGGTCGGCGGCATCTATTTCCACGAAGACGTGCGGGATGAACGGGATTCCGGTTTCTCGACCAACTGCCCGGCGGGCATACCCGGCGCACCCTGCACCCCCGGCGGCGGCCCCAGCCGCGCGCCCTATTATAGCCCGTTCGCGCCCAATGGGGGCTTTATCCGCCAGTTCTCCAAGACGAACGCCTATGCGGCCTATGGTCAGGCAAGCTGGACTCCCCCGGTTCTGGAGGAGCGGCTGGAGCTCACCGCAGGTCTTCGCTATAGCGACGACACCAAGAGGGCCCGGCGCGATATCTTCAACGGCGTCATCCTGCCGACCGAGCTTCGCAACGAGGCGAAGGAAAAGCGCGTCGATCCGGCATTTACGGCCAAGCTCAAGTTGACCGAGGACATAAACACCTATGTCCGTTATGCTTCGGGCTTCCGTGACGGCGGCGCCAACGTCCGGTCGCAGACATTCACCGCCTATGACACCGAAGTGCTGAAGTCCTGGGAAGTCGGCATCAAGTCGCAATGGTTCGACCGGCGCGTCACGCTCAACATCGCGGCATTCAAATACAAGGTCGATGACCAGCAACAGTCCATTCAGACCAGCCCCGCCACCAATCCCAGCATATCGGACACGTTCAATGTTTCGGTTCCTTACAAGGCAAAGGGCCTGGAGGTCGAGTTGAGCGCCAGGATCGTGCCGGGCCTCACCATATCGGGCAACTATACCTATGTGGACAGCAACAAGCGTTTGATCGGTATCGATCCGAGGACGCTGACAACGTTCAAGCCCAATGGGACGTCCATTCTGGCATCCGGCCCATGCACGGCGGCGCCGGCGGGCAATTGCGCGGGTGCATTGGTTGTATCGCCCGCGGACATCGCCGCCCATCCCGGCGCGTCCTTCCTTCAGTTGCTGGGTGTAGGCGCGGCGAAACATGCCGGTTCCGTCTCCGTGGACTTCAGCCGGCCGCTGGATCCGGGCGTCTTCAACATCCACTTCGACTGGACGCGCAGTTCCAACATGACCTGCTGCGCGCCCTACAGGTTGCTGACGGTGGTCAACTCGACCGGCACCGCGGCTTCGCCAGCGCCACGCTACAATCCTGGCGTGTTCACGAACCGTATCAACATGCGCGCGGGCATTTCCGAAATCCCGCTCGCCAACGGGGTGAAGGGCGAACTGGCCTTCTGGGTCAAGAACCTGCTGAACCATGTCGATTTGGGCCAGCTGTTCCCGGCGGGCAATGCGCTCAACGCGTCGCAGCCCTATCCGCAGGCGGCGACATATCTGCAACCACCCAGGACGATGGGCGGCGAATTCCGTATCCAGTTCTGAAATCTCGGGGGAACGGCGGTCTGCCGTTCCCCTATTCTCGCGCTGATATATCTCAGTCGATCGGCATGATATCCAACGCAGTGGGCCGGGATCCGTCGGCGGAGTCATATGGTGAGGAAGCCATGTCTGTGCGGTTTCGGACGAACGCACGATAATGACTTGCACTCATGCCGGCATGTTGGCGGAATGCCTGTTGGAAGGATTTGAGATCATTATATCCGATCAGTGTTGCGATCTGCGACACGGGTCGATTGGTGTCGCGTAGCTGCGATTGCGCGCTGCGCATGCGGACTAGCCGCAAATAGTTGCTCGGCGTCATGCCGAGCGTGGCGCGGAACCGACGGATCAGGGTCTGCGGGCTGACCGCCAGATGCGCGGCAAGCGCACCGATATGCAGCCCGCGGGACGCTCGTTCGGAAAGCCATAATTGCGCCGCAGCCACCAGTGGATCGTCCGACAGACCGGGCCGATCCGACTCCATGCCCATCGCATCCGCCAGCGTGCCAGCCATGTTTGGTGATAGCAGCCGGCCGATCTGACGCGTGAGCAGGCTCATTTCATGCGCCATGCCGCGTGCCATCACGATGCGATCGACTTCTGCAATCGGTTCGGTCGTGTTGACGCGCACATGCGGATAGCGCCGACGAAATTCGGCGGCGGCGCCTCTCGTCACCGGAACAGGGCCGCTTCCAACCAACCCTGCCTCGACCAGCAACTCTATGCCCCGCCCCGTCGCGGAGAGATGCGCGCCACTGCATATTGGCTGCGAAGCCAGTCCATGACCGGCTGGAGCTTGGCGAGATGATCCGGCGTCGCTTCTTCCGAACAATAGAAGTCAGGCACATGGATGTAGAGATGGGGTAATGCGTCCAACCCATCTTCCACTTGCAGCAGCGCTCCTCCCAAGACCTGAACAGGCATTGGACTTGGTCCCAGCAATTTAGCACGTGTGTGCATGCCGATATCATCACGTGTCCGAAACTGATCCGCGACGCGAAGTCGCATTTGCCCGAACAGATCTTGGAAAAGACCGATGCTGGCGAGNCATGCGCCGTCAAATCCGATCACTGCAACATCGCGNGCCATNAGGGATGATAATTTAACCCCCCCATGATGTCAAAATCACCCCTGACGCCAGAGCGTGGAGCATCGCATGATGCATGTATATAGAAGCGGCTGCACAGGTAGCTGTCGGGAGAGTTTGGCATGATCCGGCAAATGACCGGGCGCGCAACGGGCGCGCCTGAGACGGTATTCTCTTATCTTCCATTCAGCGCGCGGTCGGGTCGGGAAGGGGCCTGATCCATGCCGGAACCCACCGAATTCTACGCTCGCCTGAGAGGGCGTTCGGCCATTGTCACGGGCGCGGGTACACAAGGGGACGGGGTCGGGACCGGGCGCGCCATCGCCATGCTCCTCGCGGCGGAGGGCGCGCATGTGGCGCTGATCGACCGCGACAGGGACAGTGTCGAGGAAACGCGTCGTCGCATCGTTGCGGCCGGCGGCAAGGCGTTCACTCTGACAGGCGACGTCGCCGTCAATGCTGATTGCCGTCATTTCGTGGAACAGACCGTCGCCGAAACGGGGCGGCTGGATATATTGGTCAACAATGTCGGCATTTCCGATCCCGTCGCGCTGGATGCTGTGGATGAGAGCGCCTGGACGCGCGTCATCGACGTAAATCTCAAAAGCGCGATGCTGATGATCCGTCATGCCGTGCCCGCCATGAAGGACACAGGTGGGGGATCGATCATCAACATTTCCTCGATCGCCGGGATGCGCGCCCATGGTTCGATAGCCTATGGTCCATCGAAGGCGGCCATGGCGCAACTTTCCGCGGAGATCGCGGTCTTGCACGGCCGCGACGGCATTCGCGCCAACACGGTCGCGCCAGGCCACATCATGACCCCGCACGCGATGCATGTGTTGCCGCAAGGGCTGCGCGCGCTGCGTCGTGCCATAGCGCCGCTCGGCATCGAGGGGGACGCCTGGGACGTCGCCCGGGCCGTCGCTTTCCTTGCCAGCGAGGATGCGCGCTTCATCACCGGGATTCTGCTGCCCGTGGACGGCGGCGTGACCCAGATCGGACCCATCTCCGCCCATTTCCTGGCCGAAGCCGAACTGGCGACGGCGAACCATGAGACTGAAGGACAGCATCAATGAACCAGCTGGATGAAAAGCAGAAATCGGGCGTGGATTTCATAACGGGCGTCATGGGCGATCGCTTTGGCGGCGCCTTCAACGAAGCAGCGACGTCGAACCGTTTCGGATCGGATATCACGCGCATGGCGGCGGCCTGGGCGTTTCACGACGCGTGGCGGCATGAAGGCATCACCCGCAAGGAAAAGAGCATCGCCGTCATTTCCGCGCTGATTGCCTCGCGCCAGGCGCTGGAACTGAAAAATCATGTGAAGATCGGTCTGGCCAACGGCCTGACGGTGGAGGAGCTGGAAGGGCTGCTGGTGCAATTGACGCCCTATGTGGGGTTTCCGTGCATTGCCTCTGCCCAGACGGCGGTGATCACCGCCATGCGAGAGGTGAATATATTGCCAGAGGATGTGCCGACATCGGAAGAGCGGGGTCTGCTGTGATGAGGCAGCGATCGGGAGCTGCCTATGCCGGGCCGGTTTCACGACGAGAGTGAACATCGATACTACAGGGGAGGTTATCATGAAAATTTCGAGTTTCTGGATGTCGTCTTGCGCCTGTCTGCTTGCGACGGTGCCATCATTTGCATCGGCTCAGGCCGTACCCGAACAGGAACCGCAACATGCGCAGTCCGCTTTTTCGAGCGACGATATCGTCGTGACCGCGCGGCGGCGTGAGGAAAGGTTGCAGGATGTGCCGCTTTCGGTCAGCGCGGTGTCCGGCGCCGCGCTTGAACGCGCCAATATCGCAAATGTCGCCGGCCTGAGCCGCGTAGTTCCCAGTCTGGTGTCCGTCCCTGGCCAGGGAGGCAGCCGGTCGCTGCCGAGTTTCGCGATCCGCGGCCTCAGCCAGCAGGAACTCACCCTGCTCGCGGACCAGTCGGTTTCCACCTATATGGGCGATATCGTGCTCGCCCGTACGCAGGGGGTCAATGGCGCCCTCTTTTTTTTTCCATCGGATCGGTGGAAGTGCTGCGGGGGCCGCAGGGCACGCTGTTCGGCCGCAACACGACCGGCGGCGCGATCATTATCCGGCCGAACCGCCCGACCGACAATTTCGAAGGCCGCGTGGGCGTCACTTACGGCAATCTGGACAGCTTCATCGTGGAAGGCATGCTGAACGTACCATTGTCGCCCAATATATTGGTGCGCGTCGCCGGGCAGCGCCAGCGGGACGATGGCTTCGTCTATGACGAGATATTGGGACGCAACGTCAACGACACCGCTCAAGAGGGCGCGCGGGCATCCGTGTTGATGAAGAATGACAGCGGCGTTGAATCGCTGACCGTCTATAACTATTTCCATGAAGATGACGGCGGCACGGCGAGCTTCATTGCCAAGGTCCGGCCCACCGGGTCACTGAACGGCGCTGCTGTCCGCGCGGCGCGCGGCTATCGTCCGCTCGAGCAGTTGCTGGCTGAGCAGCAGGCGCGCGGACCCTATCGGATCGCCAATGGATCAAACACCTTCACCAAGGTGGAAACGCACGACATCGCGAACACCACGACCATTCCGCTCAACGACATGCTGACGGTCAAGAACATCGTCGGTTATCGCCATGTCAAAGACAATATCTTCGACGACATGGACGGCACGATGAATTCGCTGCACCCGCAGCAGCGTATAGACCGGACCTCCCAGTTTTCGGAAGAGCTGCAGCTGCTGGGCGAAACCGGGAATTTCAACTGGATCACGGGCCTTTATTATTTCTGGGAAAAGGGCCGAAACCAGGGCCTTTCCACCGTAGGCAGCGTCGATCCGGGACTGGTCGAACCGCAGGATATCTTCGGTTACCCCAAGGCCGCCTTCAGCAATACCGACGTGGCCGCCCGCAACCGCAGCTACGCTGCGTTCGCGCAAGGCACCTATCGCTTCACCGACAGCCTCAGCCTGACGGCCGGCCTGCGCTACAATCGCGACAAGCGTGAAGCCACGATCCGCAACCGCACGGCCACGGCATGCCGTTTCACCCGTGACCTGGACAATAATCCGGCGACGCCGGAAACCGCAGTGCCGCTTTCCCAGTGCGAACTGAACGTGAGCGACAGCTTCTCCGAAGTGACCTATAATCTCAGCCTGGAATATAAGGTCGCGCAGGACAAGCTGATCTATCTCGCGCATCGGCATGGCTACCGCACTGGCGGCTTTGGCGCACGCGCCTCGACCGAGGCTGGCCTGCGCCGGACTTTCCGGCCGGAAACCGTGGACGATGTCGAATTGGGCGTGAAGGCCGACTGGCGCATGGGCGACATGTTCCTGCGTACCAATCTGGCCGCCTATTACGCCAAGTATAACGATATCCAGCGGCTGCTGTCCGACCCGACGGTCCTGCCGCCTACCACGGTCACCACCAATGCGGGCAAGGCGCGAATCTGGGGTGTCGAGGCGGACATATTGTTCCGTCCGGTTTCGATCCTGGAGCTGTCGGCCAACTATGCCTATACCAACGCGAAGTTCACCGAATTCATCTATCCTGACGGCAGCGATCACAGCAACGATCCCTTCGCCCGTGCTCCTCGCAATGTCTATACGCTGGGGGCGCGGCTGATTGCGCCGCTGGACAGTTCCCAGGGGGACGCGTCCGTCGGCATCAGCTATTATCATACTGATGATTATATCGGTAACGACACGTACGTACCCGGCTATACGGATGCCGATGGCTATAATCTGGTGAATCTCGACGCAAGCTGGAACCGGGTGATGGGGTCAGGCTTCGACCTCGCGCTTTATGTCAACAATCTGACAAAGACGAAGTACGAGTTCCTGCTTATCAACCTCGACAGCCTGGGTTACACCAGTCACACGCCCGGTCTACCCAGGACTTATGGGGTGACACTGCGTTACCATTTCTGACACGGGAGGCGGCTGCCATGCATCGTTCCCGATCAGCGGAACGGATGCGGGCAGCCCCGCTCACCGACTTTGATAGGAAGACCGACATGGCCGACATGATTACTTCCAGCTCTCCGGATACGCAGCCCATGCGTGAGCTGAAAACCGCCAATCATCTGCTGGGGGATCGTGCCGCACTTGATGCCGCTTGGGAAAGGGATGGCTACTGGTTCTTCCGCGATGTGCTGGACAAGGGTGCCGTCGGCCGGTTGCGCGCGGTCTATCTCGACGTCCTGCGCGATCTGGGCGTGGTCGACCCCGATCGCGACGATGCAGCCGTGTATAATGGCGCGCCGCTCGACAATTTCCCGATCCGTAATGACGGGACGCCGGCGACCGATCCGCTGCTCGCGCGCTATCCACGGGATCAGTTCGTCGCTGAACCCGCGATCCGCGCCTTTTTTGAGGAATTGTTCGGTGAAGAGGTCTTCTGGGTGCCCAACACCGAATATCACGCTTTGCCTCCCGGCACAGGCCGTCCCGGCTCGCGCTTCAATTTCGTCCATTGCGACGGACCCAATAACAAGGGGTTGCCGCTGAAGATCTGTTGGATGCCGCTCGCCCCCATCGATGAGGAAACCGGCGGTCTGGCAGTGGCGGAGGGTCTGCATCGGCCGCGGATGAATGATTTTCCCCGGCCCCCGCAGGGCATAGGCGATGATGTGATCCCGACCGATGCCTGGCGCCGCGCCCTTTACCAGCCCGGCGATCTGCTGGTTTTCAGTCTGGAAACGCCGCATAGCGGGCTGGCCAATCGGTCGGATCGCTTTTTCCGCCTGTCGATGGACATTCGCGGCATGCCGAAATCGGGCAATATCCCCACTGTGGGCACGATAGCTGCGCTCGATTCCTGCGCCATCACCGTTGAAACGCAAACGGGCGAGCAGCGCGTCTTCCGCATCGATGAGGACAGTTTCTGCCGGATCGCCCGTGGCAGGCTGACCGGCATGCCATTGACGCTGGAGGAAATTCCCCAGCTGATGAAGATCGGTGATCCCGTCTATGTGGCATCCGACCATGGCACCGCCATGTTTGTTCGCCCGCAGCACTGATTGGCCGGCCTACGGGCTTGTGATGCATTGCCAGCCCCGCGGGAAAGCCATTGCCGGAATGGGATCAATCCTCTCTACCTGAGCCTGAACCGGCGACAGGCAGGGAAAGAAGCGCATGGAGGTGATGGCAAGCGATCCTTTGGCGGCGGGCACCAAGGAAGATGCGATCGCACCGTCCGCCGCGCCGCAGAAGCGGGACAGTTCGACCTCTGACGCGTGCTCTCGCATTCTGGAGGCCGCAGCGCATCTGTTCCGGCGGGACGGATTTTCCGGCACATCGATGGACGCCATCGCTGCCTTGGCGCGCATGTCGAAACGGACCCTTTATGCCAACTTTCCGGACAAGCGCGCCGTGCTGCAGGCGGTGCTTGAGCAGTTCATTGCCGGCCGCTTCGCCATGATCGAGAGGATCGGTCGCACGGCCGGGAACAATGAGGCGATATTGACCAGCATGGTCGGCAGTCTCAATGCGATGGCGACGGATGAGGATGCGTTGACCATGTACCGGCTTCTTCTGGCCGAAGCTGCAAACCTGTCGACCCTTGTCCTTGCTGCACATCGGAACAGCCTGGCGCAGGCAGAGGCGCTGTTGCGCCAGCCGCTGCTCAATTGCGGCGTGCGCGATCCGGACATGACCGCGCGCGTCCTCTATGATCTCGCCGTGCTGGCACCGATGCATCGCCGGCTGGTGGGTTCGGGCAATCTGCACATGGACGCGGCCGCCATGACCCGGATGGTTCTACAGGGCATGAAGGGGATGTGAGACAGACCCTCGCGCAAATTGTCCACCGCCGGGCGCGCCTGTCGCTGGCGCCTGATGCATCGCCGATCTCGGGCGCTGGATGGGCGAACATGGTCGGGAAACTATATAAGGAGGAGGCTGCATGAACGAACCCTGGTTGCCGCTCGTCGCGGAGGATGTCACCGCGCAATGGCTGAGCGATGCGTTGGCGCTGGGCTATCCCGGGACGCGGGTGGAGCAGCTCGACGTCAACGAAATTCTGTGGGGCACCGGCACCAAGATGATGGTGACCGCCACCTACAATGACGCGGGCAAGGCGCATGGCCTTCCTCCGGCGCTGTGCATCAAGGCGGGCCTTGCCGAGCATCGGGAACTGGTGAAATTCTGCTATCAGACGGAGGCGCGCTTTTTCGCTGAGTTGGCGCCGCGCTTGACGCTGGGATTGCCCAAAATCCTCTACGCAGTGGCGAACGCCGACCAGGGAATGGTGGTCATGGAGGATCTGAGGCCGGCAGGTGCCCATATCTGCCGCGTCCAGCAGCCGCTGACCCGTGATCAGGCGGCATCGTTCCTTGACGATATGGCGGCATTGCACGCCCGCTGGTGGGACAGTCCGGCGCTGGAGGATGATGGCGAACTGGGCTGGCTGATGCGTCATGATCCCTTGCCGGATGAAGCCTGGGGAGATTTTGGCCGTGGCCAGCTCCAGCCGGAGACATGGGCGCATTATATGGGACTGCCCCGGTCGCTGGGAATTCCGGCGGCGTGCCGTGATCGGGAGAAGGTCCATGCAGCGCTGTTGGAACTGCGGCGCTTCGGCGACCAGGGGCCGCGTTGCGTCATTCATGGCGACGCGCATCTGGGCAATATGTATCTCACCCGCGAACATAAACCGGGCTTTCTTGATTGGCAGACCACCCGTCGGGGTCACTGGGCGCATGATGTGACCTATTTCTACATCTCCGCGCTGGACCCCCTGGATCGACGGGCATGGGAAAGGGATCTGGTGGCGGGCTATCTTGCCGCGCTTGGCCGCTACGGCGTCCCCAATCCGCCGTCGGAGGAGGAGGCTTGGCGCGCCATCCGCGCCCATATCGTCTATGGCCTGTTCTACTGGATGGTGAATCCCGTCGAATGGCAGGCGGAGGAGAACAACGCCGCCACCGCCCCACGCTTCGGCTGGGCCGCGGTCGACCATGCCGCCCCGCCAGTGGGTCCGCTATAGAGCGATTTCCAAGCGATCGGAACCGATCGCTGGTCAAGAACCCGCTCTCGAACATGGGAGTTCAGTCCGGTTGCGGACTGAACTCCTGCAGGTCAGGACGGATCCTGCGACTTCACGAACCGGTTCTGGATCGACCCGAACAGATAGTCGCGATTCGCCTGTTCGTCGAATGCATCCAGCGTCCAACCGCCGGGATGGATGCTGGTGCGGATCGCTTCCGGTTCAGGGATCAGCGCCACTTCATCGCCCTGGATGTAGAAGTCCCTTCCGCTGACATGCGCCGCGGCATCGGTGCACAGCCACACGACCAGCGCCGCGACATGGGCGGGCAGGGCGGTCATGCGCGGCTGAGCCATCGGCTTGTTCCACAGCAGCGGAATGCCGAGGCGCGCTGATTCGGCAATGGTCTGATCGATTTCTGGCGTATGCGTGCCCGTCAGGTGCGACACCGGCCGGATCAGGTTCGCGCGAATGCCGAATTCGCCCAGATCGCGCGCAATGGTGCGGGTAAAGCCCAGAAGCCCCTCCTTGGCCGCGGAATAATTGGCCATGCCCCAATGGCCGAAGCCCGACGGCGAGCCGGTATTGACGATCACGCCGGACCGCTGCGCGATCATATGGGCCGCCGCGGCCCGGCAGGTGTAGAAGCTGGACGTCAGGCTGACGTCCATGCAGAGGTTCCAGTCCTGGTCCGTCATCCGGTCGATCCGGGCCGGGCGGACGATCCCGGCATTGTTGACGAGAATGTCTATCCGGCCGAAGGCGTCGAGCGCCGCCTGCACCGCCGCCTCCCCGCCTTCGCGAGTCGCGACGCTGGAACATTGGCCCACCGCGTCGCCGCCGGCGTCGCGGATCTCCTGCGCCACGGCCTCGGCGAGCGATGCGTCGCCCTTCTCCGTGCCGTAGGGGCCGCCACCCAGATCGTTCACCACCACCTTCGCGCCCTGCTCCGCCAGCAGCATCGCTTCGGCCCGGCCGATATTGCGGCCCGCACCAGTGACGACGGCGACTTTGCCCTTCAGTCTCTCCATATTCCTGCTCCCGTTGAATGTGCCGGAAGATTAGCCGCTCGCTTCCTCGGACCCTAATCACCGACGTGATGATTGCGCCCGGCGCGCTTCCCGACGAAGCTTGGCTTCGCCACAAGATCAACGGCAAGGGAGCGCCTCTATGATCCTTACATGTGCCCCAAATTTCCGCGATCTCGGCGGACAACCAGCCGCAGAGGGCAGGCGGGTTCTTCATGGCCGGCTGTACCGTTCCGAAGCCATACCGACGCTCGCGCCGCAGGAGGCGGAAAGGCTCGCCACGCTGGGCATCCGGACCGTGTGCGACCTGCGGAGCGAAGCCGAAAGGACGCATGCGGCTGGCCATTGGCCCAGCAGCAGCGCGACGGTGTTGCCGATGGATGTCGTCGCTGATTTCCGCGCCGATGCCGATCCGCTGGCCGCGATGCGCGAAAATCCGGGGGAGGCGGGCGCCGTCGCCCTGATGATCGATACCTATGAGGCATTGCCGGCCGCTTGCGCTCCGCATCTCGCCCTGCTGTTCGATCGCCTCGCCCAGGGGGAGACGCCCCTGCTGGTCCATTGCACGGCGGGCAAGGACCGCACCGGCTTTGTCGTTGCGATGCTGCTGCACGCGCTCGGCGTGCCGGAAGACGCGATCATGGCGGACTATCTGCGCAGCGGCGACTGCCCCAATCCGGCTGTCGTGGCGGCAACGCGCCGGATCATGAAGGCGGCACTGGGCAAGGAGGTTCAGGAAAGTGCGTTGATCGCGCTGGCCGGGGTGCGGCCCTCCTATCTTGCGGCAAGTCACGCCCGGATCAGTCGGGATCATGGGTCTGTCGCCCATTATCTGCGCGAGGCGGCGGGCTTGAATGAAGAAAGGCAGGCGCGGCTGATCGCGACCCTGACCGAGTGAGGAGATGAGAGGGTGAAAGCAATCGTCATCAACCGTCATGGCGGGCCGGAAGTCCTGGAACCTGCCGATCTGCCGGTGCCGCAGCCCCAACCGGGACAGGTGCTGGTGCGCATCGCGGCGGCGGCCGTCAATCCGGCGGATGGAAAATGGCGGAGCGGCATGTTCAAGGATTTCGCGCCCGTCGGCTTTCCTCATATTCTGGGTTACGACATTGCGGGCGAAGTCGTGGGCGGAGAGGGTTTTGCACCCGGCGACCGCGTCTTCGGCATGCTCGATCCCTTTCTGAAGGGCGGCTATGCCGAGCAGGTGGCTGTCGCCGCCGACCATCTCGCCCTGGTGCCGGATGCACTCGACCTGCCCACCGCCGCTGCAATCCCAACCGCTGGCCTTACCGGCTTGCAGATGGTCGAGAGGGGCTTGAACCTCCAAGCAGGACAGAGAGTTCTGCTGACCGGGGCGCTGGGCTCTGTCGGCCGTTTTGCCCTGTTCGCGGCGAAGGAGCGTGGCGCGGACGTGATCGCTGCCGTGCGTCCGGCCCATGTGAAGCAAGTCCGCGCTTTGGGCGCTGACGACGTCATCGTGCTGGGGGAAGAGGATTGGACCGGCGCGCCCTTCGATCATGTCATAGACACGGTCGGTGGCGCGGCGGTCGGCGCGCTTTGCCGACATCTGAAGGCCGGCGGCCGGATCCTGACCGCCGCGACGACGCCGATCCCTACCGATGAATTGTCCGTCGCACCCGAATTTTTCGCCGTGCAGCCCGATGGGGCGGATGCCGCCCGTCTGGCCGCCGCCGTTGCGACAGGCAGGATCGCCGTACCCATCGCCCGGATTTTGCCGCTCGATCAAGCGGCGGAAGCGCATCGGCTGGTGGAAGCGGGCGGATTGAACGGCAAAATCATTCTCACGACCTGAAAATCCGGCGGGCGCTGCCGGTCGTCAGCGCGGGATCACCTATCCGCCAGGGCCGCCAGCGTCGACGCTTTTTGCGCGAGCGCGCCGCGCATATCCTCGCCCACGGGCAGGCGCAAAGGCAGCGCGTCGCTTTCCAGCGCCGACAAAATCGCCTCCGCGACTTTTTTAGGCGGGCTGGCAGCCTGAGCATAGTAGCCGTCGAGCACGGCTTTGCCCTGTCCGGACAGCATATCATAATCGGCCAGGCGGACCTTCGCCTCGCGGGTGCCGTGGCTGATGAAGCGGGTGGCGATCGCGCCCGGTTCGACCAGCATGGCGCGGATGCCGAAAGCCGCGACCTCCAGCGCCAGCGTCTCGGTCAAGCCTTCCAGCGCAAATTTGCTGGCGCAATAAGCGCCAAGCCCCGGCGTACCAATCAGACCGCAGCCCGAAGATATCTGGATGATAACGCCCGATCGACGGGACCGAAAATGCGGTAGCAGCGCCTGGGTCAGCNCCCATGGTCCGAAGAAATTGACCTCGAAGAGACCGCGCGCCTCCTCCAGGTCGACTTCTTCAACGGCACCGAACAGGCTTTGGCCGGCATTGTTGACCAATATGTCCACGGGGCCGGCCGCCAGCGCTTCCTTCGCAAGCCTTGCGACCTGCACGGCATCGCCCATGTCAGCGACGATAGCCGTGGTCCGGCCCGCGCCCGAACTCTCAAATGCGGTCAACGCGTCCCGGTTGCGGGCGACGCCGATCACATGGTCGCCCCGCGCCAGTACAGCTTTGGCCAGGGCTGCGCCGATACCGCTCGAAATGCCCGTGATCAGCCAGCGTTTCATGCCCGTCTCCTTGATCGTCCGTATCGTGTGGCGCGCATGCGGCGCTGCCCGGCAGCGGGATGGCCTGCCTCCCCTGAGCAGTCTTCGCTCCGTTGTCGTCCGGCGTTCCATAAAAAGCCGCGATCGGCAATTGTGGGGGCGAGACGCGGCCGCAAGACAGCATATTCGTGATGCCCGCCCTGGCGGCCAATGCGCTGATGCTCCTTCACGCTTCAATCCCCCGCAGGAACAGGGCGACCACGCCGTTCACCCATTGCCGGCGGAACGCGGGATCCGCAAAGTCGTCGGTCAACAGAAATCGCAGCCCGCCATTGGCAAGGTTGATGAAATGCTGCGCCAATCGCGCGGGATCGTCGATCCTGTATCCTGCCTCGCGCAGAGTGTGGAGATATTCGGTAATCGGCGCCACCGTATCGGCGATATGGCCGTGCAGCCGCCGGGCGATATCAGGAAAGCTGTCCTTTGCCGCGATGGCCAGCCGAAGCACGGCGGTCCGCTCCGCGTCCGCCACCTCGCTGGTGATGCGCAGGGCAAAATCCGTCAGCACATCGACGGGCCGTCGTCCCTCGGTCGCGATAATCCGTACATCGCTGCGCATGGATGCGACGCTGTGGAGCGCGACGGCTTCGAACAAGGCGGCCTTGTTGCCGAACCGGGCATAGATGGTCGCCTTGCTGACACGGGCGGCGGCGGCGATATGATCCATGCTCGCACCTGCATAGCCGCGCAGCAGAAAGGCGCGGGCGGCCGCATCGATTAGTTCAGCCTCGCGTAGGGGCGCATCCGCATTGGTGGGCCTGCCTCGGCGTGGCTTCTCGATGGCATTTTGCGGCACGCTTGCTCCGGAATAATAAAACTGTACCGTTTATTTCTAATCGGTGCGATTCGTACGCGCAAGACCAGTTGAGGAGAGGAAAAGATGAAGCGCGTCATTCTTTTGCGCGGTCCGCGGTCGACCATGGCGGCATCCCCGTCCGAATGGGCTGGGGCGCAACCTTGGGCCGGAATGGCCGAGCGGATCGTGGTTCATGTGGGGCAGCATACCCCAAGTGAGGAAGGCGGCCCGCCATCGCCGCCGGTTTATGATGCGGTGATCGAACTTTGGACCGACGCCGCCTTCGATGCGGACAGCCTGCGTTCGGATTGGGAACAGGTGGAAGTGCGTTCGTCGACGCAGGTCGTCGGCAAAGCAGCGACGGAAGCTCCGGCAGTCGGCGTCACGCCGGGCCTTTCGCAGCTTTCCTTCATCCGCGCCCTTGCCGATTTGTCGCGGCAGGAGGTGGAACGGCACTGGGACGAGCATATTCCGCTCGCCTGCGAGATCCATGTCGGCATGAACCGCTATGTGCAGGATCGCCTGTCGCCGGCCGATCCGTGGTTCGGCATGGCGCACCTTCATTTCCCCAGCGAAGCCGCGTTGCGCGGCGGCCTGTTCAGGACGCCGGAGGATATTGCCGTGATCGGGGCTGATGTCGCCGAATTCGTCAGCGATTACGCGACCATGCTCGCCATAGAGCATGTCGTTAAAGCATAGGAGAGACAGAAATGGACCTTGGACTGGCAGGGAAGCGCGCGCTGGTAACGGGCAGCAGTTCGGGAATCGGCGCGGGGATAGCGCGCATGCTGTCGGCGGAAGGCTGCACCGTCGTGGTGCATGGCCGCGATGCCGGAAAGGCGCAGTCGGTAGCGGACTCCATTGGCGGCGACACCCGGGTGGCTGTCGGCGATCTCTCCACCAATGCGGGTGCGGACGCGGTTGTCGAGACCGCGGGGGAGATCGACATTCTGGTCAATAATGCGGGGGGTGCCGTGGGGACATCGGCCATGCATTGGACGGAGGTGGATGAGGCAGGCTGGGAGGGCACCTACCAGCTTAACGCCATTGCCGCGGCGCGCATGATCCGTCGCCTTCTGCCGGGGATGCAGGCGAGGGGATGGGGTCGCATCATCAACGTCGCCAGCGCGGCAGCCACGCAGCCCATAGCGCTTGGCCCGGATTATGGCGCGGCAAAGGCTGCCATGCTGAACATGACGGTCAGCCTGGCGAAATCGCTGGGCCCTTGCGGCGTCACGGCGAACAGCGTCAGCCCCGGCATGATCCTCACTCCAGCGGTCGAGGCCTGGCTCGGCAATCTCAAGCGCAACATGGGCTGGGGCGACATATCGCTGGAGGAAGCGGAAGCCCGCGCCGCGCGCGAGTTGACGCCCATACCCGTCGGCCGCATCGGCCGGGTGGAGGAAATCGCGCATGTGGTCTGCATGATCGCCAGCTCGAACGCGGGTTATATGACCGGGGCCAATGTGCGGATGGACGGCGGGCAGGTGCAGAGCGTGAATTGAGCCTGGCGGCCATTTCATCGAATAGCCGATCTTTCGTCCTCGCGCTGGCGCCCTTCGGGCGAATGGATAGGATCGAACCCGCTGCCGCCATGGATGATGGCCCGTTCGCGCGGAACGAGTGCGGGGCGAATGAGAGCTGAGGAAGAGGATGAGCATGACCGATTTGCGTTTCGACGGCCGCGTGGCGATCATCACCGGCGCAGGCAATGGCCTGGGCAAGGATTATGCGCTGGAACTTGCCCGGCGCGGTGCGAAGGTCGTCATCAACGATCTGGGAGGCAGCGGGTCGGGGCAGGGGCAATCGCATAATGCCGCGGACCTGGTCGTTCAGGAAATCCGCGACCAGGGCGGGGAAGCCGTCGCCAATTATGACAGCGTATCGACCCGCCAGGGGGGAGCGGCCATTGTCCAGGCCGCTCTGGACGCGTTCGGCAAGGTCGACATCTGCATCAACAATGCCGGGTTCCTGCGGAATGGCCGTTTCGAGGATCTGACCGACGAGCAGATCGACGCCATCATCGACGTGCATCTGAAGGGCGCCATCTATGTGGCCCAGCCGGCCTATCGCGCGATGCGCCAGAACGGCTATGGACGCTTCCTTTTCACCGGTTCCGCCTCGGCGATGTTCGGCCATGCCTGGCAGGCCAACTACGCCGCGGCAAAGGGTGGCCTGATGGGTCTCAGCCATATCGTCGCGATAGAGGGTTCGGCCTATGGCATCACGTCGAACCTCCTGCTGCCTACCGCCCAATCCCGGCTGGCAGCGGAAATGGATGCCGGTTTCATGGAAATACCGGCCTTTGCCGACGCGGTTAAGGGCGCTGACTATGCCGCCAGCCAAGGCCGCATCGAAGTGCCGTTCAATACGCCTCTTGCCGTGTATCTCGTCAGCGAGAAATGCACCTCTACCCACGGCATCTATTCGCAGAACAGCGGGCGCTACGCAAAGGTCCGCATCTGCGCTGCTGACGGCTGGGTCGCGCCCATGGGAACCACCCCCCCCAGCGTTGAAGATATTGCAGCGCATTGGGACAGCATCACGGACGGCGCGATCGCTCATGAACCGTTGACCGTCTATGATGAATTCACCGCCGTCGCCAAGGCGGCGCGTCGCCAGGGCCTGATCTGACCCGCTTTTGACGCGCCCCGCAGGGCGCGTCATTCG
>JGI24741J21665_1000001_pt1 | contig 68427 bp, 58 predicted proteins | sample KBSCornC7_FD_21665 | JGI IMG/M metagenome (IMG submission 21665) | reverse complement strand
GAGCCGATCGCGGAAGGGGCGGCCGCGTTCAGGCGGGCGCCGGCCGACAGGCTTGCCAGACCGGCCAGGACCATTCGNCGCGCGATCATGCCTTTACGGCGACTTCCCGCCGCTCGGCGGCTGAACGGTAAATCGCCTCGATGACGCGCATGTCGGCCAGGCCCTCCTCGCCTGGAACGATCGGGGTCGTGCCATTGACGATGCATTCGGCCATATGATCCAGCTGCCCGGCAAACTGGTTTTTGGCAGCCGCCGGCAGCGTGCGCGGGGTCGAGACGCCGTCCTTGCGAATCGTCATCCTGTGCCCTTCATAGGGTGTCGCCGGTTCCATATCGATCCAGCCCTGCGTGCCGATGACGCGATAGCTGTTGTGCGAGGAACTGTAGCTGGAGATGCAGTTGGCGACGATGCCCGACGGAAAGCGCAACAGGAAGCTGATCCGGTCCTCGACCGTCCTGAACCGGGGGTCGGATCGGTCAGTCGACTCGACCGCGCTGACCGAAACCGGCTCTTCCCCGGTCAGGTATCGGGCCGCGTTCAGGCTGTAGATGCCGATGTCCATCATGGATCCGCCGCCCGACAGCGGCCGGTCGAGCCGCCACTGGTTCGGCCCGGCCGGGAAGCCATGTTCGGCCGTGATCAGGCGGGTAGGGCCGACATGACCACTGCGCGCCAGCTCGATGGCAAGGCGGTTATAGGGTTCGAAGCGCGAGCGATAGCCGATCATCAACTTGGTTCCCGCCTTGCGGCAGGCGGCGATCATCGCCTCGCACTCCGCGACGGAAACCGCCATCGGCTTTTCGCACATCACATGCTTGCCCGCCTGTGCGGCGCGAATGCTGTATTCGGCATGCATGCTGTTGGGCAGCACCACATAGACGACGTCGATATCCGGATTGTCGCGAATGCGGTCGAAGTCCGCATAGCTGTATCGATGGGTCTTCGGGATGCCATATTGCGTCCCATATTGGTCGAGCTTGGCAGGCGTGCCGCTCACCAGCGCCACCAGCCGGGCCTGCTCGCAACCGGCGAAGTTCGGCATGATCTGGCGCGTGGCGTAGGAACCGAGCCCGACCACGGCATAGCCGATCTTGCGCGCCGGTGCGGCGTTCGCATGCGTGCCCATGCCGGCCAGAACCATTCCGGCGCCAAGGCCGCCCAGAATTTCACGACGGGAAGTGATCGCCATGCGGGTCTCCCAATGTTCGGAGGATGAAGGGACTTTCAGAATGATTTCCCGGCAAGCTGAACCGATCGCTGGTCGGGAAATCGCGGGACAACGGGCAATCCGGGGCGACGATCCGATCCAGTCGGATCGAACCCCGTCCTAGTCGTTGGCGCGGCCGAGCGCCGGGCGCAGCCAACCCAGATTGCGGGCAACAATGGCGGCCTGGGTCCGGTTGCGAACGTTCAGCTTGCGCATCAGGGCCGTCATGTGGACCTTGACCGTCGCTTCGGCCATGCCAAGCTCATAGGCGATCTGCTTGTTCAGCAGGCCCGAATGGACACAGCGCAACACTTTCATCTGGGTCGGGGTAAGCGGAGGCGGTTCGGCGGTCCTGAAGCCCTGGGGCCTTTGATCCTGATGACCGAGGCTCTCATGCAGATCCAATGCGATGTGCATCCTCTCTCTCCCTGTTATGCCCGGCCTGCTGCGGCGCGGATTTCGGCACGGCCGCAATACCGGATTCGATAACGCTAACATATCGGAATCAGTCAGACAGCTTCAAGCGGAAAATGCGATATACGACCCCATGATTGTGGTTTTGCGGTGAAATCGGGATTATGACCTGTCCAACAGGTTTCTGGAACGGCTGACCACAATATAGCCGGATCGCCATGTAAAGTGAGGGGAGAGGATGGCGTTTTCATCAGTCATGGCGGCGCGGGTTCCCAATCGGCCGCTGCCGCGCGCCAGGGTTGGAGCGGGCAAGCCATGAGCCCGGCGGATTACCGGCTGATATTGTCAGCCATCGTCGGCATAGCCTTGTCTATTGCGCTGATCATCCGGGGCAGGCTGCACCCCTTTGTCGGCCTGCTCTGCGGCGCCTTCACGGTCGGCCTGCTCGCGGGCCTGCCGATGGAGGAAACCGCCAAGGCCGTGGAAAAGGGCGCTGGCGCGATCCTGGGCGGCACGGGTCTTGTCGTGGCCCTGGGCCTTGGCCTTGGCGCCATGCTCCAATTATCCGACGGCGCAGGGGGCCTTGCCCGCGGGGCGCTGCGCATTTCGGGCATCAGGGGCGCCCCCTGGGCCAGCCTCTTCACCGCCATCGTGATCGGCCTGCCGCTCTTCTTCGAAACGGGGCTGGTGCTTCTGCTGCCCATCGTNGCATCGGCGGCGGCGGCCCTGCCCAATGGCCAGAACAACGACANGGCCAAGCTTCGCCTGATGCTGCCTGCCCTGTCGGGACTTTCGGTGGTCCATGCGCTGGTGCCGCCGCATCCNGGTCCATTGCTNGCGGTGAATGCGCTGGGGGCCAATCTGGGCCTGACGCTCGTCTATGGCCTGATCGTGGGCATTCCCACCGCGATCATCGCCGGCCCGTTGCTGGCGCGCTTCACCGCGCCCGGTGTGAAGCTCAGCCCGCCGCTGCTCGATCCGGTGCGGGTGGATGTCCCGACGCCCTCCGTGGGCCGTGCGCTGATCGCCGTGCTGCTGCCGGTCGTGCTGATCGCGGCGGGGCAGGCGGTCGCGCTGATGCCGCCGGACATGGCGGCGCTGTTCCAGTGGCTGCGCTGGATCAGCGACCCGGTGGTCGCGCTGCTCGTGGCGGTGCTGGCCGCATTGCCGCTGCTGTTCGGACGGCGCATCGCGGATCGGAGCATCCAGAACGCCATCTGGACGGAGGCGATGACGCCGGCGGGCGGCATCATCCTGGCCATCGGCGCCGGCGGCGCGTTGAAGCAGGTGCTGGTGACGGCTGGACTTTCCGACATGCTGGTGCGGCTGGCGCAGGGCGGGGCGATCTCGCCCATCCTGCTCGCCTGGGGCGTGTCCGTCTGCATCCGTCTGGCGACCGGATCGGCCACTGTGGCGACGATCACCACGGCGGGCGTGATGCAGGGGCTGGTCGCGGCCTCCGGCGTCGCGCCCGAATGGATGGTCCTCGCAATCGGGGCGGGGTCACTGTTTTTCTCTCATGTGAACGATCCCGGCTTCTGGCTGGTGAAAAGCTATCTTGGCACCGACATGCCCGGCACTTTCAAGACCTGGTCGATCATGGAAACGGTCGTCGCCGTCGTCGGCCTGCTTCTGGTGCTCGTGGCGAGCAGTATCTTCCAATAAGGGGGGCAGCGATGACTTGGGCAAACATGCAGGCATCCCGATGACGCAGGTGCGGCTTTCCGATCACGTCTATGCCGGCATAGTCGAGATCATCAAGTCCGAGGGTCTGGAGGTCGGGGAACGCCTGCCCTCCGAATCGCGACTGGCGGAAATGTTCGGCGTGTCCCGCGCCATCGTGCGGGAGGCTTTGGTCAGGCTGGCGTCGGACGGCATCACCGAGGCGCGGCGAGGCGCCGGCTCCTTCGTCAAGAGCCGCCCGTCGGAGCGGCTGACCGCCTTCATGCCGCTCAGCGAATTGCCGACGACGCTCGGCAGCTATGAGGTGCGCTTCGTGCTGGAGGCAGAGGCGGCTCGGCTGGCGGCGACGCGCCGCACCGCGGCGGAGATGGCGCATGTCGATGAAGGCCTGGTCCGGCTGCGCGAAGCCCTTTTGTCGAGCGAGCCCGCCCATGTGGAGGACATGGACCTGCATCGCCGCATTGCCGAAGCGACCGGCAATCCCGCCTTCGTGATCGCCTTCGATGCGCTCTATGGCGATGTCGAGAAGATCATGCGGGCCGGCGTCGACATCTCCCGCTCGCGCCCGCCGGAGGTTATCGCGACCATGCTGCGCGAACATGAACTGATCGTCGACGCGATCCGCGCGCAGGATCCGGAGGGTGCGGCCCTCGCCATGCGATGGCATTTGTGGGAAGGACGCCGCCGGCTGATGCCGTAAGGGCGATCAGCGCAACCAGTCCAGCGCGATGTCGCGCAACGCCTCGGCGGGCGCGTCGGAGATCAGGATCATCGCGCCTTCGTCGGGCAAGGGCCGCTCCAGCGTGGCGAGCTGGCTGTCCAGCAGGCAGGCGGGCATATAATGGCCGGGTCGGTTGCCGAGGCGCGCCAGCAGCAGGTCGCGGCTGTTTTCCAGCAGGATGAAGCGGACAGGTGCCCTGATCCCGCCGCGCAGCCGATCGCGATAGCTTCTGCGCAGCGCCGAACAGGCAAGGACCACTGCGCCGTTCGCGGCCATGGTCGCCGCTGCCGCCTGTCCCAGCCGGTCGAGCCAGGGCCAGCGGTCCTCGTCCGTCAGGGCACGTCCGCCCCGCATCTTCTCCACCGCATCGGCCGAATGGAAATCGTCGCCCTCCAGGAACGGGCAGCCGAGCGCGTCTGCCAGCAGCGCGCCCAGCGTCGACTTGCCGCAACCGCTGACGCCCATGACGATGACGACGAGCGGCGGGGCAGGGGCAATATCGGCGGATGATGGCAAAATGGCGTCCCTTGCAGGCGGGCGGCGGCACGCCCTGGCGGACCGCCCCCTTGTCGCTATTGCTATAGCTTTGCCGATAGAGGGATGAAAACTACGACCTTTGTCGCAAGTGCCAAGGCGCGCCACCGGCTCTAGCCATGGATCAAGGCGACAACCATCTTGGGAGAGAGCGATGATCCGACCGGCCATGATGGCGGCTCTGCTGACGGCGACGGCCCTGGCCGGGGCGGAACAGGCGCACGCAGAACAGGTCTGGGCGAAACAGGCATCCCCTGCCGGCCGATCGATCTTCCCCGTCGCTCCCGGCGAACCCAATGCCGTCACCGTCAGGGCGAAGGGCGACGGCCGCGCCGATGACAGCGCCGCGATCCAGCAGGCGCTCGACAGGGCGCGGGACCAGACCGGCCATGGCATCGTTTTCCTGCCGTCCGGCGTCTATCGCATCACGCGCACGCTGGTGATCCCGGCGGGCGTGCGCGTCTATGGCGTGGGGCCGACGCGCCCCGTGATCCTGCTGGGCGCCAATACGCCGGGGTTCCAGCAGGGCGTGTCGACTATGATCGTCTTCGGCGGCGGCGACCAGTATAATGTCGGCCAGGTGCCCGTGCCGGTGCCCACCATCGTCCCGCGCGAAAAGGTGGTGCGCGACGCCAATTCAGGCACCTTCTATTCGTCGATGAGCAATGTCGACATAGAGATCGCGCCGGGCAATCCGGCGGCCGCGGGCGTTCGCTTTCGCATGGCGCAGCACGCCTTCCTCAGCCATATGGAATTTCGCCTCGGCACCGCCTTTGCGGGCGTCTATCAGGCCGGCAACGTCATGGACAATGTGCATTTCCAGGGCGGCCGTTATGGCATCGTCACGGAAAAGACCTCGCCCGCCTGGCAGTTCACCCTGCTCGATTCCACCTTTGACGGTCAGCGCGACGCCGCCATCCGGGAACATGAGGTGGACCTGACGCTGGTCAACGTCACAATTCGCAACACGCCGGTCGGGATCGACATCGACCGGGGTTATGGCGACAGCCTCTGGGGCAAGGATGTCCGCTTCGAAAATGTATCGAAGGCGGGTGTGGTCATTTCCAATGAGAAGAATGTCTTCACCCAGATCGGCTTCGAAAATGCGATCGCGGCAAACAGCCCGGTCTTCGCGCGCTTCCGCGACAGCGGGCAGGCGGTGAACGGCAAGGGCAAAGTCTATAAGGTAACCTCCTTCTCCTACGGTCTGGACGTGCCCGCGCTCGGCCAGATGGGTGCGTACGGCACGCAGGCGGAGGTGGAGGCGCTGCCCGCCATGCCAGCGCCCCGCGCGCCCGCCATCCGCGCGCTTCCTGAAATGGCGCAATGGGTCAATGTCCGCACGCTGGGCGCGATGGGCGACGGCAAGGCGGACGACACCGCCGCGATCCAGAAGGCGATCGACAGCCACCCCATCCTCTATTTCCCGACCGGCTTCTACAAGGTCACCGACCGGCTGAAACTGCGCCCGGACAGCGTGCTGATCGGCCTGCATCCGGCGATTACCCAGCTCTATATTCCGGACAACAACCCCGGACATGCCGGCCTGGGCGCAGTGCTGCCCCTGTTGGAAAGTCCCAAAGGCGGCGACAATATCCTCTCGGGCCTGGGCCTCTTCACCGGCCGGGTGAACCCGCGCGCCTCCGCGCTGCTGTGGCGATCGGGTGCGAACAGCCTGGTGGACGACGTCAAGATCATGGGCGGCGGCGGCACGCCGACGGCCGACGGCAGGATGCTCGGCACCCTGCGCGTCCACACGGGCGATCCCGTCACGGACGACCGGCTGGACGCGCAATATCCCAGCATCTGGGTCACGGACGGGGGCGGCGGAACCTTCGTCGATGTGTGGAGCCCCAACAGCTTCGCGCAGGCGGGCTTCTATGTCACCGACACCAGCACGCCCGGCCATGTCTATGAAATGTCGGTCGAACATCACGCCCGCAATGAATTCGTGCTCGACAATGTGCACAATTGGGAATTTCTCGCGCCCCAGACCGAGCAGGAAGTGGGCGACGGGCCAGACGCCATCTCGCTCGACATCCGCAATTCCAGCAAGCTGCTGTTCGCCAATTATCACGGCTATCGCGTGACGCGCACCTATGCGCCGGAGGAAAGCGCGGTGAAGCTCACCAATTCGGGCGACATCCGCTTCCGCAACGTCCACATCAACGCCGAAAGCGGCTATGCGACCTGTGACGAGGAGGGCTGCGGCACTTTCCTGCGCGCCAGCAAATATCCGTTCGACAATGCGATAGAGGATGTGACGCGCAAGCTCTTCGTGCGGGAAAGGGAGTTCGCCCGGCTGGACATCGGCCCGGCGGGGAGCACCATTCCCGCAACGCCGCCCGGCAAGATGAAGGTGGAGAAGCTGGAGGACGGCTTCTGGTCGATTTCCGGCGCGGCGGTGGACCCGCAGGGCGCACTCTATTTCATCGACCGCCGTTTCCAGCGCATCCACCGCTGGAGCGAGGACAAGGGGCTGGAGATCGTGCGCGACCATGCGCTCGATCCTGTGAACCTCGCCATCGACGCGTCGGGCCATGTGATGGTGCTGTCCTCCCTGGGATCGAAGGCGGGCGTCTATTCCTTTGATCCGGCGGGGCCGAAGGACGCCATGACGCTGATCCAGCCCACCCCGGTGCGCAGCGGCGGTGCGGCCAGAACCTTGCTGCCCGTCAACTGGTGGAACAATGGCGAGTTTCGCGACCAGTTCGACTTCAGGACCAATCAGTTCACGACGCTGGCGGAGATGTTCGCGCGCGATGCCGGAACGCCCAAGGCGCAGGAATATCTGTCGCCCGACGGCAGCCTCTCGCTGCCCGCCTTCCGCACCTGGCAGCAGGGGCCGGTCGACCATACGGGCTGGCGCTGGTCCGACAGCCTCAACGCCTATGGTTTCGTCTCGGGCAAGTCGGGCGATCGCCTGTTCGTCACCAATGCATCGGAAAACATGACCTACAGCGGCACNGTCGGCGCGGGCGGCGCGCTGACCGACCTTCATCGCTTCGCCAATCGCGGCGGGGAAAGCGTGGCCGTGGACGGGCAGGGCCGCGTCTATGTCGCGAACGGGCAGATCTTCGTCTATGGCCCCGACGGCCAGGAAAGCGGCCGGATCGACGTGCCGGATCGTCCCTTGCAGATCCTGTTCGGGGGGCCGGACAAGCGCACGCTGTTCATCCTGACGCATCATGCCCTTTACGCCGCGAAGCCATGAAAAACGCCGTGCCGCCCTGCCTACGACCTATGTCGTAAGTGCGGTCGAACGGGCCGGAGGATAAGCTTTGCAGGATCGCCGGCGGGGGCGCGGTCAGCCGGCAACAGGCGGACAGATAACATAGACAGAAGGCAGGGAAGGATCCATGAAAGTGAAGATCGCACATCGACATCTGACGGGCGCCAGCCTGGCCGTCATGGCCAGCATGGCGCTGGCCGGCATGGCGCAGGCCCAGGACGCGGCAGCGCCCCCGGCCCCCGCAGCCGCGCCCCAGGCCCAGACGGAAGATGCAGGCGCGCCCCGCAGCGCCGACATTGTCGTCACCGGATCGCGCATCACCACCAGCGGCTTCAACGCGCCGACGCCGACCACGGTGATCGGTGAGGAGCAGATCATCAACAATGCGCAGCCCAATGTCTTCAACACCATCGCGCAGCTCCCCTCGCTGCAGGGGTCGACCGGCGCGGCGACCGGCACCTTCAGTACGTCGAGCGGCCTGCAGGGCCTCAGCTCCTTCTCCCTGCGCGGCCTCCAGCCGATCCGCACCCTGACCCTGCTGGATGGCCAGCGCGTCGTCGGCGCGAACGTCACCGGCGTTCCCGACATCAGCATGTTCCCGCAGCTTCTGGTGAAGCGCGTCGACGTGGTGACGGGCGGCGCCTCCGCCTCCTATGGCTCCGACGCGGTCGGCGGCGTCGTCAACTTCATCACCGACACCCGGTTCGAAGGCTTCAAGGGCAATATCCTTGGCAGCATCACGAAATATGGCGACGATGAAACCGCGCTGGTGCAGGCGGCCTGGGGCAAATCCTTCCTCGACGATCGCCTGCATGTCGTGGTGAGCGGCGAATATGACCATGAAGGGGGCGTGGGCGCCGGCAATTTCGGCACGGACCTTGCCGGCAGCCGCGACTGGTACCGCGCGACCACGCTGATGAACACCGGCCAGGCCAATAACGGCCTGCCGCAGTTCAATTATCGCGATTATGCGCAGCCCTATCAATATGCGCTGTACGGCCTGATCAACAACGGCCCGTTGCAGGGCATAGCCTTCGACCGGAACGGCANGCCCTATAATTTCAACTATGGATCGGGTGGCCAGCCCCTGGGCAATGGGCAGGTCAGCAATTGCTTCCGCGGCAACAGCTTTTGCGAGGGCGGGGACCTGTCGGGTGCGCCGGGGTCGGGCGCTTCGCTGAAATCGGCGCTGCAACGCATCAATGGCTATACCCGCATCGGCTACGACTTTGCCGACGACAATGAAGCCTATGTGACGGTCAATGTCGCGCAGGTGAAGACCAGCAACCAGCCGAGCCCCGGCTATAACCGGCCCAGCCTGACCGTGCAGTGCGCCAATCCCTTCCTGCCGCAACTGGTGCGTGACCGCTGCGCCACGGCGGGCATCACGGAATTCGGCTTCGGCTCCAGCAACGGCGCCTTCCCGGACCCCAATGTCCATACCGACCGCAGGCAATATCGCTTCGTCGGCGGCCTGAAGGGCAAGGTCGGCGTCGGCGGGACGGACTGGAATTACGACGCCTATTATGAACATGGCATCACCATCTCCGACATCCGGGTGCGCGATATCGTCCTCCAGAACCGCTATGTCGCCGCGACCAACGCCATCACGCTCAACGGCGCCATCGTCTGCGCCGATCCGGCGGCGCGGGCGGCCGGTTGCCAGCCGATCAACATCTTCGGCGGCTTCACCCCGTCGGACGCCGCGCTCGCCTATGTCGCGCCCCATGAGAACGGACCGTTCCAGCATACGAAGCTGACGCAGGACGTCGCCAGCCTGAACTTTTCGGGCAACCCCTTCGAACTGTGGGCCGGACCCGTCTCGGTCGCGTTCGGCGGCGAATATCGCCGCGAATTCTACCGCGTGAACGCCGATCCCTATGGCGCGGGCGTATCGCCGCTCAGCCCGAACAGCGCCGAATATCCGGCGGACCCGCTGCTCAACTCGACGCTGGGCAGCAACTGGGCAGCCGGCAACTACAAAAATGGTCGCGGCAAATATGAAGTGTGGGAAGGCTATGTCGAAGTCGACCTGCCGCTGATCAACAGCGACGCCATGGGTCGCGCGAACCTGAACGGCGCGGCCCGCGTCACCAACTACAGCACGTCGGGCACGGTCTGGACGTGGAAGGTCGGCGGTACATGGGACACGCCGCTCGACGGCATCCGCCTGCGCGCGGTGACCTCGCGGGACGTGCGCGCGCCGAACCTGTCGGAACTGTTCGCGGCGCCCACGGTGACGACGCTGCCCAACTTCAACGACCCGTTCCGCAACCAGGCGGTGCAGGTGTTCCAGAACACGATCGGCAACACCAATCTGAAGCCCGAAGTGGCGCGCAACACCGAACTGGGCATCGTGCTGGCGCGGCCGTCCTGGCTGCCGGGCCTCAGCCTGTCCTTCGACTATTATGATATCAAGCTGAAAGGCGTCGTCTCTTCCCTGTCCGCGGACCAGATCGTCCGCTTCTGCTTCGAGGGCAACCAGGCCTTTTGCGGCGGTTTCCAGCTTGATGGGCCGCAGGGCACCAACTTCGTCAATGTCCAGCCCTTCAACCTCGCCTCCTGGAAGACCAGCGGCTTCGACATAGAGGCAAGCTATCAGTGGCAACAGCCGCTGGGCCTGCCGGGCACCTTCACCATCCGGGCGCTGGGCACGCACATCCGCAAGTTCATCGTCAATGCGGGCATTGCGGGCGTTGATCCGGTCGATCAGGCAGGCGCCAACAACGGCGCGACGCCGGACTGGAAATGGCTGGCGGTGCAGACCTATGACAGCGGCCGGTTCAGCTTCACGGTGCAGGAACGCTGGATCAGCGACGGCACCTTCGGCAACCAATATGTGGTGTGCCAGTCGTCCTGCCCGGCCTCGACCGCCAACCACCCGACCATCGACTATAACAGGATGAAGGGCGCCTTCTACGTCGACATCGGCGCGACCTTCAAATTCGGCGACAATCTGTCGATCTACGGCAAGGTGGACAATCTCTTCGACAAGGATCCGGTGGCCGCTCCGCAGACCAACACCGGGCTGGACATCAACCCCGCGCTCTACGACACGCTGGGCCGCATCTACCGCGCGGGGGTTCGCTTCAACTTCTGACCTACCACTCTCTCCCCCACCTCGTCCCGGCCTTCACCGGCCGGGACTTCTTTGTAACCGGAGTATGTCGATGGTTCGTGGATTGAGCGGGGCCTGCGCGGCGGCGCTGCTGTTGCTGGCGGCGCAGGAGCCTGCTCTCGCTTCGTCCTCTGTCTATACGCGCGCGCCCGACGAGCCGCGCGCCATTACCGTCAAGGCTGTGGGCGACGGCCGGGCGGACGACAGCGCGGCGATCCAGCGCGCCATCGACGCGGCGGCGGAAAAGGGCGGCGGCATCGTCTTCCTGCCGGCCGGCACCTACCGCATCAGCCGGACCATCTTCCTCTGGTCCGGTGTCCGCATCTTCGGCATCGGGGAAAAGCGCCCCGTCATCCTGCTCGGCAGGAGCACGCCGGGCTTTCAGCGCGGCGTCGCCCATATGCTGATGTTCACCGCCAACNGGCGCCAGACCGACGGGGATACCCCGCCTATTGCCTTCCCCCCGGCGGGCAGCGTTCCGTTCAACAGGAATATNGCGGACGCCAATTCCGGCACCTTCTATTCCGCGCTCGGCAATATCGACTTCCGCATCATGGACGGCAATCCGGCNGCCANCGCGATCCGCTTTCATTCCGCCCAGCACAGCTTCGTCAGCCATGCCGATTTCGACATCGGCTCGGGCCTTGCCGGCCTCTACCATGTCGCCAATGAAGCGGAAGACCTGCATTTCAGGGGCGGGCGCTACGGCATCCTCGCGGAAAAGCCGTCTCCCGCCTGGGGCTTCGCGCTGGTCGACGCCACGTTCGAGGGGCAGCGCGACGCCGCCATTCGCGAACATGAGGCCGGGCTGACGATGGTCAATGTCGCCTTCCGCAACGTGCCGGTCGGCATAGAGATCGACCGGGGCTATGGCGATTGGCTCTGGGGCCAGGACCTGCGGTTCGAAAATGTGGCGAAGGCAGGCATCGTCATCTCGAACGAAAAGAATGTCTATACCCAGATCGGTTTTCAGAACGTGCTGGCCGCCAACATGCCCGTCTTCGCCCGNTTCCGGGAAAGCGGCCGCACNATCGCGGGCAAGGGGCCGGATTACAAGGTCGCCTCNTTCACCCACGGCCTGACGCTGCCGGGGGTCGGACAAATGGGCGCCTACCGGACGGACATGCAGGCGGAGGCCATGGGCGCCCTGCCGGCCCNGCCGGCTCCCGCCATCCGTCCCTTGCCGCCCGTGTCGGAATGGGTGAGCGTCCGTGCGCTCGGCGCCAAAGGGGATGACAAGACCGACGACACCGCCGCCATTCAGAAGGCGATCGACAGTCACCGCGTCGTCTATCTGCCCGCCGGCTTCTATCATGTCAGCGACACGCTGCGTCTGCGCCCCGATACGGTGCTGCTGGGCCTGCACCCCAGCCTGACGCAGATCGTGCTGCCCGACGGCGCGCCCGCCTGGTCAGGAGTGGGCGCGCCCAAGGCGCTGGTGGAAAGCGCGCAGGGCGGCGACGCCATCGTCGCGGGGCTTGGCCTCAACACCAACGGCGCCAATCCCCGCGCCACGGCGCTGTTGTGGAAGGCCGGCGCCCGTTCCATGGTCAATGATGTCAAATTCCAGGGCGGCCATGGCACCGACCGCTTCGACGGCAGCCGGGTCGATCCCTACAACAACAATGCGACCGGCGATCCCGACGCCGCCCGCCGCTGGGCCGGCCAATATGCCAGCCTCTGGGTCACGCAGGGCGGCGGGGGAACTTTCGCCAATATCTGGAGCCCCAGCACCTTCGGTCATCCGGGCATCCTGATTTCCGACACGGACACGCCCGGCCGCCTCATCCAGGTATCGGTCGAACATCATGTCCGCACCGAAATCGGCCTGAACCGCGTCGCCAACTGGGAACTGCTCGCCCCCCAGACGGAGGGCGAAGCGGGGGAGAGCGGCGATGCCGTGGCGCTGGAGATCAGGGATTCGCGCAACATATTGGTCGCCAATTTCCACGGCTATCGCGTCACCCGCACCCGGGAGCCCGCACCCGCCGCCGTCACCCTCTACAATTCCCATGACATCCGTTTCCGCAATGTCCATGTGAACGGCGAAAGCGGCCTTGGCACCTGCGATGAAAATGGCTGCGCGACCTTCCTGCGGCTCACCAAATTCCCGTTCGAAAACGCCATTCGCGACGTGACCCACGGGCTCGAGGTGCGTGAACGGGAATTCGCCGTGCTGGATGTGCCCGCCCGACCGGCGCCGGTGAAGTCCGCCAATTTCCTGGGTGGAAATGTGGAGAAGCTGGCCGACGGCTTCCATTCGGCAGGCGGCGGCGCGGTGGACGCGCAGGGGCGGCTCTATTTCATCGATCGCCGGTTCCAGCGCATCTGGCGCTGGTCGGACGCGGGCAGGCTGGAGATGGTGCGCGACGCCTCCCTTGATCCGGTCAACCTCAGCATCGACCGTTCCGGCAATCTGCTCGTCCTCTCCTCCTACGGACGCAACGGCACGGTCTACAGCGTCAGGCCCGGCGCGCCCGACAGCGAGATCAGCGTCATTCCGGCAACGCCCGTCGCCGCCCGCCCGGCCAGAAGGACGGTGCTGCCGGTCAACTGGTGGAACAATGGCGAATTCCGCGACCAGATCGATCCCCAAAGCTACGCGTTCACGACGCTGGCGGAGATGTTCGCGCGCGACATGGCATTGCCCAAGGCGAGCGAATATGTCTCCCCGGACGGCAGCATCGCCCTGCCGGCCTTCCGCACCTTCGCGCAGGGTCCGGCCGACCATCGCGGTCTGCGCTTCTCCGATTCGCTCGACAGCTACGGCTTCATCCAGGGAGAGCCGGGCCAGCGCGTCTTCCTGACCAATGGTTCGGAAAACCGCACCTATAGCGGCCTGCTGGGCGCGAGCGGCGCGATCACCGACCTCCGGCCCTTCGCGGATCGCGGAGGGGAGGGCGTCGCGGTGGATGCGCAGGGGCGGGTCTATGTCGCCAATGGGCAGGTCTTCGTCTATGCCCCCGACGGCAAGGAGATCGGCCGCATCGATGTGCCCGAACGGCCCCTGCAACTTCTCTTCGGCGGGGAAGGGGGTAGAACCCTCTTCATCCTCTCGCACCATGGCCTGTACGCGGCAAGGCCGGGGCGCGATCGGTAAGAGCGATTTCCAAGCGATCGGAACCGATCGCTGGTCAAGAAATCGCGGCAAACAAGGAAACCAGAGCGGCGATCTGATTCAATCAGATCGAAACCCGCTCTATGTTTTTGATGGCGCATCGTTTTTGCGCAAAACCGGTTCCCACTTATGCGCACGATGCTCTAAGGTCCGCGACGCCGTCCAGGACGGGATCGGTCAGCCTCGCTTCTCCGCCATCCGCGTGCGTGCGCCCCAGCCCAGCAATACGCCGCCCAATATCAGCGCCATGCCAACCAGATGATAGGCGAACAGCGGTTCCCCCAGGATCATCGCGGCCAGGACGGCGCCCAGCAGCGGCATCAGGCTGATCGCCTGTCCGGCCGCGCCGGGCCCCACATGGCTGACCGCCGCATTGAACGACATATAGGCGAGGATGGAGGGAAAGATCGCGACATAGGCTATGGCGGCGACCATGTGTGTGTTCCAGTGCATCTGCGCGATCGCCTGCGCTTCGCTCAGGGCGCCGACACCCATTGCCAGCGCGCCGATGGCGAAGGTCACGAACAGGAAGACCAGCGGATCGATGGGTGGGCGCAGGCGGAGGGACGCGGTGTAGATCCCCCATGAGGCGCAGCCGCACAGCACCAGAAAGTCCCCCATGCCCAATCGCAGCCGCAGGATTTCGGACAGCTCGCCCCGGAACACGATGAACGTCACGCCCAACGTCGACAATGCGATGCCGGCGACCTGGCGCCAGGGCGCCTTGTCGCCGAAAACAACGCTGCCGACGATGACCACCAATGTCGGGATTAATCCCTGCAGCAACATGCTGTTCGCCGCGGTCGTGTAACGCAGCCCCGAATAGAGGAAGCCGTTGAACGCAGCGACGCCGGCCAGGCCGAGGAGCAGGATCGCGCCCCAATGGCGGCGGATCAGCGCGCGCTGGGCGACGGCCCGGCGCCACGCGAACGGGGCCAGGATCAGGAGCGCCAGCGTCCAGCGGCTGAAGGCCAGCATCAGCGGTGGAATCTCGCCCCGTACCGCCCGTCCGACTATCACATTGCCCGCCCAGAAGGTCATGGTCATGCCCAGCATGGCATAGGCCCGTACCTGCAAGTTCAAAACCGGTCGCCTTTTCACTTCGCTTTCGTCGGCCGCTCCTTAGACGCGGGACGGCCGCGTTGCCAGCCTGCTCTCATCGTCCCTCTGCCGCCACCGACCTGGGCTGAATGGGGCGGCGGCGCTAGGCGAATGTCTTGAACGGCTGCAACTGGGCGAACAAGGCCTCCCGGCTCCTGACGCCGGTCTTCGAATAGATGCGGCGGATGTGTGTTCTTACGGTTTCCAGCGATATTTCCAGACTGTCGGAAATCTGTTCCGCATTCATCCCGCTCATCATCGCGCTCAATATCTTGTACTCGCCATTGGTAAGCCGATAGATCGCCTTGACGTCGTCGGACACGACCGACTGGTCGATGAAATCCCTGGCGGAAAAAAACAGGATGCCGATCTGCTCGCTGTTGCGATCGGCTCCGATTGGTCTGCCGCGAAGGATGAGATAATCGTCCAGCACGGGCAGAATGACCATGGCGGAGGAAGCGTCCGCGCCGACATGGGCAGCGAACAGTTTGAGCCGTGACTGATTTTCCGGCTGCAGGGCGATGAGGCGGCCATCCTGCTCGTGCAGTTCCGACGACTGCTTCAGCAGGGCGATGGCGGCGCGGTTCTGCCAATGCAGCCGCAAGGAGCGATCGATTATCGCGTGCGGAATGGGATCGGCGTCGACCCAGCGCGCAAACACCGACTCTCCATTCGCGATGGAGCCTTCAGCCACACATACCCCCCGGCAGCAGCCTCTCATTCTTGATCTATATCGGTCGAATCGACAGCTAATACGTTCGATATAGAGTCATTGAACAAATTGTCCTTAACAATTTAACGACTTGATGTCCCGATCCCGCACATGATGACAATGATCTTAATCAATCCGGCCGAGCCTATGCCTTGCAGCGCCCCAAATCCCTGACTTTCGTGACCGGGGGCCGGGATGCGATTGTTCCGCATTAACCATTAAAGCGGTAATATACCCAATATTGAGTATTAACTTTTGTTAGATATATATTAATACTTTCGATTAGCTGCAGGGGTGGGGAAAGAGAGTCGCGCGCCCTCCCTGAAGTCGCGGTCCGGAGCAAACCCATTGGAGACGGGGGCGGTTCTGGCCGATTTTCGTAACAGATGGGGAAGTATTCCATGAAGAAGATGATCCTTGCCTCCGCGGCAGCAATGCTTGTCGCGAGTCCGGCCTTTGCGGCCAACTCGGCCACCGACGATTTCCAGATCAATGCCCAGATCCCCGAAACCTGCACGATGCAGAACGTCAATGACGTCAATCTCGGCGCGCTGAACATTTCCACGACGGCGGGCAACGGCGCGCTGCTGCTCAGCAGCGATGCGACGCAGAACACCAACCAGTTCTGGGTCAGCTGCAACAAGCAGAACCAGATGACCCTGTCCGGCCCCACGACCCTTCAGGGTTCGCGCGCGTTCCAGNCGGGCGTCGATGATGCGGGCTTCACCGACAAGCTGAACTACCGCGTAGAGGCTCTGAACTATTTGACGAGCGGCGCGCAGCCCAGCTTCTCCAGCGNGAACGGCGCCCAGAACCAGGTCGGCGGCCGTGGTCCCGTTCACCGCCAGGTGCGCCTCGCCGCGAAGGTGCTGTCGTCCGAAAATACGCTGCGCCCGCTGGCCGGCAACTATACGGGCACCGTCACCGTCACCGTCCAGACTGCGCTCTGATGCACCGCCTGGGCCAGGGCGCTCCGGCTCCCGGCTCATGCCGTCGCTCTGACGCGCACCCTTTAGAAGATTTGAGGAAATCCTTATGAAGAAGCTCCTTATGGCCGCCACGGCCGCAGCAGTCCTGATGGCCGGNACGCCCGCTTTCGCNGCCAGCACCGACAGCGACACGTTCGACATCAACGCATCGGTCGCCAAGACCTGCACGATGGAGAATATCGGCGACATTCAGCTTGGCACCGTCAACGTCAACACCAACGCCGGCAGCACCGCTCTGTTCATCAACGATATCGCCAGCAGCTCGACCAACTCCTTCTACGTGTCGTGCAACGATACCAACAGCATGACCATCTCGTCGGCCAATGCCGGTCGCCTGACCACCAGCACCCCGCTGACCGGTGCTGACGCGGGCTTCAAGAACACGATCAACTACTCGCTCGCCGCCGACAATTACCGCAATGGCGGCCTGTTGCAGCAGCCCGGCTTCCGCCGCTCGGCACTTTTCGGCCTGGTCCAGCTCAACAACGGCGCCTCGCGCGGCGCTCTGCATCGCCAGGTGAAGTTCGACGCTCTGGTCGATCCGCTGAACAACCTGGATGCCCGCCCCGTGGCCGGCACCTACTCCGACACCGTGACCGTTACCGTCACCGCGAGCTGATCTCAGCATTGCAGGGTAATTGGGGGAGTCGTTCATGGCTTCCCCGATTTCCGCCGTTCATGATCGAGGGGGGAAGAGGACGATGTTCCTCAAATGGGTGAAATTCGTTCTGCCGCTGCTTGTGCTGACGGGCATGGCGGCCGAGGCGCAGGCCGCGCGGGTCACGCCGATGTCGGTGGACCTGGAGCCGCAAGGCACGCGTTCCACGGCGCGGATCGAGGTCGCCAACAATGAAGACCGCCAGTTGCCGATGGAAGTCCGCATGTATCGCGGCGTCATCGGGGAGCGCGGCGAACTGACGCTGGAACCGGCCGATGATCGCTTCATGGTCTTCCCACCCCAGACGCTGATCGCGCCCAATGGCAAGCAGGTCTTCCGCATTCAATATCTGCCGGACGGCCCACTGGCGCAGTCGGAAGTCTATTATGCGGCCGTGAGCCAGATACCCGTTCAGCTTCCGGCGGAACAGTCGCGCATCCAGGTGGTGATGCGATTTAACGTCCTCGTCAACGTCGTGCCCGACGGAACGACGCCCGATCCGGTGGTGGCGCAGATTGCGCCCGTCTCGCGCGAAGTCGAACTCGGCCCGGATGAAAAGGCGCCGGCGGACAAGGATGCGCGCAAGACCAGGACCGAGAACGGCCTGGAAGTGCGTATCGAGAACAAGGGCAATCGCTATTTTCCGGCGGGCCGGTCCGGCTGGACCATCAATGGCACCGATAGCGCGGGCAAGCCCTACAGCGCCGAATATAACGCCGCGCAGATGAGCGAAATGATCGGGATGGGAATCGTCGCGCCGGGACGCGCCCGTATTTTCTTCATTCCGACGCCGGAAAAAATGGCGGCCGGGGCGACAGTGACGCTGAAGCGCTGATCCATTGAACATGCCCGAGGGGGGCAGGGTGAAACATCTACTCTTCAGTGTCGCCACCGGCGCATTGGTCTCGTCACCGGCTGCTGCGCTGGCGCAGGTTTCCGGGCAAGCGGGTGCACCGGCCTCTGCGCCTGCGCCCGCGTCCCCGGCTTCTGCCCCTCGGGCGGCGGACAAGGGCCTTCAGATGACCCTGCCTCTGCTGCGGCAGGGCAATGTCTATGGCGATGTCACCGCTACCGTCCATGTCGACGGCATGGTCCTCTTCGACCGCCAGTCCCTGATCGAGCATATCGCGCCCATGCTTTCGGAGAGCGGGCGGACCAGGTTCGCCGCGGTGCTCCCAGGCACGCCTTCCGTGTCGATCGCGGATGCGGAAAAGGCGGGCGTCACCCTCATCTACGATTCGTCCGAATTACAGGTGCGCGTCGATCGCATCGACGGGAGCATGGTCGCGGCTCAGTCCCTGGGGGAAGCCGTGCGCTTCTCGCTCCCGGCGACCACGCTGGAGCCGGAGACGTTCAGCGCCTATCTGAACGTTATCGGGGACATGCGCGTCACTGATTTCCGCGACGTCGAAAAGCCCGCCATGATCTTGCAGGGGGCCATGCGCTATCGCGGCGTCGTGCTGGAATTCGACGGCGGTTACGATCAGGCGCTGACAGGCGGCGGCGGTTTCTACCGGCGTCAGGCGCGCCTGGTCTATGATGAATATCAGAAGCAGCGGCGCTGGACGGCGGGCGACCTTCAGCTCAACGGCCTGTCGATCACATCCGGCACGCTGCTGGGCGGCATCGCCGTCGAAAAGGGCAGGCGAACTTTCACCGGCAGCACGCCGCTCGTCCAGCTTGGCGGTCAACAGGTTCTGCTGGATCGCGATTCGACCGTCGATGTGATCGTCGATGGCCAGCAGGTGGAGCGGTTCCAGCTTAATTCAGGGACCTACGACCTGTCCCGGCTTCAGGCTCAATATGGTGGCCGCAATGCGCAGCTCTATGTGACCGACGTCAGCGGCCGGCGGCAGATCACCTCCTTCGACTCCTATTTCAACCCGTCCGACCTGGTCGCTGGCGAGACCGAATATGGCGCAGCGGTTGGCTTTGTGCCGACAGATTTCCGCGCTCAGCCGATCTATGGTCATTCTCCCGCGCTGTCGGCCTATTATCGTCGCGGCATCAGCAATCGGCTGCTACTGGGCGGTGCGGTGCAGGCGGGTGACAATGTCCAATTGGGCGCCGTCGAAGTAATTTCCACACCGCGAACCATTCCTGGCCGGTTCGAATTTTCCAGCGCGATAAGCACCGGGCGGGGAACCGGCTATTCACTGCGCGGCGCCTATTCGCTGCAGTTCGGCTATGGCATTCAGGGCAAGCAATTGTCGGTCAGCGCGGATTATCGTAGCAGGAACTTCTCGACCCTGTCCGACGCCATCGGCTTCGGACGCTTCCGAACCTTCACGCTGACCGCCAATTACGGCCAGCAACTCAGCGACCGGACCAGCCTCGTCGTCGGCGGCAACTGGTTCGAGCGGGAGGGGTTGAAGGGAACGAAGCTTGCCTTTGTCGACGTCATGCACCGGGCGTCGCGTTTCCGCCTGACNGGTGGCGTGGAATATGGCAAGGACGTGTTCGGACGCCGCTTCGGCGCGCGCATCGCCCTGGTCGTNCCCTTTGGTCAGAAGACGCGTGCGGAGGCAGGCTATAACAGCCGCCGGGACGATGCACGGCTCACCCTCACTCGCAGCTATGACGATACCGTCGGCTCCTTNGGCTACGACATTGCCGCCCGCAATTCGGATGGCGTGGCTTCNGTGGACGGGTCGGCCACTTATATCGGCAATCGCTTCTATTCGCGCTTCACCACCATCTCTTCGGGCAATGGTTTCTCGGGTATCGACGACCGGCAGGACAGTCGCCTGCAGATCGGTACCTCGATCGCCATTGCCGGGAACAGCGTCGCCATCGGGCGGCCGATCTCCGACAGCTTCCTTGTCGCGAAGGCCCATGAGGCGCTCAAGGACAAGCAGGTCATTGTGGGTCAGTCGGTGGACGACGGCAAGGTGGAGGCGGAAAGCGGCACCTGGGGCCCCGCGCTGGACGGGCGGCTCAACAGCTATAACCGCCAGAGCATTCAATATGATCTGAAGAACGGGACGGAAGGTTACGACATCGGCACGGGTGTCCACACCGTCAATGCGCCCTACAAGAGCGGTTACAAGCTTGTGGTCGGCAGTGACGCGAACGTCAGCGCCTATGGTTTCCTTTATTACCAGGGTGAGAAGGTCAGCCTGCTGGGCGGCACCATTTCGGGTGTGGACGATACGAATTTCGAGCAGCAACCCTTCTTCACCAATTCGGCCGGTCGTTTCGCCACGCAGGGACTTCGTCCCGGGAAAAGTTATCGCGTGGAACTTCGCAATCCCGACATGACGTTCACGATTCATGTCCCCGCCGATACGAAATCCTTGCTACAACTGGGCGATGTGACGGCCCGCCCCGCCACCGGGACACAGGAGTGAATATGATGCGCCGATTTTGCCGCTGCCTGGGTTTCGCATCGCTTGTCGCGTCCGGCCATGCCTGGGCGGAATGTCGGCCTTCCTTTGTGGAGGGGCCGCGCGAAGTGCGCCTTGCCGCTGGTGACGGCATGGACCAGCGGCAGTTGACCCAGCCCTTCCGCATCATGATACGCAATGACGGCGACAGCGAATGCCGGCTCCGGCTTCGCGTGACACGGGACCTGGGCGCTTCCGACGCCGCCTTTCCCAATTACACCCTGAACGGTCCTGGCGGAAACATTGCCGTGACCTCCGCGTCGCCCGCGGACGTGTCGAGCGGCGGGGGCGTCGTCATCCTGCAGCCGCATGCGCGCAACTCGGTCGGCTATACCGTCAACGTACCAGTGAATTGGGGCATGCGGAGCGGCGATTATCACCAGCAGTTGATCTTCGCCTTGTCGGAAGACACCGGCAATGCGCCGCTGGACACCGCGCAGGTCCGGCTGAATCTGGAAATTCCCGCGACGGCGCGTATCCGCTTTGCCGGGGTGGGCGGGGAAGGGGGCGCCGCCCGGATCGACCTGGGTGAATTGTCCACCACCATGCGCACGGTGTCGCAACCCTTTGCGGTGCGCGTGCTCAGCACATCAGGNTATCAGCTACGCTTCGCGTCGCAATATGGCGGCGTGCTGCGCCGGACCGATGGGCCTGATGNNATTCCCTACCGCCTGTCNGTGGACGGCCGCCCATTCAACATGACGACCGGCGATCAGATCAATGTCGGCGAGCATACCGGATCGCAGGGCGATGTGCATGCGGTCTCCATCACCGTCGATCCGGATCCGACCTGGCACGCCGGCAAATATACCGATCGGGTGACAGTGGCCGTCACCCCGATCTGATTGTGCAGGCGCCGGTCCTGGCGGGATCAGAAATAGGTGATGGTCAGGTTGATCGCCAGCGGCGATTGAAGCGCGCTATATTGCACGCCGATCGGCCGCATGCCGAATTTGGCGCCGACGCGATTGGCCACCGGCGTCCATCCCGACGCGTTGAGCTGACGCGAAAGCCCGGCATAGCTGAACCGCACCCGTTCGCTGGGCGCCAGTTCGCGGTAGGAGGCGACGACCTGAAAGCCGTCCGCGCTGTTGCAGAGCTCCATCACGCTGCCCGACTGGAAACCCGAACCTTCGCTGAGCTGAACGGGATCGCTGTTGATTTCGCAATAGGCCGGGACCACAGCCCGAACGGCGAAGGAACCCTTGGCGGTTTCGGCAGCGGTCGCCGGGTTGCCCAGAAGCAATGCCGACGAAAATATAGTGGTCGCAGCGCATAGTCGAACGAATGTCATATCCGGCCCTTTCGGTTACCGTTCGTCTAACATTCGCCAATTAAAGAATGCGTGATGCATTATCCTTAACAAACCGTCTCCGACAGAAGGAAGGATCGCAGGAATCGGCTGAACGAGGAGGAGAAGGGTTTGGAGACGTTCCCGCTCCACGTCCAGCCGAGCGAAAGCGGGGAAGTATCCGGATTTCGCGCAGGCAGTGTATCACTTCGGTACCCGCGATACATCTGACAAAAACGTAAACCGGCGGTTACGCTCCTTCGGTCTTTTGGTTGATATCGGATGGTGAAGCCAAGCGCCGATCGAGAAACTCACGCACTTAAAGGGGTGCTTGCCGGCAGCCAGCATCATATCCGCATCATAATTCCACCCGGTGCCAGCTAAGATACGAGAACAAAAACCGGGCTGCATCATCCCGGCTGTCATCGATATGAAACCTGGCCGTCATATGAGCGGGGCAGTGGAATCATAACGGTAAACGGCCCTTGTCTCTACAGTTGCTTCTGGTCGAGGATGACGAAGATCTTGCCGCGCAGCTGGAAGAACAGCTGCGGCAATTCGGCCATGAGACCACCGTCACGCCAAATGGGCGCCATGCGACCGAACTGATGACGGCACGGCGTTTCGATGCCGTGATCCTTGACCGCATCCTTCCCAGGATGGACGGTATCACTGTCCTCAAAAGGATGCGGGATCATAATATTCTTACGCCCGTCATCATGATGACGGCGCTGGGCCAGTCGCACCAGAAGATCGAAGGGCTGGAGAGCGGCGCGGACGATTATCTGCTCAAGCCGGTCGATCCCGCCGAGTTGAACGCTCGGCTGAATGCGCTGACGCGCGCGCGCGCCTGGAGCGGCAAGGGATCGGACGAAACGCTTCGTGTCGGTGATCTGGTGATCAGCCCCGCAAGGCACAGCGTCTGGTACAATGGCAAGGCGCTCAGCTTCCAGAAGATCGAATTCAAGTTGCTGGTGGAGCTTGCCCGTCAAGCCGACGCGGTCATGACCCGGGCCATGCTGCTGGAGCGGGTGTGGAATTATGATTTCGAGCCCGCCACCAATCTGGTCGATGCCTATATCCGGCGGCTGAGGATAAAGCTGACCCAGTTCGGCGCGGCCGATCCCATCGTGACCATTCGCGGCATAGGTTATATGCTGAAGGCGTGAACACGCTTCGATCCTTGCGGGCCCTGACGCTCGCATTTCTGTTCTTCTTCCTCTGCACCACGCTGGCAACGGCGTTCGGGATCTATTTCGCGACATTGCAGACCGTCGATCATCTGGTGGCGCAGCGCATCACCGAGGCCAGCATGATGATCGCGCCTCCGGGGGAGCATGCCTCCGCCGGTCGTATCGGCGCCAGGATCATGGTTGCATCGCGTGACCGGGACACCGGCGACCTGGGCTTCATCCTGTTCGGTAAGGGGCAACAGATCGCCGGCAATGTGCGCGTCACCCGGCCTCTGCCGACCGGCCTGTCCCGCGTCGACCTGTCCGACCGGATCAAGGGCTTGTCGCACGGTCAGGTGCTCACCCGCGATCTGGGGCAGGGGCTGCGTCTGGCGGTGATCGCCGAAACAGAGCCGTTCGACAATTACAACCGGGCGCTCAAGCAGATCTATTTCATCGGTTTCGGGTCGATCATCGTCATTGCTCTGGCGGCGGCAAGCACCTTCACGCTGATTATCCGACGCCGGATCATCGACATGCGCCGCACGGTCGACGCGATCTTCGCCGGGGATCTGGCGAGGCGGGTGCCGGTGGAGGGAACGAATACCGCCTTTGATCAACAGGCGCAGGCCTTCAACCGCATGCTTGCCCGCATCAATGAACTGATGGAGGAGGGACGCAACGTCACCAATGGCGTCGCGCACGAACTGCGCACGCCGCTGGCGCGGCTGCGCAACCGTTTGAACCTGATCAGCCAGGATCCGGGTGCTGAATGCGTCCGCGACATGATCGAAGCAGCGCAGGCAGAGGCCGATCAGTTGCTCGCCCTCTTTTCCGCGCTGCTTCGCATCGCAGAAATCGACAGTGGCGCACGGCGGTCGAATTTCCGCCGTGTGGCGCTGGCGCAACTGGTGGAGGAATGCGCCGAGACGCTGGAGCCGGTGATCGAGGAAGGCGGCCATGTGCTCGGCCATTCCGTCATGGAGCCGATCGAGGTGACCGGGGACGAGCAGCTATTGTCGCAGATGATCATCAATCTGCTGGAAAATGCGGTGCGCCATACGCCTGCCGGCAGCCGTATCTGCATTGGGCTCCGGCGGACGGAGGAGGGGAGCGCGATATTGACCGTCGCTGATGACGGCCCCGGCATCGCTGCTGCCGACCGGGCGCGGGCTCTGGCCCGATTCGGGCGCCTTTCGGGTGGAGGCGGCACTGAAGGGCACGGCTTGGGCCTGCCCCTGGTCGAATCGATCGTGCGTCTGCACGGCGGCTCGATCGAACTGGGGGACGCAGAGCCGGGGCTGAAGGTGACGCTTATGTTGCCGATCCTCTAAAACCCGTCTCCGGCGTAAGCTGCGATCCCCTGGGCATGGCGCAAGATGCGGAAGGAGACATAAGGCGTCGAGGCAAAGAAAATGGCGCGCCGCTCCGGGCGGCGCGCCATTTTTTCCGTCCTGTCGAGATCAGAACTTGATGCTGGCTTCCACGCCATAGGTACGCGGCGCGTTGAAGTTGCCGTAGTCGCCAAGGACGTTGGAAATGCTGCCCGAAGTGACGTTGGTCGTCGGGGCAGAGGGCAGGCTGTTCGACGGGTCGCGGCGGAACACATATTGCTCGTTGAACAGGTTGCGACCCCAGAGGCTGAGCGTCAGGCTGCGGCCGTTGCCCGTGCCGATGTCGGCCAGCGAGACGCGGCCGTTGAAGATCAGCGAGCTGTCGTTCTTCGTGACGAACTGGTCAAAGGCCTGGGTGGCCTGCGAATAATTGCCGTCGAAGTGGAACTTCAGCTTCGTGTCGCCGCTGCCGACCGGCACCGAATAGTCGATCGAGCCGCTCGCTGCATTGCGCGGAGTGAAAACGATGTAGAAGTTCTGATAGACGCTGGTCGAACGGCCGGCGGTGTCGGTCGCCGTGATCAGCACCGGCGGGATCTTCGTGTAGGTGTAGGCGTAGGATGCGTTCAGCGTCAGGCCCTCGACAGGGTTGATCGTCAGGTCGGCCTCGACGCCCCGGATCTTGGTGGTGCCGGGCGCATTGATGGTGATGAGATTGTTGAAGCTGCTCGTTCCCACGAACTGGATCGAGCTGATATCGACCTGGCTGTCCTTGCGGTCCATGATGTAGCCCGCCACGTTGAAGCGGGCGCGGCCGCCCCAGAATTCCGACTTCAGGCCGAGTTCGTAGGACTTCACGTCTTCAGGATTGAAGGCCTGATAGTTGGACGTGCGCGAGCTCGCCCCGCCGGCGCGGTAGCCGGTCGCATATTTGGCATAGACGTGCAGGTCGTTGCTCACGTCATAGGCGACGGTCGCCATCGGGTTGAAGCGGTTCCACGTCGCATCCAGCGGCTTGTAACCTATGCCCGTCAGGAAAGCGGCAGTGGCCGTGTCATAATTGACGTTGCGCGAATAGTGCAGCACGCCCTTCTTTTCGTCATGCGTGTAGCGACCGCCGACGGTGATGTGCAGCGCGTCGGTCGCGTTCCAGGTCAGCTGGCCATAGGCGGCGTAGCTCTTGGACCAGACCTCCGAAGCGCGGTCGATCGAGCAGCCATTGACGGCCGTGCCGACGAAAGCCGGGGTCGAAGCGGTGCAGAAGGGAATGGTGACATAGTTGTAGCCGGTGATCGCGCCCCCCGCATTGCGGATGGCAACGGCCCCCATCGAGCTGGGCGTCGCGGCGTCGTCGCTGACATGTTCGTTGAAATAGAACAGGCCGGCGACATAATCGACAGTGCCGACGGTGCCGACCGCCTGCAGTTCCTGGCTGAACTGGCGCTGGCGCAGATCGGCAAGGCTGTAGCGGCTGAAGGCGCAGGGCGCGGCTGCCGTACAGCCCGCCGCGGTGCTGCCGATCACGGGGCTTACAAGCGGAGGACGGTGGGCGCCGCCGCTATTGTCCCACTGGGTCGCATCGACACCGCGCCATGCGGTGATGGAGCGCAGTTCGAAGGCATCCGACAGATGCCATTTCAGCAGGTTGGTGAAGCCGTGCGTCTTGTCCACGCTGACCTGCTGCGGCACGCCGATATCGGCTTGGCTCATGCGGGTGTCGCCATTGACGACGACCCCGTTCATCAGAGGCTTGACCGGACCGCCGGTCAGGGTGGTGTAGCTGGTGCCGGGCAGCTGGCAGGCCGGCTGCGAGGCCTGGGTGCCGTTGACGCAATTGTTCGGATTGTAATTCAGCAGCTGGCTGTAGAAGGGCGTGTTCTCGTCCTTGGCCACGTCATAGGCGAAATCGTTGGTGATGGTGCTGGTCGGCTCCCAGCGCACGGCAGCACGGCCGCCCTTCCGGTTGTAATAGTTCCAACCGACCTGACCCGCGAGCGGATTTTGGGTGGTCGCGTCCTGGTGCTGGATCACGCCGTCCAGCTTGACGGAGAAGCCCGCCACCGCCGGCAGGTTGATATGCGCATTGGCGGTGCGGCCGCCATAATTGCCCGCGCCAGCCTCGACACGGCCGCCCCATTCGCCGGTCGGTGCCTTGCTGATGATGCTGAGCGCGCCGCCCTCGGTATTGCGGCCGAACAGCGTGCCCTGTGGCCCCTTCAGCACTTCGACCCGCTCGATGTCGAACAGCGCGGCGTTCAGGCCATGCTGCCGGCCCATATAGACGCCGTCGACATAGATGCCGACGCCTTGTTCACGGGCGGGCTGGTTGGCGTCGAGCGGGACGATGCCGCGGATGCCGATGGTGAGCGCCGACTGGCGCGCTTCGAAGGTCGCGATGCGCAGGGAAGGGACGGCGCCGTCGGCCAGGTCGTAAAGGCTGGCGACGTGGCGGTCCTTGAGCGCCTCTGTGCTCATCACCGCCATCGATATCGGCGTTTCCTGAAGGTTGGTTTCGCGTTTCGTCGCGGTGACGACGATAGTGCCCATGGCATCCTCTGCCGCGGCAGCGGTTTCGGCTGGCGCCTGCGTGTCCGCGGCGGTGCTGGCCAGCGCTGGCGCAGACACGGAAGCCAGGAGCGCGGTGCAGAGCGACGCACGCAGCAGCGAGGTGGAAGAGCGAATCATGATGTAAACCCCCTTGGGATCCATTGAGTGGATGCTTGACGGGGCTGGCCACTAGACGTCGATAACAACATTTTTGTTACAAGGAATGTAACATTATCAGCATATATCCTGTCATTTTCGTTTCATTTTACGAACACTGAAATAAAATATCGATATTTTTCATCTCATAATCGTAGATGTTTTAATGTTATCGATAATATTGGATTATCAGAATAATAGTAATTATGAATTTTTTATAAGAACATTAACATTTATAGAGCGATTTACCGTGCAGATCGATTTTGTTGATTCAGCCATTTTGATCCGACTGGTCGGGGTCGATATGCCTGCTCCTCGGGCAGCCACATCAGCGTCAGAGTTGTTGCTGACGGCTGTCCGGGCGGGCATATGCAGGGGGATATTGTTCGGGGGACGTCGTGATGGCTGATGGCCAATCATTCATTGATTACTACAGTGTCTTGCAGGTCAGCCCGAACTGCGACGCGCGCGGGCTGGAGGCCGCCTATCGCCTGCTTGCGAAGATGTACCATCCCGATCATGCGGAAACAGCCGACGTCACGAAGTTCAACGACGTGGTTGCCGCATATAAGGCGCTCAGAAACCCGGAGCAACGCGCGCAATACGACCTCCTCTACTCGGCCAGGACAGGCTTTCGGTTTCAGGCGGAAGATGAAGGGGATGGCGAACAATCGGCTTATGACGACGCGGACGCCCACTCCAAAATTCTGCTGTTCCTGTACAAGAGGAGAAGGGAGAATGCGCAGGATGCCGGCGTGGGGCGCTATTATGTTCAAAAGATGCTCGGCTGTTCAGATGCGCATTTTGAATTCCATCTCTGGTATTTGAAGGCGAAGGGCCTCATCGAAATTACCGAGCATGGGACATTGGCGATCACCATTGAGGGCGTGGATCACGTGATTGCCATGTCTCAGACGGTGATGCGGGAAAAATTGCTGATCGGGCGGACGATCGACCCCTGAAGGCGATTCCAGCCATCGGCCCGAAGCCGTGCACCGGTGGTTTCGGGAAGCATGATTGTTCAGCTGCGACGAACCGACTCCCGCTCACGTCCCGCATGCGCTAAACATGGATCAGTTCGCCGGCGACTGGCGATCCTTTGTCGGAGCGTTCATGGCAGTCGAGATCGAACGGAAATTCCTGGTCGTGAGCGATGCATGGCGAAGGATGGCGGATGCGGGGCGGCCCCTGCGCCAGGGTTATGTCTCGCATGAAGGGCATGCCAGCGTCCGCGTCCGCCTGTCGGGGGACCAGGCATGGCTCACCGTGAAGAGCGCCCGTGCGGGCATGGTCAGGGACGAATTCGAATATGCGATACCGGCTGCGGATGCGGCGGACATGCTCGACCGGCTCTGCACCGATACGCTGATCAGGAAAACGCGTTACCGCGTGCCGCATGACGGCAAGATCTGGGAAGTCGACGTCTTTGCGGGGGCAGCTGAGGGACTGGTGCTGGCAGAGGTCGAGATGCGATCCCTGGACGAACGGTTCGACCTGCCCGATTGGGTGGGGGAGGAGGTGACCGACGACCTGCGTTTCCGCAACTCCGCCATTGCACTCATGCGGGGTTTCGAAGCGGCGGTTTGATCGCGGGATTTTGCCGCAACGGCATATCGGTCAGGGGCGCAGATCGATCGCCGGCTTCTCTGCGTCGGGCAGACTTGCGCCCATGATCCGCGCCAGCGTCGGGGCGATGGCGCGCATGTCGACCTGCCCCAGTTTCCGACCGGCGGGAATGCCCTCACCCATCAGCAGGAAGGTTGACTGCAGATGGGCTGGTCCCGGAAAATAGCCGTGCATGCCCTTGATCGGGGCAGGCGCGACCAGCGGCGCGGCAGGCCCGCGGAAGATGTCGGTCACGAAGCCAGGCTGGAGATCGACATAGAAGGCCGCCAGCGGATTGCCGCCCATCTGCGCGATCTGTGCGCGGTCGGCGATGCGCGCAATGCCATAAGCGGGGTTGGCCGCCAGCCTGTCGAGCAGCGCCCTGACCCGCGCGGCGAGCGCCCTGTCATCCGGCCGGGCCAGCATGATCGCGGCCGATCCGCCGGATATCCAGGGGATGGCCAGCCAGGAGGCGACCTTGCCGTCCTGCCCCAGCGTGATCAGCTTTTCGTCGATGAAGGGACGGAACAGGTTGACGGCGCTGTGCGTAGCCTCGAACCCGTGGTCGCTGACCAGCGCGATCACCGCATCGGGATGTGCCTTGCGTTCCGCGGCAACCAGTTGGCCGACGATCCCGTCGATCTGTTCCAGCACAGCATGGGCTTCCGGCGTGTCCGGACCCTTTGCGTGCTGCTCATGGTCAAGCGCGGTCAGATAAACGGTCAGGAAATCCGGCCGATGCGCTTCGATCAGCGCAGTGGCAAAGCGGCCGCGATTTTCATCGCCCGCCAGGCTTTCGTCTATCCCCATGGCATAGGATGTGCCGGTGGCGCGTTCCAGTTCCGCTCGCAGCCCGGGCGTTGCCAAAGCATCCAGCAGCTTGACGTCATCGGCATGGCCGGTGCGCCAGATTTGCGGCAGGTTCCAGGTCACGCCCTTCGCCGCGACGCTGACCGGCCAATGGACATTGCCGGTGGTGAGACCCGCTTTGCTTGCCTCTTCCCACAGGGTCGGCACCTGGATATCGGAAGCATACCAGGTCCAGCCGCCCTGGTTGATCCCGGTGGGATCAAAGCTGTTGTTGGCCGTGATCCCGTGCCGCGCAGGCGCCACGCCGGTGATCAATGTCGTGTGGCTTGGATAGGTCAGGGTGGGCAGCACCCCGGTCACTCCGGAGGCGTATGCGCCCTCCCGAACGAAGCGGCGCAGATTGGGGATGGCAAGGCCGCGCTTGTCTGCCTCCAGCACGTCGCCGGGGCGCAGCCCATCGATGGAGATGAGCAGGACCGGGTTCGCCATGGCTGCTCCCGGAAGAGCGGCGAGGGCGGCCAGCAGCAGCGCGACCTTGTTCATCGCCTTAGAACCCGGCCTTCAAGGTGGCGAAGAATTGCGCGGGGGCGCCGACCAGCAGGGTCTGGGCGTCGCCGCTATTGCCGAAGCCGCCCGAACCGATCGTGCCGATATAGCGCTTGTCGAGCAGGTTGGTGGCGTTGAGCTGCAACTCCAGATTCTGGTTGAAGCGATAGCCGACGCTGGCATCCACGATCACCCGGCCCGGTACCGATTGATCATTGGTGTAGGTATAATAGCGGCGCGACATATAGTTGACGCCGATCCGCCCGAACGCGCCCTCATGGTCGTAGCTGATCTCGGCCCGGGCGATATGCTTGGGGCTGTCGACCACGGTCTTGCCCTTGATCGGCGTGACGGTGCCGCTGGCGTCAACCACATCGTCGCGATAGGTCGAATCCGTGTAGCTGTAGGAACCATAGAGGCTGAAACCGCGGCCGAGCGTCAGCGTGCCTGCCGCTTCCACGCCGATTGCGCGGACATTGCCGACATTCTGAAGGGCGGATGCGAAGCCCTGAATGGGGCTGCCGACCTGCACCGCGAGGAGACGGTTGCGGAAGTTGACCAGATATGCGCCAATCACGCCGTTGAAGATGCCGTCATGATGACGCAGGCCCAGTTCATAGGTGTCCGACGCTTCGGGTTTCAAGCTGCCCTTGATCGCGTCGAAACCGGCCTGGCTGGTCGAGAAGGGGCCGGTCGTCGTCGCGCTGGCGAAGGCGCGGGTCGCCTGGGTGAACCCGCCGAAAACTTCCGTCTGCGGGGACAGTTCCACCGCGAAACCGGCATGCGGCTGGAACCAGTCCTCCGCCTTGATGCGCCCCTCCGGGAAGCTGGCCTTGACGACGGCATCGGCTTCGTTCGTGACCTTGAAGCCTTTCCACCCCAGGTTGATCTTCACCATGCCAAGGTCGATCTTGTCCTGGACATAATATTGGGCGGTGTCGGTGGTGAAGTCGAATTCCCACTGCGTTGCAAAGGGATTTGTCGGATAGTCGCGGAAGCTGAGGCCCGGCTCGGTCCGGCTGGCGAACGCATAGAAACGGCGGGCCTGGTTGAACCTGTTGTTCTCATACCAACCGCCGACGGTGAAATTCTGTATGCCCAGCGCGAAGTCGACGCTGCCGAAGACGCCGATCCGGTCCATCTCATATTCGGTGGTGCGAACCGACATCGGCACGCCATTGGGACTGGGCACATAGGGCGTCGCCCACAGGCCCATGCCCTTGTTGTGATGGTAATAGCCCTTGAGCTTGAAGCTGGCCTGTTCGCCCAAGGGTGCGGCGATGCCGACCGCGCCCAGCCAGTCCTTGCGCAGGCCGGCGGCATCATAATAGGCGTCGTCCGCGCTGGTGACGTTGCCGGGATAGACCTGGCCCGTGGCGACCAGCGCGCCGCTATAGTCGTAGCGCCCATCGGGGAAGGGCGACCCGCCGCTGTTGCTGACCCGGTCCACGTCGTTGAGGCGGCTGGCATAATCGATCGCGCGGGCATAGTCGGGATAGGTGTTGTCCCAATTCCAGCCGAGCCGGCGGATCATGGACATCGACATGTCCTGATAATCCTGTTCGCGCCGGTCGGAATAGCTGAGCCAACCGTCGACCGTCACGTCACCGACCGGGATCACGACCTTGGCATTGCCCATATGCTGGTCCTGCGTGCCATTGCCCTTATATTTGTCGGTCGAACCATAGGCATAAGAGGCATAGCCGCGGATGCCGTCGCGGCGACCCAGCGCCAGGCGGGCGAAAGCGCGCCAGGTTTCATTGCTGCCATAGGTAAGGTTGCCCTGGCCAGCCAGCGCGCCGCCGCTCAGATAATCGGCCGGATCGGCGGAGAAGGTTTCCACAGTGCCGCCCAGCGCATTGGTCGCCTGGGTGCCGATGGAGCCGGCCCCCTGCGAAACGCGCACATTGCCGATATTTTCAGAACTGATGGCGCGGGTGATGTGCAGGCCATTATGGTTGCCATAGCTCATGTCGCCCAGCGGAATGCCGTCGAAGGTGAAGCCGAGCTGATTCTGGTTGAAGCTGCGGATGGTGACGCGCTGCGACCATTCATAATTGCCGAACGGATCAGCCGACTGGAAATTGACGCTGGGCAGCTTTTCGATGGCCTTCAGCGGGTTGGTGCCGGGCGTCAGCGTGACGATGTCCTGCGCCTGGATTTCCTGAACCTGACGGGTTTCGCCCCGGCCGAAGACGATGATGTTCGCATCTTCGGCTGCTGCTTCCGCCGCTGATGGCGCAGGCGCGGTTTCCTGCGCGAAGGCTGGCATGGCGATCATGGCCGTGGAGGCCATCAGCAAGGTTGTGGTGATACGCATGTGAACTTCCCCTTTTTCCGCAATCGTGGATTGGGGGGCGCCCTAGCGGCTCAATGTTGCACTGCGATGTGGAGTGTTTGACGGGAGGGAGACGTTTCCGTGACGGGGCTGTCACAATGCCGGTGCATGCATGGCCCGCAGTGACGGCGTGAATTTCCCTAACCCTCGCGAGCGACCTGGAACCCGGCGAAGGACTGGGTGACCGGCATGAGTTCGATGCGATTGAGATTGATGTGGGGCGGCTGGCTGGCGACCCAGAACAGGGTTTCGGCGATATCCTCCGCCGTCATCGGATTGGCGGCCCCATAGAGCGCGTCCGAAGCCGCCTGGCTGCCGGTGCGGACCAGGGTGAATTCGGTTTCGACCATGCCCGGCTCGATCGACGTCACGCGCACGCCGGTGCCATGCAGGTCAGACCGCAACCCCAGGGAAAACTGGCTGACGAACGCCTTGGTGCCGCCATAGACATTGCCGCCCGTATAGGGATAGGTCGCCGCGACCGAGCTGATGTTGATGATCGCTCCCCTGCGCGCGATCAGGCGGGGCAACAGCTTGTGGGTGATGGTGACCAGGCTGGTGACATTGGTGTCGATCATCTGGCGCCATTGGTCGAGATCGGCCTGTTGTGCGGGCGCCGTACCCAGCGCCAGTCCGGCATTGTTGATCAACAGGTCGACATCGGCAAAGTCTGCGGGCAGTTCGGCCAGGGCGGCGTCGATGGCGCCTTCGTCGCGCATGTCGAAGCTGATCGCATGCACCTTTTCCTCGCCCAGTTCCCCGACCAACGCCTCCAGCCGTTCGGCGCGGCGGCCAGTGACGACCACCTTCCATCCGGCAGCGACAAAGCGCCGCGCGGACGCGGCACCGATGCCAGCGGTTGCTCCGGTGATCAGCGCCGTTCCTGCCATGCTTCATTCCATCCTGTCAGCCAATGACGGGGGATGTAAGCCGATTTGCGGCAATGCCAAGCGCCATTTGTCAGGCAATGGTCACGACGCGCGCATGTCCCTTCCGGTCGAGCGGCTTCACCACGACCTTGTCGCCCATCCGGTCGAAGGCGATGTCGACCGCCGCGTCCCCGAGGCGCAGGCCGTAGAGCGTCAGCTCGTCGATGAAGCGGGGCAGGGTGGGGTCGCGCAGGGCGATCTCCGCCCCCGCGACATCGAAGGTCAGGCCCAGGCTCGACTGGATCAGCGACAGGGGCGCCGCCGCGGACCAGGCCTGCGGACTGCACGCCACGGGGTAGAAGGTCGGGCCCTGCGCCCGCCGCCGGGGAAAGCCGCAGAACAGTTCGGGCAACCGCATCAGGTCGACATAGGTCGCGGCGGCGAACAGCCCTTCGAAAATCTGCGCCGCCTGCGCGCGATAACCATAGCGGGAGAAGCCTGCGGCGATCAGCGCATTGTCATGCGGCCAGATCGATCCGTTATGGTAGCTCATCGGGTTGTAGCGCGCCTCTGTCGAGGCGATGGTCCGCACGCCCCAGCCGGAAAAGGAAGCGGGCGCCATCAGCGTGTGTACCACCATATCCGCGCGCTCTTCCCTGGCGAGTCCGGTGAACAGCACGTGTCCGGCATTGGAGGAGCGGACGCGGCACGGCCTCTTTTCCCCATCCAGGGCCAGCACATAGGTGCCGATCCCGGCGTCGAAAAAGGCGGCGTCGAACCGGTCCCGCAGATCGTCCGCCCGCGCCCGATGGTTCAGCGCCTTGTCCCGGTCGCCCAGCGCAGTGAAGATCGCCTCCGCCGCCCGCCAGGCGCCGTAGACATAGGCCTGCACCTCCGCCAGCGCGATCGGGCCGCGCGCAATGGTGCCATCGGCGTGGAAGACCGAATCATGGCTGTCCTTCCACCCCTGATTGACCAGCCCCTGATCGGTCAGTCGACCATATTCCACGAAGCCGTCGCCGTCGCGGTCGCCATGCTCGTCTATCCATCTGAGCGCAGCCTCGACATTTGGCAGGATGGAGGCGATGAAGCCGCCGTCGCCCGTTCGTTCCAGATAGGCGCCGGCCAGCATGACGAACAGCGGCGTCGAATCGATGCTGCCATAATAATGGCGGAAGGGGACTTCCCCCAGTTCCGCCATTTCGCCATGGCGCACTTCATGCAGGATCTTGCCCGGTTCTGCATCGGCGGCGGCGTCGTAGGCGGTCGCCTGGTTCGCGGCCAGATAGCCCAGGACTCCCCGACTGATCGCCGGGTCCAGCCATAGCGTCTCCAACGCGGTGATGATCGCATCGCGCCCGAACACAGTGCTGAACCACGGAATGCCGGCATAGGGATAGGGCCCATATTCGGTGTCGGTCGACAACATGGTAATGTCGGCGACGGATCGCCGTGTAACCTCGTTGAACAACTGGTTGGATGATATGATGGTCGCCCCGCGCGTACGCGCCTGTTTCAACGCCTGCATCGATTCGCGCAGCGTCTTGAGGAAATGCTTGGACAGGTCACCTGCCGGCTCGTCGTCCCGCGGTTGACAACAGATGAGCAGGTAGAGCGTGCGCCGCTCACCGGGCGGAACGCTCACCTCGAACCGCGCCCGGCTTTCCGTCAGGATCTGCGGCGCCGGGTCGAAGCACAGCAAGGTTTCGCGCCGCATGTCGTCGCGCCCGTCATAGCCAAGCCGTACGGACCGGGGGCCAATCACCGGCTCACGCATGGTTCCGCGCCGCAGCCGGGTCATGCCGCGTATTTCGAACAGGTCCGCAAAATCAGCGGCGAAGCTGATATTCACCTCCACCGTGCGGACTTCGGTGTCGAAATTGCGGATCGTGATCCGTTCATGGACCGCACCTTCCCACAGGAAACGGGTGCGACGCAGGTGGATGAGATCATGTTCCACCGCCACTTGTCCGTCCTCGCCCGTGAAATCGGGATTGGTAAGGTCGCAGGTGAGCATCGCGTTATCGTCGCGAAGGCCTGAACTGAGCAGGATCGGCCGGGTGTCGTTGATGGTGAGATAGAGATGCGACAAATGCCGGGTGTCGCGATGATACAGCCCTTCCGGACTGCCCGGACCCGCGATCGCGTCGCCGCTATGGTCGAAGACGGCGAAGCTGTCTCCATGTTTCAGCGTCCGGGGGCGTCGCTCATGGAGCGACGCCGTCGCCGGAATGAAGAATTGCGTTTGCGCCTGCGACAGCGCCTGTCCTGGATTGCCGGTACCGGGGTCCATGGCGCCGGGATCGACATTCCGGACCGGAGGGGTCGGGTTTTCCGGCTGCAACTGGCTTGCCGTCATGCCTCTCTCCTGATCTTATCCCACGACCTGAAGTTCCGAACCTTCGCCGCGTAACCGGCGCAGCATCGCGGCCTGCGTCCGCGCACCGGGAAGATCGTGATAAAGCTGAACATAATCGGCGGCCATCCGCTCTGCCGTGAAGCGTGCGTCAAAGGCGGCGCGTACCTTCGCGCGGTCGAGCTCGTGGAGCCTGTGGACCGCCTCGACTGCTTCGTCCTCGCTTTCGACGATATAGCCCGACCGGCCATGGTCGATCACTTCCGGGACGGACCCGCAGCGAAAAGCGATGACCGGGGTGGCGCAGGCCATGGCCTCTATCATCACCAGGCCAAAGGGTTCGGGCCAGTCGATGGGAAACAGCAGAGCGCTTGCACGGCTCAGAAATTCCGCCTTCTGCGCCTCGTTGATCTCCCCGACATAGTAGACATTGGGATAACGTTCGATAAGCGGTGCGATCTCCTGCTCCCAATAGGCGCGGTCCACCGCGTCGATCTTCGCCGCCATCCTGAGCGGCAATCCCGATCGCGCGGCGATGCGGATGGCCCGGTCGGGGCGCTTTTCCGGCGAAATCCGGCCAAGAAATGCGAGATAGCCCTCGCCCTGACCGATGCGGGGCAGCAGCAGGTCGGCCGGCAGGCCGTGATGGATGGTCCTCGCCCAGTTCACCGGCGGCATCGGCAGCCGCTGATGGTCGGAAATGGACACCAGGCTGTGATCGGGAAAGGCGCGGTAGAAGGCGGGAAGATCAGGCAGGTCCAGCCGGCCGTGCAGCGTCGTCACGCAGCGGCCGAGGAAATCCTGCACCAGCGGCATGTGGATGAGGTCGATGTGGAAATGCAGGGCGTCGAATTCATCCGCCCTACGGCGCACCGCGTCGAGCAGGATCATATGGTAGGGAATGGGATCGCGCACGTCCGGATTGAGCCGCAGCGCCATGTCGGTCACCGGCACCAGTTCCGCCTGGGTCACCGAATCGCCGCTGGCGAACAGCGTCACCTCATGACCCTGCCTCACCAGTTCTTCGGTCAGATAGGACACGATGCGTTCGGTGCCGCCATAGAGGCGCGGCGGCACGCTTTCGGCAAGCGGAGCGATTTGTGCGATTTTCATGGTCGGGGGCATCCCTTTCGTGAAGAGAGCGCCTCCACCGATCCCCCGACCTGCGATGGGCGCCCATCGTTAAAAGCGTGAACGGCCTGCAGGTTGCATGGCCATTGCGCTTTCATGTCAGGATTTTTCCGATGGGTGAGCCCCGCTCGGCCGGTCGCCGGAAAGCGCCCGTCCGCATCATTTTCCAAGCCGCTGACTTCGGTCTGACATAGTCGCCGCTTAGGAAAGCCTCAGCGAGAATCTGGCTGGCCGGTCCGAAGAGGGGGCGGACATGGCCTTGGAATATGGAGAGCGAGTTGACGATCCTCACGATCGATTTCGAGGCGTCGTGCCTGCCCCGGCATGGCCTGTCCTATCCCATCGAAGTCGGCATAGCCTGCAATGGCAAGGCGCGAAGCTGGCTGATCCGACCGCATGACGATTGGGCGGGCTGGCATTGGTCGGCCGAGGCGGAGGGGCTGCACGGACTGACCCTCGATCGGATCTTCCGCGAGGGTTTGCCCGTCGAAACCGTGCTGGCGGAATTGACTGATGCCTGCGGGAAATCGCGGATGGTGGCCGACAGCATGATCGACCAATATTGGCTCGACACCCTGGCTGATGCGGCAGGGCAGGCCACCCCCTTCCTGATCGACCATGTTTCGCTGCTGCTTGACGAACATCGCGCAAGCGAGCGGCAGATCATGGATGCGGTCGCCTTTGCCGACGCGCTTCACCCGCAACGTCACCGGGCGGCGAGTGATGCGCTATGGCTGTCGTCACTGCTGGAACATATCGCCAGTCACAAGGTCGAGGCTCCCATCCTGATGCGCATGGCGTGACAGATCGGCCATCGGAATAGATGGTGGGGAAGGATACGGGTCGCACCTCATGTCCTCCCACCCGCCTGGGTCGGAAAATGCTTGAGCAACAATTTGTAACGCTCGGCAAATTTCGGAGACATTCAGTCCGCCTAAAGCCTGATGACCATTTCCGGTTGTCAGGGAGAAGGCTCCATGTTGCTCATTCTTGCGTCCAGCGCGGCGGCGCTCGCCGTCGCCACGCCAATCCACAGCGCTGAAATCGCCCATGCATCGAACGCCTATCAGGCGCGCTACGAAACCGAATCGACCGTCCGCTTCCGTGAGGTTGAATCGCGTTTGGCCAATCGCCCGTCCATGCCGGTATGCCGATGGCAGGCCGAACTGGTGGTGAACCGCGACGTCGCGACGCAGGGTCGCACGCTGGCTGCCGTCGCCAAGCCGATCCACCGCTTTGCTCCGCTGTCGGGCAGCCATGCCGGCAGCTGCACTGCCGCCCGCGATGAAATCCAGGCGGAAGTCGCGCGCCATCACAGCGCCCGTGCGGCCCAGGCCGTGGCCGTGGCGCAGCAGGACCGTGCCGTGTTGCTGGGTGAACTGGACGGCATTCAGGCGCTGTCCACAAAGGGTTCGTAACCCGCGAATGAGTCCACCGCTCATTTTGATCGCGGAGGCCCAGCGGGATGCGCGCCACGACGTGCGCCAGTCGCTGGAGGAGAACGGGTTTCGCGCCCTCGCCGCCGCCTCCGCGAACGAAATCTGGAATGCGATAGACAGCATGCCCGTTGGAGCGGTCGTGCTGGATGCTGCTTTGCGTGGTGCGGACGGCATGGATCTGTGTCGCGACGTGCGCGAACGCAGCGACGTGCCGATCATCCTGGTCGGCGCCAACAGCAGCGAGGTCGACCGCGTGGTCGGGCTGGAACTGGGCGCCGACGATTACATGGCGAAGCCCTATTCGACGCGCGAGCTGGCCGCCCGCCTGCGCGCCGTGCTGCGGCGAGGACGCAGCGAACGAGCCCTGGGCGCGCGCCGCCCGGCCGAGGCGCGGTTCGAAGGATGGGTGGTGGATTCCTCCCGGCGCGAAGTTCTCGATCCCGACGGTGCGCAGGTCGAGTTGACCGCAGCCGAATTTTCGTTGCTGCTGGTCTTGCTCGATCATCCGCAGGTGGTGATCGCCCGTCCGCGCCTGATGGAACTGGCCGGCGTGCGCGACACGCCATCCTCCGACCGCAGCGTCGACGTGCTGGTCAGCCGGTTGCGGCGCAAGCTGAGCCATGGCGGTCGGCCTGCGCCCGTCGTTACGGTGCGCGGCGGCGGATATATGTTCAGCGCCGAGGTCGACCGGCGCTGATCCACCCGGGCGCGGCCGAATGTTTCTCTTCCATTGCATTGATTCTGCGGCAAAATCGGACGAACCGCGAGCTTGATCGCGCTCTCCATCGCTCAGACATATTATTTAACAAAGCCGCTGCGGCGCAGCAAAAACGCTTCCCTATTGTGCATCCTCAAGGCCGGTCTGCCCCTGACCGGTCACCAGACAAGAAGGATGCAACGACATGAACGATCTGATCGGTCGCGTCTTCAGCTTCGAAAGCCATGTCTTTCCGAACCAGAGCGCGCTTTACAACCGCCTCGCCAGCGATGGGCAGAACCCCAAGGCGCTGATGATCTCCTGCGCGGACTCGCGCATCGTGCCGGAACATATCATGCAGGCTGACCCGGGCGACCTGTTCGTCTGCCGCAATGCCGGCAACATCGTGCCGCCCCATGCAACGCAGAATGGCGGCGTGACCTCCACGGTCGAATATGCCGTCATGGTACTGGGCGTGCGCGACATCATCGTGTGCGGCCACAGCGATTGCGGCGCGATGAAGGCGCTGTCCACCAATGCCGACCTGAGCGCCATGCCCAATGTCGCCGCCTGGCTGCGTCACAGCCATGCCGCGCAGAAGGTCTGTCGCGAAAGCTACCCTGCCGATCTCAGCGATGCGGAGAAGCTGCGCAACATGGCACTTGAGAATGTGGTGGCGCAACTCGCCCATCTGCGCACCCATCCGTCCGTTGCGTCGGGCATTGCCCGCGGCGAGATCGCCCTGCACGGCTGGTATGTCGATATCCATGCCGGCCACGTTCTGGGCCTTGACGGCGAGACCGGCCGTTTCCAGCCTCTGCGTGAAGGTCAGCCGCTGCCCGTGGCGCTGCCCCACGCCAAGCGACTGGCGGTCGACATCGCCTATGCCGAGGCCGCGGAGTAAGCCCATGCTCAAGGCATTTTCCGGCGGTACCTTCAGCCGCGACTTCACGGCCTCCATCGTCGTCTTCCTGGTGGCGATGCCGCTCTGCATGGGTATCGCCGTTGCTTCCGGGGTGCCGCCGGAAAAGGGTCTGATCACGGGCATGATCGGCGGTCTGATCGTCGGCCTGCTGGCGGGTTCGCCCCTTCAGGTCAGCGGCCCGGCGGCGGGCCTGGCGGTCATCGTCTTCGAAATCGTGCAGAAACAGGGGCTGTCCGCTCTCGGGCCGATCCTGATCCTGGCCGGTGCCATTCAGGTGATTGCAGGGCTGCTGCGGGTAGGCGGCTGGTTCCGCGCGATCTCGCCCGCGGTCGTGCACGGCATGCTGGCGGGTATCGGCGTGCTGATCGTCGTCGGCCAGTTTCATGTGCTTTTCGACGACAAGCCGCTTTCGAGCGGCCTTGCCAATCTGGTCGCCATGCCAGGGCAGATTTTCGGCCTCAGCAATCAGGACGCAGCCACCGCCTTCGCGGTCGGCCTCGTCACCATCGGCGGCATGCTGGGTTGGGAGAAGCTGCGTCCTGCCTCGATGAAGCTGCTCCCGGGTGCTCTTGTCGGCGTGGTGCTGGCGACCCTGGTCGCCTTTTCCCTCGGCTTGCCCGTCGCGCGCGTCGTGGTGCCGGAATCGATCGTCTCGGCCATTTCGCTGCCGGGCGATAACCTGGTCCAGCAGCTCCTGAATCCGACGACCATCACCACGGCCATCGCCATCGCCTTCATCGCCAGTGCCGAAACGCTGCTGTCCGCGGCGGCGGTCGACAGGATGCATGACGGCGTTCGCACCAACTACAACCGGGAGCTCAGTGCACAGGGCGTGGGCAACCTGCTCTGCGGCGTGGCGGGTGCATTGCCGATGACTGGCGTGATCGTCCGCAGTTCGGCCAACGTCCAGGCCGGCGCCCGGACGCGGTTGTCGGCGATCCTGCACGGCGTCTGGATTCTGGGCTTCGTCGCCCTGCTCCCCTGGTTGCTGCGCGAAATTCCCATGGCGGCGCTGGCAGGCGTCCTTGTGGTCACCGGCGTGCGTCTGGTGAGCGTCGACCATGTAAAGCATCTTCTCCACCGCTATGGCCCGCTTCCCGCCGTGGTGTGGGCGGCGACGCTGATCTGCGTCGTGGCGACTGACCTGCTGACCGGCGTTCTGGTCGGCATCGGCCTCTCGCTGCTGGAGCTTCTGCCCCATGCCCGCCGTCTCCGGTTGAGCGTGGACGAGGAAAGCCGCGAAGAAGCGCATGAAGTTGCACTGCACGGCACGGCCACTTTCCTCAACCTGCCGAAGCTGTCGGCCAGGCTTGAGGCACTTCCGGCCGGAAGGCTCGTCATCCTGAACGTCGAGCGCCTGAGCCATATCGACCATACTTGTGCGGAAATGGTCCGCGAATGGGTGGACCGCCGTCGGGGTGCCGGAGCGCAGGTCGAACTGTTCGGCGCCACCGGCCGCATGCGTCACCTCGCCGCCTGATACTCCCCCCTCGTCAGGCGTCGAACGAGCCGCCGCATCGCTCCTGAAGCGATGCGGCGGTTTATTTATGATATATGTTAGAAACAATATAGAAATATTAGGAAATCCAAAAGACAATAATCGTGTTGCAGGCAACACAGTGACGACATTCCTTCTCGCAGGTGCGAAAAGTCGTTTCCCCATTTGGCATAGTCCTCATAACCTGCCTGCGATCCGCCGTACCGACGACGACAACACAAAAGATCTTCGGACGGAATGGACGCAGGACGGAACATTCTTGCCTAAAAGGGGAATGTTCATGAAGTATCAGATTGCCTGTGCCGCGCTTGCGCTGCTTTCCAGTGCTCCGGCTTTCGCTCAGGAAGAGCCGGCAGGCCCCGTCACCGTTACCGGCAGCGTCGGCCTGGTGTCCGACTACCGCTTCCGCGGCGTATCGCAGAGCGACCGTGGCATGGCCATTCAGGGTGGCATCACGGCAACGCATGAAAGCGGCTTCTACATCGGCACCTGGGGTTCGAACCTCGGCGGCTGGGGTCGTTTCGGCGGCGCCAACATGGAACTCGACCTGGTCGGCGGCTATTCGACGTCGTTGGGCGAGGGCACGACGGTCGATGTCGGCCTGACCTGGTACATGTATCCGTCGGGTGCCGACAAGACGGATTTCGCCGAGCCTTATGTGAAGCTGTCGCACCAGTTCGGTCCGGTCAAGGGCCTGGTCGGTGTCGCCTACGCTCCCAAGCAGCAGGCGCTGGGCAATTGGCAGAGCAGCGCATCCAGCGGCATCGACAATCCGGGTGACAAGGAAGACAATCTCTATGTCTGGGGCGACGTCAATGCCGCCATCCCCGACACTCCCGTCACGGTGAAGGCCCATCTGGGTTGGTCGGACGGCAATCCGGGCCTTGGTCCCAATGGCACTTCGATCGCTCCTACCGGCAAATATCTCGACTGGCTGGTGGGCGCCGACTTCGCCATTCCCGGCACGCCGCTGACCGTTGGCGTGGCCTATGTCGACACCGATATCGCGCGCGTGGAGGAAAATTATCTGCGCCCGAACTTCATGGTCAACGACAGCAAGGATTTCGGCAAGTCGATCGCGCGCAGCACGGTCCTCTTCTCGCTGACCGCTGCTTTCTGATCCCTTGCGCCGGGCCTGGTGGACCCAGGCCCGGCCATGCTTCTTTCCCGGCTGTGACAAATTGTTTCTGCTGTTGCATCCGGGGCTTTCCGGCCGCCCCTGCGGTTGACCATGGCTCCGGCCACCCCTATCCCGCTGTCATGCTCAAAGCCGTGCCGACATTGTCATGACCGCGCCGACCATAATCCTTGTCGAAGATGATCCGCCGTTGCGTACCCTGACCGCGCGCGCCTTGCAGGAGCATGGCTATCAGGTCCGCCCGGCTTCTTCCGGCCCCGAAATGTGGGTGGCGTTCGACGCCGGTCCTGTCGACCTTGTCGTGCTCGACGTCATGCTCCCCGGCACCAACGGCATAGATCTTTGCCGCCAGATCCGGCGCAAGAGCGACGTTCCCATCATCTTCATCAGCGCCAAGGGCAGCGAGACCGACCGTATCGTGGGGCTGGAACTGGGCGCCGACGATTACCTGCCCAAGCCGTTCGGCACGCGTGAACTCATCGCGCGCATCCGCGCCATATTGCGCCGCGTCGGGGTGGAGCGCGGCCCTGACGAGCATCGCGAGAATGAAGCACGGTTCGACGGCTGGATCGTCAATTTCCCGCGCCGCGAACTGCGTTCGCCCACTGGCGCCATCGTCGACCTGACTGGTGCGGAATTCGATCTGCTCGGCAGCTTTCTCAGCCATCCGCAGCGCGTGATCGCCCGCGAACGGTTGATCGAACTTTCGCGCACCCGCATGGGCGACAGTTCCGACCGCAGCATCGACGTGCTGGTCAGCCGCCTGCGCCGCAAGCTCTCGACGCAGGATCGCACGGCGCCGATCACCACCGTGCGGGGCGTCGGCTATATGTTCAATGCGGAGGTCAGCCGCGCTTGAGACGGCATGTCAGCCTGGTCGGGCAGATCTTCGCGATCCTGCTGCTGACCCTGACGCTGGAATTCGCCGTCGGCATCCTGTTGAACGAACGGTCCAATCATCTTTCGCTGCAGGATGACGAGGCCCGGCGCCTGGCCGAACATCTGGTGATTGCCCGCAAGTTGCTGACGGAGCATGCGCCCGATGAGCGGCATGCGCTGTCACTGCAACTCACCACGGATCGCTACGACGTGCACTGGACCCCGTCCTCGCCGCCGCCACCCGCGCTTGCGCCGGGGCTGGAGAGGATGCGGCGACAGATCGTCAACTGGGAACCGACCCTTGAACAGTCGGGCCTGTGGCTGCGTCTGGCCTCGCCCGGACGCGTTTCGGAGATCAACGGCGGCCTGCGCCTCGCGGACGGAAGCTGGCTCTATTTCGGCATGCGCCACAGCGGCGGCAAATGGACCTTCACCATCGGCCGCATGGGGCTCGCGTTGATCCCGGTGTTGGCGCTGCTGCTCGTGGGCGGCATCCTGATCCGGCGTACGCTGGCGCCGCTGCGCGACCTCACCCGCGCAACCGAACGCATCGGCCTTAGCGATGAAGTCATTGTGGAGGAGGGTGGCTCCAACGATGTCCGCAACCTCATCCGCGCCTTCAATGCCATGCAAAAGCGCATTCATCGGTTGATCACGGAACGGACGGAGACGCTGGCCGCCGTCGGTCATGACATGCGGACGCCGCTCGCGCGGCTGCGGCTGAGGCTGGAGAACCTGCCGGACACGGAAGCGCGGGAGGCGATCGAGGGCGATCTTGGCGAAATGGGCGAGATGATCGATTCGCTGCTTGCCTTCCTGGGTGGGGAGAAAAATGGAGAGCCGCCCGTCCGCACCGACCTCGCCGTGCTGGTCGCGACGGTGGTCGACGCCTTTCAGGACCAGGACAGGCCGGTCGATTATGTCGGGCCCGACCACCTGGAAATGGCGGTTCGGTCGCTCAGCCTGCGCCGGGCGATAGTCAATCTGATAGAAAATGCGCTGCACTATGGCAACCGCGCCCGGGTCGCGCTGGAGCGTCGCGATCGCGAAGTGCTGATCCGGGTCGACGATGACGGTCCCGGCATTCCCCGCGACAAGCTGGAGGAGGTGTTGAAGCCCTTTGCCCGTCTGGATGAGGCCCGGCAGCGCAACACGCGTGGGCTGGGCCTGGGCCTTGCCATCGTTGCGCGCACCGTGGAACTGGAGGGTGGGGAACTGATCCTCGCCAACCGGCCCGAAGGCGGATTGCGGGCCGAAATATGCCTGTATCTTCCGGCCCAGCCCCAGAAGCACTGACAAAGAGAATCTGCCCACCCCCAAGCAAAACTCATTTACTGCCGGGCGCCATGCCGCGCTATGCCGGACGCCTGTTCGGAAAGAGGCATGTATGACGGCAGAAGGCGAAAAGGAAATCGCCCAGGGTTATTGGGACATTGACAGGCTGGCGGCCGAACTGGGCACGGTCCGGCGGCGTTGGCGCCAGGGTCAGGAACATCATGCCGAATATGGGGCGGAGGGTTTTCCGTCGCGCGCGACGCTGACCAAGATCATGGAGGCGCTTTGCGGCGCACTGTTTCCGCTTCGTCTGGGGCCCAGCTTCGTGCGTCTGCACAATGAGGACGCCTATGTCGCGCAAACCCTTCAGACGGTGCTCAGCCGCCTCTACGGCCAGATCCGGCTGGAGCTGATCTATGCGATGAAGGACGCACCGATAGAGCAGGTCGACAGGGAGGCGTCGCGCATCATCGGCGATTTCGCCGAAGGACTGCCAGCGCTCCGCGAACTGCTGGACAGCGACGTGGAGGCGGCTTTCCTGGGCGATCCCGCCGCGCGCAGCGTCGATGAGGTGCTGATCTGCTATCCCTCGATGATGGCGATCACGCACCATCGCNTGGCACATCGGCTGCACCAGTTGGGAGCACCGCTCGTGGCGCGGATCATTTCGGAAATCGCGCATGGCAGTACGGGGATCGACATTCATCCCGGCGCGAAGATCGGCCACAGCTTCTTTATTGACCACGGCACGGGCGTCGTCATCGGGGAAACGGCGATCGTCGGGGATCGGGTTCGCATCTATCAGGGCGTGACGCTGGGCGCGCGCAGCTTTCCGGCCGATGGCAAGGGCGCGCTGGAAAAGGCCCTGCCGCGTCACCCGATCATCGAGGATGATGTGGTGATCTATGCCGGCGCGACGATATTGGGCCGCATCATCATCGGCAGCCGGTCCGTGATCGGCGGCAATGTCTGGCTGACCGACAGCGTGCCGGCCGACAGCAATGTCCGGCAGGCCAAGGCGCATTATGAAGTGACCAGCCGGGTCGAGGTGTCCGCCCCCCATCGCGTCCATGCGTTGCTGGAGGAAGGACGCGACGGGATAGCGGAGAATATCTGAGGGCCTATGCGCAGGAATATGGCGCCGATGGCTGGAGCATTCTCACCATGAGTGGAAACGCCCCAGTCATCTGATGCCGCGTTTCCGAAGCGTTGGCCTTAACGATCAGTTTGAAGATACGCTACTCTGCGCAGCTATCCCCATCGCCGGCGATCAGATCAAGGCAGCGTCCGTCGATCTGGTCCTTTGCTACGGGCAATTTGATCAGCGCCGCCAGGGTCGGCAGGATGTCGACCGTTTCCACGCCGAGCGGCTGTTCGAAGTGGGGCAGCCCCTTGCGCCAGAACAGGATAGGCACGCGGCGATCCGTATCCCAAGGCGATCCATGGGTCGCGACCGACCCCATCACCGCCGCTTCGGGGATCGACATGACNCGCGGCTTCAGCAGCAGCAGCAGGTCGCCCGAACGCTGCGGGTCGAAGCTGGCTCTGGCCTCCTGGATCAGCGACCAGCTTTCCGGAGGACCGGATGGAGCGGGGGTGGCGGCGATCTCCGCCTTGGTGAAGACGGTCTGGACCTGCGGATGGGCGCGGAGCAGGGCGAGAGTTGCCGCTTCCACCCTGGCGCGTTGCGCCGCCGTCAGGCCGCGGTCGAAATACAGGTCGCCCGCCGGGCCATCGCCCCAGATCAGCGTCCTGCCCGTGATGCCAGTCTTTTCCGCGATGGCGGCCGATAACGCCTTGGGCGTGAGCGTCTTGTCGACGCGCTGTTCCATCGGCATGGCGTTCAACCGGTGGCGTTCGGGCAGGTCATGCCCGCCATGATCGGCGGTCAGCACCACGGCATAGTCGATGCCGTCCTTGTCGAGTCGGTCGAAAAAGGCGCCCAGCTCGCGATCCAGCCGATCGACCTGTATGCAGCTTTCCGTACCCTCCGTGCCGTAGGTGTGACCGATATAGTCCGTCGCGGACAGGCCGATGGAGATGATGTCTGTCTGCGCCTGCTTGCCCAGCGCCATGCTCTCGATGGCGGCGGCGGCAAAAGCCAGGGTCATCGCATCCTGCTCCGGCGAGATGCGGAAGGCCTTGTAATCGCCCGCCGCCCGCGCGAAGCGACCTGTCCCGACCGTGCGATCTCCGGCCTTCACGGGGAAATCCTTGGCCGCGCATTGCGGCGGCAGCTCGAAGCCGGGATTGCCCTCTGCCAGCCGCCGCGCCATGACCTCATTGACCTTGGCGACCAGCGGTGGGGTCGCCACTCCCCTGTAGCTGACATAGCCCTCCGGCCCGCCCAGCCACCAGACCTGGTCGGCGGTTGGCCCGCCCATCATGATCGCCGCACGGTCCTTCCCCGCAATCGATACGACGCGTGTCGCCGGATTGGCGGCCTTCATCCGCCCGCCCAGCGTCGGCACCCTCAGATGTACGGGAGAAGCCTGATAATGTTCGCTGTCGGTGCCCGGCTGCGTCTCGTCCTCCGCGCAATAGACCAGCTTGTCGGCGCGCGCGGTGCCAAGGTCAAACCAGCTGTTGGCGATGATGCCGGTGCGCGAGGGGCGGCTGCCGGTCAGGATGGTGCTGTGTCCAGGACAGGTTTCGGTGGCGGCATGGCTTTGATAGCCGCGGGGGAAGACGATGCCCTGTTCCGTCAGCCGCCTGAGGCCGCCGCTGTAATATTGACGATATTCGCTGAACAGATCGGCCGAAAACTGATCCACCGCGATGGCGACGATCAGCCTGGGCGGCGTGGCGGGCGCGGCAGCCGCCACGGCGGGCGGAGCCTCGGTCTGGGCCAGGGCCGGCAGCGAACCGGCAAGAAGCAGGGCTGCCGCGACATTTTTCAACATTATGGAGTACCTTCTCATGCCTTGACGGCGGATGCATCGAGACCTAGCCCCCTTGCGTCCACCGGAACAGAGGCCCGATGCGCATTTTTCATGTCCTTCTGATGACAATGCTGCTGTTGCTCGCGCCGGTGTCAGCGCGGGCAGAGGGTGCGTTTGACCAGGGCGTCGCCCACATCGCGGCCGAACTCACCGCCGAAAGCAATGCGCCGCGGCCGGGCCAGGGTCTGGGCGGCGGCACGACGATCGCCTTTTCCATGACGCCGGAATCCGGCTGGCACGGCTATTGGGAAAATCCGGGGGATGCCGGCCTGGGCATGACGGTCAAATGGACGCTGCCCAAGGGAGTCATGGTCGGTCCCCTGCGCTATCCCGTGCCGGAGACATTGCTGATCGCCGGCCTCATGAACCATGTCTATGAGGGGCCTTATGGGGTGCTTGCAAAGCTGACCGTGGCGCGGGACGTGCCCAGGGGTACGAAGCTGCCGATCCGCGTCCGCGCCAACTGGCTGGCCTGCACCGACAAGGTTTGTGTTCCAGAAGGCGCGGAGCTGTCACTGGACCTGATAGCGGGCGACGGATCTGTCCTGCCGGGCAGCAGGGCGCAGTTCGATGGCTGGCGCAGCCACTTGCCGCGTCCGCTGGGCAGCGATGCGACCTACGCCCTGGCTGACGGCCGCCTGCGCCTTTCCATCCCCTTTCCGGCAGCGGCCGAAGCCCGCGACGTCCATCTCTTCGCGCTGGCCGATGGTCTCACCCGTTACGCGGCTTTGCAGAGCGTCGCGCGGCAGGGTGACCGGCTGCTGATCGAAACCGAAGCCGGGCAAGGCCCGCTGTCCGGCCCGGTTCAGGCGGTGCTGCGCACCGGCGACCATGTCGGTTTTCTGCTGACGGCCCGTCCCGGCACCGTGCCTGCTGCTCGATCCGCCACTGCCCGGACCCTCTTCCTTGCGCTGGGCGGTGCGCTGCTCGGCGGCCTGCTGCTCAACATCATGCCCTGCGTGTTCCCCATATTGGGACTGAAGGCGATGAAACTGGCGCGTGCGGGAGGGGACGAGCATATCGTCCGGCGGGAGGCGCTAGCCTACAGCCTTGGCATCATTCTCACCTGCCTCGCCCTGGGCGGCCTGCTGCTTGGCCTGCGCGCTGCGGGAACGGCGGTCGGCTGGGCCTTCCAGTTGCAGGATCCGCGCATCATCCTGATGCTGCTGTTGCTGGTGACTGCAATCACGCTCAATCTTGCCGGCCTGTTCGAACTCAGCGCTTTCGGTGGCGGCGAGCGGCTGGCGGGAAAGGCAGGCGCGTCCGGCGCCTTCTGGACCGGCGCGCTGGTCGCTTTCGTCGCCACGCCCTGCACCGGGCCGTTCATGGGCGCGGCGATGGGGGCGGCGCTGGTACTGCCGATCGGCGCCGCTCTGGCAATCTTTGCGGGGCTTGGCCTGGGCCTCGCACTGCCATTTCTGGCTCTGGCCTACATCCCCCCAATCCGTACACGCCTGCCGAAACCAGGCGCCTGGATGGGGCGGTTCCAGAAAATACTCGCTATTCCCATGGCGCTGACCGCGCTGGGCCTGTTGTGGCTGCTGGGGCAGCAACGCGGCACGGTTGCCATCCTGCTGGGGGCCGGCGCAGCCTTGATTCTGGCCGCTGTGCTCTGGTGGCTTGGGCGCAGGCAGCATCATGGCCGGCGCGGCGGATTTGCCGTGGTTGGCGCCGCGCTCATTCTCTTTGCGGGAACCGCCTTCGTGCTGCCGACCCATGCGCCTGCCATCACCGCCTCCGCCCATGGCATCCCCTTTGACGAGGCGCGTCTGGCCAGCCTTCGTGCCGCCAAAAAGCCGGTTTTCCTTTATTTCACCGCCGACTGGTGCCTCACCTGCAAGGCGAATGAGGCCGCGGCCATCGACCGCAGTGAAACCCGCGCCGCTTTCGAGAAGGCGGGCGTCACCATGATGGTCGGGGACTGGACCAATGCCGATCCCGCCATCACCCGCTTTCTGGAGGCGCAGGGGCGTTCGGGCGTTCCGCTCTATCTCTGGTATGCGCCGGGCAGGGACGCGCAGACATTGCCCCAGCTCCTGACCCCTGCCACGCTGACGGCGCTGGTGTCCTGATGGCCAAGGTCCGCGCTGACCAGCTCCTCGTCGACAGTGGCTTGGCGGAAAGCCGCGCGCGCGCCCAGGCATTGATCCTCGCCGGCCTCGTTTTCCTGGGGGAGCGGAAGGTCGACAAGGCCGGGCAACAGGTCGCGGCCGATGCCGAGCTGGAGGTGAAGGGCCGTGACCATCCCTGGGTCTCGCGCGGCGGCATCAAGCTCGCGCATGCGCTGGGGCATTTTCATATCGACGTGTCGGATGCCGTCGCCATCGATGTCGGCAGTTCGACCGGCGGTTTCACCGACGTCCTGCTCACCAACGGCGCGGTGCGGGTCTATGCGGTCGACAGCGGCACCAACCAGCTTGCATGGAAGCTGCGTTCGGACCCGCGCGTCATTGTCCATGAACAGACCAGCGCCCGCATCCTCACTGCCGATCACATTCCGGAGCCTGTGGATGTCATCGTCTGCGACGCCAGCTTCATCTCGCTCGCCAAGGTGCTGGATTGCCCGTTGGGCTTTGCCCGTTCCGGCGCGCGTCTGATCGCCTGATCAAGCCGCAATTCGAGGCAGGGCGAGAGGAAGTCGGCAAGGGTGGCGTCGTGCGCGATCCTGCCATCCATGAACGGGTGTGCAACGAGGTGCGGGACTGGGTGTCGGGTCGGGGGTGGCAGGTCGAAGGGATCACCGCCAGCCCGATCACCGGCCCGCAGGGTAATGTGGAATTTCTCCTCTTCGCAACATTTGGCGGATAATCGCACTCCGTTCGTTTCGCCGCTATGATTACCATTTGCGACAAATGCCGGTTTGAGTCGCTTGCAGAGGCCGATTAGCCTGATCCGATGCGCATTTTCCTGCCAATCTTCCTGATCGCGCTCAGCCTTTCCGCTTGCGGCGCGCCAAAGGAGAAAAAGCCGCGCCCTTCCGCGCTGGTTGAGGCCGCGCCCATTCTGCACGAAACCTTCACCGACAATCTGGATGCGGTCGGGACTGCATTCGCCAATGAGCAGGTGGTCTTGTCCGCTCCCGTGACGGAGCGGATCACATCCCTCCATTTCAGCGATGGCGGTTATGTCAGCAACGGGCAGGTGATCGCCACCCTGGCCGTTGGGCAGGAGAAGGCGGAACTTGCCGCCGCCCAGGCCCAGGCGCTTGCAGCCCAGCAGCAACTGGAGCGTATTCAGGCCTTGAAGGCGCGGGGCTTTGCCACTGCTGCCAGCCTGGAGAGCCAGGTCGCGCTCGCCAACGCCGCCCGCGCCAGTGCACAGCAGGCCCGCGCCTCGATCGGCGACCGGGTGGTTCGCGCGCCCTTTGCCGGCTGGGTGAGCCTGCGCATGGTGTCGCCTGGCGCCATTGTCACGGCAGGCACGCCGATTGCCACGGTCAGCGACATCTCGCGGATCAAGCTGGACTTCACCATCCCGGAAACCCGCCTGTCGCTGGTGCGGGAGGGGCAGCCGATCAAGGCGGTGTCCGCCGCCTGGCCCGACCGACGCTTCGCCGGCACGATCGCCACCATCGATCCCGTGATCGATCCTGCCACGCGTGCCGTCCGGATACGCGCCATTCTGCCCAATCCCGACCGCGCCTTGAAGCCGGGCATGCTGCTGACGGTAAATGTGGTTGCAGGGCAGCGCCAGTCGCTCGCCGTTCCTGAACTGGCCGTGGTCGGCGACGGCAGCGACCATTTCGTCTTCCTGGTGGAGAAGGGCAGGGCCAAGCGGGTCAAGGTCGATACCGGCGTCCGTCAGAACGGCCTGGTCGAGATATTGGGGGGAGTGAAGCCGGGCCAGACGGTCGTCACCGACGGCGTCGTCAAGCTGACCGATGGCGTGCCGGTGCGCGTCCCGGGGGGCAAGCCGGAAGCAAAGAGCGCCAGCGCCGGGCAAGCGGCCGGCTGAGGAGGCGAGGCGATGCAGCTTTCGGACCTGTCCGTCCGTCGTCCGGTCTTCGCGGCGGTGGTTGCCGTGCTGCTCTGCATCATCGGCATTGTCGGCTATCTCAGCCTTTCCATCCGCGAATATCCCGATACCGACCCGCCCATCGTCTCGGTCGAGACCAGCTATACCGGGGCGGCGGCTTCGGTCGTGGAAACGCGCATCACCCAGATCATCGAGGATGGCGTCGCCGGGGTCCAGGGCATCCAGAACATCACCTCGACCTCGCGCGATGGCGTTTCTTCGGTCAGTATTGAATTCGACCCCTCGCGGGACATCGATTCGGCGGCGAATGACGTGCGCGATCGCGTGGGCGCTGTGGTGGAGGATCTGCCGGAGGATGCGCTCGCGCCGGAAATCCGGAAGGTCGACGCCGATGCGCGGGCGATATTGTTCATCGTCTTCACCAAGGATGGTTGGACCCCGACGCAGATTGCGGATTATCTGGACCGCAATGTGCTGGATCGCTTTTCCGCCATTGACGGCGTCGCCCGAGTCACCGGCGGGGGCGAGGAAAGGCCCTCCACGCGCATCTGGCTGAATGCGGAGAAGCTGACGGCCTTCGGCATCACACCGGGCGACATAGAGGCGGCGCTGCGCGCGCAGAATGTGGAACTGCCGGCCGGGCGCTTCGAATCGAAGGACCAGAACCAGACGCTGCGCGTAGAGCGGGCCTTTTCGACGCCAGAACAATTTGCCGGGTTGGTCGTGGGACGTGGCGCGGACGGTTACCAGGTGAAGCTGGGCGACGTGGCGCGGGTCGAGCAGGGCGCCGAAAACCCCTATACGTCCTTCCGCTCCAACGCGGCGACGGGCATCGGCGTGGGCATCATCCGTCAGTCGGGCGCCAACACGCTGGAAGTTGCGGAGAAGGCCAAGGCGCTGATCGACGAGCTGCGGCCTACCTTGCCGCCGGGCATGAAGGTCACGATCGGATCGGACGAGTCGCTGTTCATCAGCCGCGCCATCGACAATGTCTATGATACGCTGGCCGAGGCGGCACTGCTCGTCGTGCTGGTCATATTCCTCTTCCTGGGTTCCCTGCGGGCGACGATCATTCCGTCCATCACCGTGCCGATCTGCCTGCTGGCGACCTGTGCCGTCATGTGGCTGCTGGGGCTGTCGATCAACCTGCTGACGCTGCTCGCCTTCGTGCTGGCCATCGGCCTGGTCGTGGATGATGCCATTGTCGTTCTGGAGAATGTCTATCACCGCATAGAACAGGGGGAGGATCCGCTGGTCGCATCCTATCTCGGCACGCGGCAGGTGGGTTTTGCGATCATTTCGACCACGCTGGTGGTCTGCGCGGTGTTCGTGCCGGTCATGTTCCTGGCGGGGCAGACGGGCCTGCTGTTCCGCGAACTGGCTATATCGATGATCGCCGCCATCGCCTTTTCGGGCTTCATTTCGCTCAGCCTGGCGCCGATGCTCTGTTCAAAGCTGCTGCGACGTTCGGAGCGGTCACGCCTGTCGCTCTGGGTGGATGCGCGATTCCAGCGGCTGGAGGGGACCTATGCGCGCCTTCTCGACCGGGTGCTCACGCGGCCTGCGGGCGCCATCGTCGCCGTTGCGCTGTTCCTTGCCGTCGCCGGCGGCCTGTTCACCATGCTTCCGACCGAACTGGTCCCAGCGGAAGATACGGGCGTCGTCGACGGCCAGGTGACGGCGCCTGAGGGCACCGGCTTCGATCGCATGAAAGGCTATATGCGGAAAATCGAAACCGATCTGCAGCCGCTTCGGGACGAGGGCACGCTCCAGGTGCTGAATATACGCGCGCCCGCCGGTTTTTCGAACAGTGACGATTTCAACGGCGGAAATATCATCGCCTTCCTGCGGCCGTGGGAGGACCGCACGATCACCACGGTGCAGGTGGCCGACATGATCAACAAGGTGATCGCCGACCAGCCCGGCGTCCGGGGCAATGTCGCGCCGCGTTCGGGGCTGGGCCGGGGAAGGGGCCTGCCGGTCAATCTCGTGCTGGCAGGAGCGACCTATGAGGGGCTGGTCGCCGCGCGTGATCGCATCATGGCCGCCGCGGCCGCCAATCCGGGCCTCATCAATCTGGATTCCGACTATAAGGAAACCAAGCCGCAGATGCGGATCGATGTCGATCAGCAACGCGCGGGCGATCTGGGCGTGTCCGCCAACGACATCAGCCAGGCGCTGCAGACGCTGCTTGGGTCCCGCCGCGTTACCACCTATGTCGACCGGGGCGAGGAATATCGCGTGCTGCTTCAGGCAGAGCGGGAGGGGCGCCAGACCCAGGCCGATCTGGAGCGGATCAACGTGCGCAGCCGTACCGGCGCGCTGGTGCCCCTGTCCGCCGTCGTCACGATTCGCGAAGTCGCGGGGCCGCGCCAGCTCAACCGCTACAACAAATTGCGCGCCATCACCCTGACAGCGGCTCTGGCGCCGGGTTACTCGCTGGGCGAGGCGTTGAACTTTCTCGAGGACCAGGCGCGCCAGTCGCCGGAAATCCTTGCCGTCGGCTATAGGGGGGAGAGTCAGTCGCTGCGTGAAACCGGCGGATCGATCTGGCTGGTCTTCGGCCTGACCATATTGATCGTCTATCTGCTGCTCGCCGCCCAGTTCGAGAGCTTCGTCCATCCCGGCGTGATCATCGCCACCGTGCCGCTGGCCGTGGCGGGCGGGGTGCTGGGCCTTGCCTTGGCGGGCGGGTCGATCAATCTCTACAGCCAGATCGGCATCGTCATGCTGGTGGGACTGGCGGCGAAGAACGGCATCCTGATCGTCGAATTCACCAACCAGTTGCGGGACGAAGGGCTGGAGATCAGCGCGGCCGTTCGTCAGGCTGCCGTCCGTCGCCTGCGCCCCATATTGATGACCTCCATCGCAACGGTCATCGGCGCTGTTCCCCTGGTCATACGGGGCGGCGCAGGCGCGGCGGCCCGGCATTCGATCGGGGTGGTGGTGGTTTCCGGCGTCAGCCTGGCGACATTGATCACGCTGTTCCTGATCCCGATTCTCTATTCACGGGTTGCAGGACGAACCGTTTCACCGCAAACCGTCAGTCGGCGGCTGGACTCGGCCTTGAAGGATTCGCCCGACGCCGCCGAGTAAAAGGTGGAGCTTCGTTGCCGATGAACGAGATTGCGTCTCCGGGTCAATTACGTCTTGCCTATGCGCGCTGGGCACTGGTTACTGTGCCGGCGCTTGTTTTCCTTGGCTTTCTTTCAGGCAAGCTCGCCAATAGCGGCTATGGCAATCGCTGGTTCGCGGCCTTGGCCAAGCCCGACCTGATCCCGCCCGGTTGGGTCTTTGGCCTTGCCTGGACCATCCTCTATATAATGATGGCGCTCGCCTTCGCCGTCGTGCTGCATGCCAGGGGCGCGAGGGGCCGGGGGATCGCGATAGTCGCATTCCTCGCGCAACTGGTGCTTAACCTTCTCTGGTCCCCGTTGTTCTTTCGTGCGCATCTGGTGGATCAGGCGCTGGTCCTGATCGTCGCGCTGTTAGGGCTTGTTGCCGTCACGATCCTGTTGTTCTGGCGCGTGCGGCGTGTCGCGGGGCTTCTGCTGCTGCCCTATCTGTGTTGGCTGGCCTTTGCCTCCTACCTCAACTATGAGATCGGCCGCCTCAATCCGGACGCGGAAAGCCTTGGCAAACCGGCTTTCCAGACCCAGATATGATTTTTGGCGCCACGACCGTGGTGCTGCACGGAAGGACATAGCATCATGCAGAGCGAAAACCGCTTTTTCGACGACCTTGCCAAGCTGGTGAACGGCGCGGCCGGAACGGTCGCGGGCATGAGCCGCGAATTTGAGAGCAACGCCCGCGAAAAGGCCAAGCAGTGGATCGGCGGCATGGATTTCGTCAGCCGCGACGAATTTGACGCCGTCAAGGCGCTGGCCGCCGCTGCTCGCGAAGAGGTGGAATCGCTGAAAGCCCGCCTCGATGCGCTGGAGGGCAAGGCGTCCGAACCCGTCAAGCAGACGGTCCGCGCCAAGCCCAAGGATGCAGAATAAGCGGCCGGTTTCGGGCGAAAGCGGAGTTGTCCACGCATTTTCCATGCCGCCCCGGTTTCCACCGGCGCAAAAAATGCTTTAAGGCGCGCAGATGATGGACAGCGACGAATTTGAAAATGGCGGTCAGGAGGCCGCACCGATCGACATGCTGGCCGCCTTTTTCGAGGCGCATGGCTGGAGCTACGATCAGGTCGGTGAGGACGAAATCGTCGCCAGTACCCAGGGATCCTGGGCACAATATGAACTTCGCGGCATCTGGCGTGACGAGGATCAGGTACTGCAAATGCTCGCCCTCCCCGACATAAGGGTGAACGACGACAAGCGCAGCACCATCTACGAAACGCTGGGCCTGATCAACGAACAGCTTTGGCTTGGCCATTTCGAACTCTGGTCCTCCAGCGGCATCGTGCTGTTCCGCCACGGCGCGCTGTTGGGGGCGGGCGGCACGCTGACCCTCGATCAGGCGCAGCTTCTTGTGGAAACCGCTATCGACGAATGCGAGCGCTTCTACCCGGTGTTTCAGTTCGTCCTCTGGGGCGGCAAGACGCCGACCGAAGCGATTTCCGCCAGCCTCATCGAAACGCGCGGCGAAGCCTGAGGCGCAATTCGATGACCGACATCTGGCCCGATCATCTCTTCCTTGTCGGCTGCGGCAATATGGCGGGGCAGATGCTGCAGCGCTGGCTCGCCTGCGGTCTTGATCCCGCAACAGTCACCGTGCTGCGCCCCAGCGGCAAGCCGGTGGCCGAGGGAGTAAGAGTGGTCACCGACTATCCCGCCTCGCTGCCGGGCGGCACTACGGTCCTGCTGGGCATGAAGCCCTATCAGCTTGGCGATGTCGCGGGCTGTCTCGCGCCTCTTTGCCGCGGCGATATGCGGATCGCCTCGATTCTCGCGGGAACACGTCTGACCGAACTGCGCGCGGCCTTTCCTGCAGCAGGAGAAATCGTGCGCGCAATGCCCAACCTTCCGGTGGGTATCGGGGAGGGCGTCATCGCCCTGCATGCGGAAGACGCTTGCGCGGCGCTCTCGCGAAAAGCGGTCGAAGCCTTCATCGCTCCGCTCGGTCTGGCCGAATGGATTGAGGATGAAGGCCAGTTCAACGCGGTCACCGCGCTGTCCGGCTGTGGCCCCGCCTTTTTGTTCCGCTTCATCGATGCCCTGGCGCGGGCTGGCGAGTCGATCGGTCTGCCCGGCGATCAGGCAGAGCGTATGGCGCTGGCCACCGTGCGCGGATCGGCAAGCATGGCTGCCATGGCGCGCGAAAGCCCGGCGGTGCTGGCGGATCGAGTGGCCAGCCCTGGCGGCATGACGCGGCAGGGACTGAACGTGCTCGATGCCGACGATCGATTGCTGGATCTGCTCACCGACACGCTGGCCGCTGCCCGCGACCGGGGCGATGCGATGGCCCGGGGCGAATAGCGCCGACGCGGTTCACCTTGGCCTGGAAATGCTCTACAGGCTCGGCGTTCCTATGGGAGTCCTGCAATGTTGTCCCCCGAAATGCCCATTCTTGTCCTCACCACCGGGGGAACGATCGACAAGATCTATTTCGATGCACTTTCGGACTATCAGGTTGGTGAGACCGTAGTATCGAAGCTGCTCGACATCGCCCGGGTCAAGCGGCCATTCCGCATCGAGGAAGTGGTGCGCAAGGACAGCCTGGAGCTGGACGATGCCGACCGCGCCCTGATCCGCGACCGGGTCGCGGCGGCGCCCGAAAGCCACATCATCATCACCCATGGCACCGATACGATGACCGAGACTGCGAAGCTGCTGTCCGCCATTGCCGGCAAGACAGTGGTGCTGGTCGGCGCGCTCGCACCGGCACGCTTTGGCGAGAGCGACGCCAGCTTCAACCTCGGCATGGCCTTTGCGACGGTGCAGGTCGCCGCTCCTGGGGTTTACATTACGATGAGCGGATCGGTGTTCCGGGCCGACAAGGTCGTGAAGGATAGGGAAAAGGGCGCTTTCGTTCCGACAGAAGGCTGAATTCGCAAGGGCAAGTGGCTGCCGACTCGTCGTGGATCCATCCGAAACCGCGTGAAGGTCAAAGACTGCCCAGTACGCGCGCCGTCTCCACGAATTCCTCGACGCTGACGGTTTCGGCGCGGCGTTGCGGGTCGATGCCGACGGTCTCCAGCGCTTCCAGAGCGCCGGGCAGCCCTTTGAGGCTCTGGCGCAGCATCTTGCGGCGCTGGCCGAAAGCGGCGGCGGTGAGGCGTTCGAGATGCTTGAGCTGCACGCCTTGGGGGGCTGGCCTGGGCGTGATGTGAACCACGGCGGACATGACCTTGGGCGGTGGGGTGAACGCGCTGCGGTGGACCTTCATCGCGATGCGGGCGTCGCCGCGCCATTGGGCGAGCACGGCCAGACGGCCATAATGATCGCCATTGGGCTTTGCGACGATCCGTTCGGCGACCTCCATCTGGAACATGAGGGTCAGGCTCGACCACCAGGGGAGCGGAGACCAGTCGGCTGAAAGCCAGCCGATGAGCAGTGCAGTGCCCACATTATAGGGAAGATTGGCGATGATATGCGCCCCTTCGCCGGCTTCGGCCCGGACATCGACGGCCATCGCGTCGCCGGAAATCACACGAAGCTGGTTCGGAAATGCCTCCGACAGTTCAGCAAGGGCTGGCAGGCAGCGCCGGTCGCGCTCCACCGCGACCAGCCGCGCCCCGGCGCGCAGGACGGCGCGGGTCAGGCCGCCGGGACCAGGCCCAACCTCGAAGGCAGGCTGGTCCTTGAGCGGTCCGGGAATGGCGGCGATCCTGTCCAGCAATTGCTCGTCCAGCAGGAAATTCTGGCCGAGCGCCTTGTTCGCCTGCAGCCCATGGGCGGCGATGACGTCTCGCAGCGGCGGGAGCTTGGGCGGTGACAGCCTGGGGTGGGTATCGGCGGTCATCGGCCTTAGCAGCCAGGGGTCAATCGTGCACGCGCGGCCTCGGCGGCCATCTTGATCGCGGCCATCATCGCGCCGGGATTGGCACTGTCCTTGCCNGCAATGCCGAATGCGGTGCCATGGTCGGGTGAGGTGCGCACGATGGGAAGGCCCAGGGTGATGTTGACCCCCTCGTCGAAATTCAGCGTCTTGATCGGGATCAGCGCCTGGTCGTGATACATGCAGAGCGCCGCATCATAGGTTTCGCGGGCGCGGCTGTGGAACAGGGCATCGGCGGCGATCGGCCCCTGAATNTCGTATCCTTCCGCCAGCAGCGACTCCACGGCCGGCCGGATGACATCGATCTCTTCCCGCCCCAGCGCNCCGCCCTCGCCTGCATGGGGGTTGAGGCCCGCGACGACCAGACGGGGACGACCGATGCCGAAATTGCGCTGGAGNCCCTTTGCCGTGGTAATGGCGCGGGCGCGGATCAGGTCGATCGTCAGCACGGACGACACCTCGGCCAGCGGGATATGGATGGTGATCGGCACCACCTTCAGCGATGGTCCCGCCAGCATCATGACGGCGTTATGCGGCGCTACGCCGCAGCGCTCCGCGATGAATTCGGTCTGTCCCGGATGGGTAAAGCCGACACCGTAAAGCTGTTCCTTGCCGACCGGGGCAGTGACGATCCCGGCGGCCGATCCGCTGCGGGCGAGGCCGACCGCCACTTCCAGAGCCTGAAAAGCCGTGCGCGCGCCGTCGACGCTGGGCATGCCGGGCGTGATCTCTCCCGCGTCGGCCACTTGCAGGCAGGGCAGGGCCTTGCCGAAGACTTCCGCGGCTTCCTCCGGCGTGCTGACCACCTCCACCGGACCAAGCCAGACGGCGCGCAGAGAGGCTGCGTCGCCCACGGCGAAGAAGGAGGGCAGGCCGCGCGCCTCGCGCATTACCCAGCTCTTGGCGACGATTTCCGGGCCAATGCCGGCCGGATCGCCGAGCGAAACGGCGAAGGGCGGCCCCATTGCCGGAGGGGCCGCAGGATCAGTTATAGTCGATGACGGCATCGCGGCGAAGATCGCGCAAATAGATGCGGGCGCGCTTGTTCACTCGTTCTTCCTCAAGCTGCGCCATGATCTGTTCGGCATTGGGGGCGGCGGCGGTAGAGGCTTCGTCACGGCCGCAGACGACCAGCACGCGCACGCCGTCATTGATCGATCCGAATGGCGGCGTCGCTTCGCCGACCTGGAGGTTGATCAGGATTTCCTGCAATTGCGGTGGCAGGTCGCGCAGCTTCACATTGTCGTTGTCGACCACGTCCGCGCCGATCTTGCCGCCCAGTTCATTGGCCTGGCCGCATCCCTTGATCGCCTTGACCTGTGCGGCAAAGGCCGCGGCCTTGGTGCTCGCCTGCTCCTTGGTCGTGCCTGCCGGGAAGCTCACGGAGAGCTGTTTGAGACTGAGAAGCGCATCACGCGGATCGGCGGTCAGCACCTTNCGCTTGTCCATGACGTAGATGATCGATATGCCGCCGGGCACCCCGATGGGCCCGGCAATCTGGCCGACCTGCATTTCCGCTGCCGCCTGCGCCAGTTCATCGGGCAATTGCGCGGGGCGAACCCAGCCCAGATCGCCGCCGACCGCCGCCGTAGAGGCTTCGGAGAATTGCCGCGCATAGGCCGCGAAGCTGCCGCCCTGCTTGATCTGTTCGATGATGTTGCGGGCGTTGGCGATGATCTGCTGNTGATTTTCCGGCGTGGCCGAAAGGTAGATTTCGCCGATGCGGAATTCGTCGCTGCCCTTCGCNGCNTTCATCCGGTCGACCACCGACTTCACCTCATCCTCCGACACGTTGACGAAGGGCTGGATGTTGCGGCGGAGCAGGCGGCTCCAGGCCAGTTCGCCCTCGATCTGGCGCCTGATGCTGGCGGCGGAGCTGCCCTGCTGGCGCAGATATTGGTCGAACTGCGCGGGGGACTGGCGGAAATTGGCNGCGACCCGTTCATAGCTCTGGTCGATCTCGGCCTTGTCCACCTTGATATCGTTGGCGGCGGCTTCCTGGATCTGCAGCGTCTCGTCGATCAGGTTGCGCAGCACCTGCACGCGCAGCCTTTCCTTTTCCTCGTCCGACACCTTGCCGCCATTGGCGGTGATGATGAGGGCGAGGCGCTGGTCGACGTCGGTGCCGGTGATGATGCGGCCGTTGACGATCGCCGTTGCCTTGCGGACATTGGGATCGCTCTTGCCGAAGATGGTCACGTCCTTGGGCAGGTTGAGCTGCTGGGTGGCGACATTGTCATCGTCATTCACCGTCTGGGCGAAACTTCCGGAGGCGCCGGTGGCCAGCAGGGCCGAGGACAGAAGCAGGGTACGCAGGCCCTTGGCGGCGGCGCTGCCAATGCGGGAAAACCCTTTTAAGGCATAATGGGAAACGACAGGCTGCATCGTCGACAAAACTCTCCAATCGGGTCGGCACGAGATGCGCCGATCCGCCTTAACCGGCCCTGAGCAGGAAACGGGACGGCTGATCCTTATATGCCAATATTGCGAAAAGCCAGCCGAAGCTGGAAGCTGTTGCCCTTTCGTGCGTCGCCCAGCACCTGATAGTCGCGCCGCCAGGTCAGGCCGAGCGTCAGGCAGTCATCTTCATAAGTGACGCCCAGCCTGTGCCGGACGGGTTGATAGCCGTTGGCGACGCTCAACGGATCTTCCCTCGCATTGGTGAGGTCGATCACGGTGGAACCGAACAGCGACCAGAAACGCGCAAACTGCAAGCGGCCGCCCAGCCGGAGCTCCTCCCGGTTCCGCAAATCCTCCAGGCTGAGGTCGGCATTCCGGTTGAGCCGCAGATAGCTGACCATCGCATAGGTCTTCTTGCTGCCGATGGTGGCGTCGATCTCGTTCCGTCGGATGGCGAGATTATCCTTGTCCAGCCGGAAGCGGTGCGTGAAGCTGAGGAAATCCCGATAACGGATCGTGGTGCGACCGACGATGTCGGACAGCCGGTCCGACAGGCCAGTGCCCACCGGCAGGATATTTTCCCGGCTGTTCAGGCGGTAGCTCTGCCCGATCACGCTTTCGAGCGAGAAATGGCGCAGCGCCAGGCTATATTCCAGCCCATAGGTGACGCGGGTCGAATCCTCGAACCGGTCGTAGCCGGAAAAGCGATTGAGCGCGAAAAGGTTGCTGTCTTCCAGGTCGATCGAGCGGGCATCCTCGTTCGGGACGGTCAGATTGGCGATTCTGGGCGCCGCCACGATCTGCACGCGCGGGGCGATACGCTGCACGCCGCCAAAGGCCTCACCCATGAACGGCCAGCGGACGTCGATCGCCGCCGCCGCGATCCCGCGCGCCTGCCACCCGGATCGCCGGCATAGCTGGCGACGGTGGCCAGCTGATTTTCGTCGCTGTGGTAGACATCGCCGCGCAAATAGGTCGTGAAGGTGACTTCCTGACCCATCGGCGTCAGCTTGCGCAGATTCCATTCGAACGCCGCGAAAGCGCGCTGCGTATCTTCGCCATGGGTGCGGGTGATCGCCAGGCTGTTGGCCTGGAACTGGATGACGCCGCCCAGCAGCGGGTCCTTCATTCGCAAGCGATAATCGACGACGGGCAAGGCGATCGGCATCTGCCCCTGAGGATCGCCGGTGCGCAAAGTCTGCACGGCCCACCCGGCGATCGAGAAATAGCTGTTGTCCCCGATCCGCTGCGCATTGATGGTCGACCGCAGCCGGTCATCATTGCTGATATAGTAGCGGCGCAGGAAGGTGCGGTCGGTCGTCGCGCGAATCGATCCGTTGATGCTCCATTCCGGCGTCAGCTGCAGCGCGCCGCTGGCATCGAGATAGCCGCGAAAATCCTTCTGCGTATCGGCCGGCGTAGTGGTGGATGTGCTGCCGGTAGCGACGCGGCTGCCATAGGTGGCATAGCCGGTGATCTGATAGGCGCCCCGATCCCACAGGTGGCGGTAGTTGCTCTCCAGCAGGGGCAGGGCGTTGGTGAAGACGTGGGGCGTGACGGTGATGTCGCGATTGGGGCCCAGCTTCATATAATAGGGCAAGCCGAGTTCGAAGCCGTTGTTGCGGTTGTAGCGCAATATCGGCACCAGCAGGCCGCTGCCGCCATTGTCGCCGACCGGGTGGGAGAAGCCGGGCATCGGGATGAGCGGGAGGCCGAACAGTTCGACGCTGGCATTGGTATATTTGACCCTGGCCTTCACCGGATCATAGATGACCTTCACTGCCTTGATCTGCCAGGTCGGTTCCTTGGGGCAGCCCTTGTGATCCTCCACTGCGCAGCCGGTATAGACCGCCTTTCGCAGGGTGTAGACGCCGCCCTTCCGCTCGCCGTTCACGGCGGCCAGGCGCCCGCCCGACTGCAGCACCAGCAGCATGTTCTGGACCATGCCGTCCTGCAGGCTGTCGGTGACGTCGAACCTGTCGCCATAGGCGATATTGCCCTCGGGATCCGTGACGGAGACATTGCCGCTCGCCTCCACCTTGCCGGTATCACGGTTCCAGACGACCTTGTCGGCGCGCAGCCGGTTGCCGTCGCGCAGCAACTGCACATTGCCGTTGGCGGTCACGACCTCCTTATTGCTGTCATATTCCAGCGCATCGGCGGAAAAGCCGATCTGATCGTCATTCTCCGGCACCGGGGCGTCGGGCGCGCTGATCGTCGTCTGCGGTTCCTGGAGTTGCTGGGCGGCGGCATGCGGGATGACCGCCAGGCACGGAAAGGCGACGCCAGCGGCCAGGAGCCGATTGAAACGCAAAAGGAAGGGGCGGTTCTGCAAAAGAATGGGGCCTCTTTGACGGGGCGTTCTGTTTCCCGGACTATTGCACTGCCCTATTGCACCGCTTTGTCTGCGCTGCAATCGTCTCGGCCAAGAGTTTTGCCGGAAAATCAGTCGAACGGCTTTGCCAGACCGGGCCGGCCGCACTATCTGGGCAGAGAGATACAAGCCTTGCAGGAAATANAGGACCCCAGATGGAAATCGCGTTCAGCCCTGTCCGTCCCGAAGCCGATACACTGGTCTTCGNCGTGCCCAAGGGCGGCTTCGACGCCTTGCCCCTGAGCGCCGCGTCCGTGCTGGTNGGNGGGGCGNCGGCCGCGCGTTTCACGGGGGAAGCGGGATCCAGCTTCGAGAGCTTCGTGGACGAGGGCGGCAAGGTGCTGCGCGTCGTTCTGGTGGGTACCGGAGCCGGCGGTGATGTGGATTTCGAGCGGGCGGGCGCCGCGTTGACGGCCCGGCTGGCGACAAGCGGGGCGGTTCACGCTGCGGTGGAGTTCGTGGGCGCGGCCGGCGGCGAACAGGCGGCGCGCCTTGCCTTCGGTGCATTGTTGCGCGGCTGGCGGATCGACACATATCGTACCCGGCAGGCGGAGAAGGCCAAGCCGACCCTGAAGCAGGTCACGCTGGTGTCGAGCGACGCAGGGGCGGCATGGGAAAGACAGGCTGCCGTGGCCGCGGGCGTGGCGTTCACCCGTGAGCTGGTGGCGGAGCCGGCGAACATCCTCTATCCTGAGAGCTTCGTCGAACGGTGCAGGCATCTGGAGGAACTGGGCGTCAGGATCACCGTCCTGGACAAGGCGGCGATGGCGGAACTGGGCATGGGCGCGCTGCTGGGCGTGGCGCAGGGCTCCATGCGCGAACCGCGGCTGCTGGCGATGGAATGGGACGGCACAGATTCGGCCGGGACGGGCGGCGCGACCGAAAAGCCGCTGGTCTTCGTCGGCAAGGGCGTGACCTTCGACACGGGCGGCATTTCGCTCAAGCCCGGCGCGGGCATGGAAGACATGAAATGGGACATGGGCGGCGCCGGTGCGGTCGCGGGTGCGATCAAGGCGCTGGCCGGACGCAAGGCGAAGGCCCGCGTCGTCGGCATCTGCGGCCTTGTCGAGAATATGCCCGACGGCAATGCGCAGCGTCCGGGCGACATCGTAACCTCCATGTCGGGGCAGACCATCGAGGTGCTGAACACCGATGCCGAGGGGCGGCTGGTGCTGTGCGACGTCATCACCTGGGCGCAGAAAACCTATGCGCCCGAGATCATTATCGATCTCGCGACATTGACCGGGGCGATGATCATCTCTCTGGGCAATGAATATGCAGGCATCTTCGCCAATGACGACGGGCTGGCCGACGATCTGATCGCGGCTGGCAAGGCGGCGGGCGATCCGTTGTGGCGCTTCCCTCTCGGGGATGCCTATAACAAGCTGATCGACAGCCCGATCGCCGACATGAAGAATATCGGGCCGCGCTATGGCGGGTCGATCACGGCGGCGCAGTTCATCAAGCGTTTCGTCGAGGAGGGCGTCAAATGGGCGCATCTCGACATCGCCGGCATGGTGTGGGCCGACAAGCCCGGCGCAACCTGGGACAAGGGCGCGACAGGCTATGGCGTGCGGCTGCTCGACCGCTATGTGGCTGACAAGATAGAGAAATAATGCAGGTCGATTTCTACCAGCTCAGCCGCGATCCGGTGGAACAGGTGCTGCCCGCGATTGCGGGCCGCATCCTGGCCATGGGCGCGCGGCTGATGGTGGTCGCAAGGGAGCCTGAGCGGCTGGATCGGATTTCCGCCGGGCTATGGGCCGGGCCGCCCGAAAGCTTCCTGGCGCATGGCCGGGCCGGCGAGGGTGCCGAATCGGTGCAGCCGATACTGCTCGCACAGGATTGCCCGGCGGGCGAGTTGGCCGCCAACGGGGCACGGCATGTCGCACTGGCGGATGGCCTCTGGCGTGAGCAAGCGCTGGGTTTCGAGCGGGCTTTCTACTTCTTCGACGCTGAAACCATAGAGGGCGCGCGCTCCAACTGGCGCGATCTTTCGAAACGGGACGGGGTCACCCCCCGCTTCTGGCGGCAGGAAGGCCGCAAATGGGTGCAAGGCCCCTAGCCGGGCCCTGCCCCATCAGCCCTCTTGCGATAGGCTCCGGCCCGGTCTAAAGGGCGCGCCAACTTATCCCAACAATTCGGAGCTTTTGAGCCTTATGGCCGTTACCCGCACCTTTTCGATCATCAAGCCCGATGCGACCCGTCGCAACCTGACGGGCGCCGTGACCAGGAAGCTGGAGGAAGCGGGTCTGCGCGTTGTCGCTTCCAAGCGTATCCGCATGAGCCGTGAACAGGCTGAAGGCTTCTATGCCGTGCACAAGGAGCGCCCCTTCTTCGCCGATCTGGTTGCCTTCATGATTTCCGGCCCGGTTGTCGTCCAGGTTCTGGAAGGCGAAGATGCGGTGAAGCGCAATCGGGACATCATGGGCGCCACCAACCCGGCCAATGCCGATGAAGGTACCATCCGCAAGGAATATGCCGAATCGATCGAAGCCAATTCGGTCCACGGCTCCGACAGCGAGGAAAATGCCGCGATCGAGATCGCCTATTTCTTCAAGCCTGAAGAAATCGTCGGCTGATCGGGCACGATAATCTGGAAAAGGGCCGGGGGTGATATGCCTGCCGGCCCTTTTCCGTGGCGGAAATGGCGGAATGGGCCATCTGCTCGCGACATTTGCCCAACCTCCGCAAATGACCGAAAATTTGCCTTATCCCAATTGCGGAGGCGCTTCGAAACGGTCGATCACCCATTCTTCCGCCTGTGCGCCGCCAATCCATTCCTGCATCCAGGGATGATTGATGATGGCGCGCATATAGGCTTCTGCAAAGCGGGCAACGGGGAGTTGATAGGTGATGAAGCGGGTCACCACCGGCGCGAACATCACATCGACCGCGCTGAAATCCCCGAACAGAAACTCTCCCTCGCCGCCATGGCGGGCGCGTGCCTCCGCCCAGAGTTGCATGATACGCGCGATGTCCTGAGCCGCGGCCTCGGATGGAGGGACGGGAGCATAGATCTGGCGGATGTTCATGCTGTGCTCACGTCGCAGCGCAGCGAAACTGGAGTGCATTTCCGCCGCCATTGACCGGGCCATGGCGCGCGCGGCGATGTCTGCCGGCCAGAATCGGTCGCCGCCCGACTTCTCGTTCAGATATTCGACGATCGCCAGGCTGTCCCACACGACGACGTCGTCGCCGTCCCACAATATCGGCACCTTCCCGGAAGAAGGGGCGAATTCGTCACCCTCGCGGCGCTTTTCCCACGCTTCGTCGTAAAGCGGCACAACAACCTCCTCGAAGGGGAGGCCGGACAGCTTGCACGCCAGCCATCCGCGTAGCGACCAGCTTGAATAGGCCTTGTTGCCAATGAACAGCTTCATCATGTCCCTGTCTTTACAGCCTGTTGGGAAATTCGCGGAGGAACGCATTTTGGCCAGATAGTCTCTTAGACGCCGGTGGCAAGGAAAGTCGAGAGCATCGCGTCACTCTTGCATTCAACAGCATTTGTTTTGGAGGCGATAAATTTCCAATCCAAAAGGGGGCTGGCTGGCGCGGTTTTTCGGTCCTACACATCGCGGATTACACGACGTAACGAATTTGGGGCGAAACATGGATTTGTTGCACGCGATCGCAGGCCTTTTCGTCGGCCTGATGGTCGGCATGACCGGAGTGGGTGGTGGGTCGCTGATGGCGCCGATCCTGATCCTGCTGTTCGGCGTCGCGCCCACCACGGCGGTCGGCACCGACCTGTGGTTCGCGTCGATCACAAAGGCGGTCGGCGGCGCGGTTCACCACCATCAGGGCGGTACCGAGGGCGGTCCGGATTATGAAGTCGTGAAGCGCTTGATGATCGGCAGCATCCCCGCCTCGCTGATCACGTTGGCGATCCTTTCGCAGATGCACCTTGGGCAGATCAAGACGGGCGTGATCACGGCGGCGCTGGGCGTGGTGCTGATCGCTACCGCAGGTGCGACCCTGCTGCGCGGCCGTTTCCATAGCTGGGCGCTCGCCCGCCGGGTGGGCACGGCCGACGGTTTCACCCGCTGGCAGCCGGCGCTGACTGTGCTGGCCGGCGCCCTGCTGGGTGCGATGGTGACGCTGACTTCGGTCGGTGCGGGCGCGATCGGCGCGACGTTGCTCCTGGCGCTCTATCCACTCCGCATGCGGATGCAGCGGCTGGTGGCGACCGATATCGTTCATGCCGTGCCGCTGACGCTTGTCGCCGGACTTGGCCATTTGTGGATCGGGAACGTCAATCCGGTGCTGCTGGTCAACCTGCTGGCGGGGTCGCTGCCCGGTATCGTGATCGGGTCGCTGCTGGCCACGCGCACGTCGGATCGCGTGCTCCAGCCCCTGCTGGCTGCGGTGCTGGTGGTGGTGGGATGGCGGCTGATCGCCTAGCCGCGAAAACGGGAGAGCAGACATTGGAATGCCTCGACGTGGGCGTTCGGGAGCGGCAGCCAGCCGAGGCCGGACGGCTCGCCGGGCACGTCGAAGCTGTCGACCAGCTTGCCCTCCGGCGTAATCGCGTGGACTTGCCCTGCCAATATGTCCGAGAACCAGAAGAGCCTATCGCGCCAGCGCGGTCCCTCTGGAAACATCAGGCCGCTCATGCCGCGGGTCGATTCGAAATCCATATGCGGCTCTCCGTTCCTAACGAAGCCCCAGCCGCACAGCCACGAAGCGCCTGACCTCGTCCAAACCACGTTGAAACAGCGCAATGTCGTCGGCTACCAGCCCATTGGGCGGCAGATGGGCCGGATGGACCATAATATTGTACGTATCAGCATGATCCCGCGTCAGGCGACGGCCGGGATGATCTTGAGCTGCTGGAACCGGCGCGTATATTTCCGGAACATCTCCGCCGTATCCATGCAGTCGTGAAAGCCCGCCTGACGGATCTTGATAG